>JAEEGF011568872.1_pt1 | contig 13161 bp, 11 predicted proteins | sample 9134171 | NCBI WGS metagenome assembly JAEEGF01 (sample SAMN16246542, study PRJNA631951) | gut metagenome | biome: gut microbiome; feature: rumen; material: AP-attached | host: Bos | place: Iran: Karaj | collected 2018-10
TCGATGGCATCATCTAAAGGGACAAAAATGCCTCGTGGCGACAAGAAAGCAATAATGCTTTATGAAGTTCGAGACAATGACATTTATTCGCAAAGGAGGATTGCAAGTATTCTACGCGCACTTGATGACAAGATAGAATTGAATATTGCAATAAACGATAATTTAGCGGCTTAAAAGTCTATGTCAGAGACATCCAGTTCGCCGGACATTAGCTTTGGCAAAAGCGCATCTCGAGCACTTGCAAGGCGATTGTTTTCTTCCTTGTTTGCGCCAATCATTCTGAAAAGTGGCGTGACATGGTCGGTAAACCATTCAATGCTAGCTTCGGGAAGATCAATTACGGGCATAACGGCGATATGCTGGGGATAAATATGCGGTTGTGCCGATCCGGTTTGGGAATCATAGATTTCCTTTTGGCGTTTCTTCAGCATCACATACCAGAAGTAAACATTTGGCGTCATCGATGAATCAATAAATGATGAATCGGACGACCAAACCGGAATATCCCACAGCTGAACAAAGCCGGAATTAGCACCAGATGCTGAAATAGTCAAAACAGGTGCCATTGTGTTGGACGTATTGTGATATGTCGATGGCTCTAAACCGCCTGCGACAACGGGAACATTACCAAAAACAGCATCTTTTGAGAGCAAATTCTTGCCGCGCTTCGGGGTAATATAGTCGCCAATTGCTTTATCGCCTGATGCTACTGCTGGAAACATTGAATCGAACAGCGCAAACGCTTGCTGCTCTAAATTATCGTTTAAAGGAGGTGATCAAATGCCACATTTCGATTTTTACTATGACGAAACAGAACACAGTAGAAGCATAGGACATCGTACTATTTCTGCCGAGAACTATTACGATAGCTTTGTTGCGTTCATTATAGGTTTGTCCCAAGACAAAAAGGTAGAGATCGAAGAAAAATATCTCACTTTTGATAAGACATTTGAACACCGGAAATCCAATGGGGAGTTAAAAAGTACGACGCTTAGGCAAGCCCAATTCCGATATGGTCTCGCTTCTCTTAATAAGAATAACATAAAGTTTATCCACGACTTGCTATCTGTATATGATGGAACAATAATCTATGCAACGGTCATCAGCAAAATTGAATTTTTGGTTCGACAGATCTTTATCGACTATCGCAATTCAATAATTGTTGACGCGGATGCCGTCAGATACACCATAACAAAAGCATTGCTGACATACAGACCCGCTGATGTCGCGGACTGTATCTACAACCGCCCAAAAGACACTATCAAAACACTGAAATCCTTCTTTGAAAAACAAATCGAAATAAACAAAACTAAAATGCCTTTAAAGGAACGCGAAAATCAAGCTTTTCGGGAAGTGTTGTTGCTATTAGATGATGTTCACGGAATAGAACGGCTTGAATGGGATTATTCTATCGCGTTTGAAGGGTTTCAACTTTTTCTTCGTGAAATGGGCATAGATGATTACTCGCTTACAATTGATAATGAGAAGAAAACATTTGAGACAGCCCAATCCTTAGGCTTCGATAATGCTTCTGAAGGAGATTCCAAACAGTTTGTAGGAATTAGAATGGCAGATATGCTTGCCGGAATAACAGCAAAGTTGATGAAAGCATTATCGGAAGCATTAACGCCAAAGCTGGATAACGACGGAAGCAAGACCATTCTTGAAAAAGAGTGGTTCAGTCTAACTGATGAACAACTGCAATTGTATCATCAGCTCAAAAAGATCCTCATTGATCAAAACAACTGTTGGTATAAGATTTACGCTGGTAACTACGCAGATGACTTGGTTTGCTTGATTGCACTACTAAACTTCATGGCTTCTTTTGAAACTCCGGATGATCTAAAACGGAGTATTGATGATTGCGGGGAGAACTTTAACAGTTACACGTGCAAATGCCTTGAGGATCATCATCAAAGGATGAGAAACAAATTGCCGATAGATCCAATAACACCCAGTGAACGAGAAAGAGAGTATTTTTTGAATCAGCGCGGAGCAAAGGTTTACTGGGATTTGGAAAAACAACCTATCCTCCCAATTGGTTCAAACGGTACGAAATATACTGTTTTTTCTGTCGGTGTTGACAGAAGCGGCATCCCCTTGGTGACTGTTGATTTTAAAGGGAAGGCCATATGTTACCGAATCCCCATCGGTCTATCCGAATGGGCAGAGACGGTTGTTGGTTTTGCTGTTGCAGGAGAAAAACTCTTTCCTACAGATGTCATTTTTACAGAACGAAACGGAAGATACTTTGCGGATATATTGTGAGGTGCGCTATTATGCTTTTTACGGAAGACACATTTGAACAGGCTGTTGTATCGCTATTTGAAGGAATGGGATACGAACATATTTATGCGCCGGATCTTGAACGTGACTATACTCGTCCGCTGATGGATTCGGTTCTACAGGACTGCCTTGTTCGTATCAATAAGGGATTGCCTTTTGAAGCCATACACGAGGCAATTTTAAAACTGAATACGTTTGACAGCGGCACACTCGTACAGAAGAACCGCATTTTCACCGGATACCTCCAGAACGGTGTAGAGGTTAAGTATTTCTACAAGGGCGAAGAACGCTCCTCCATCGTTTATTTGCTCGACTATCAGAAACCGGAAAACAACACGTTCTATGTGGTTAACCAGTTTACGTACATAGAAAACGGAAATAATAGACGACCGGACATCATTCTGTTCATCAATGGCATGCCGCTTGTGCTGATGGAGCTGAAAAGCCCCTCGAAGGATGAGGTCGGCGCGGAAAACGCATATAACCAGATCCGCAACTACATGCAGGACATCCCGTCCATATTCTATTACAACGCCATCTGCGTGATCAGCGACCTTTCTACAAATAAAGCAGGCACGATCACATCGGGCTTGGATCGCTTCATGGAGTGGAAGACAAAAGACGGAAGCTACGAGAATACCGCATACGCGCAGTTTGACACGTTTTATGAGGGGTTGTTCCCGAAAGAACGGCTCCTGGATATCTTCAAGAATTTCATCTGTTTTTCGAACGAAGTAAAGAGTCCGGCAAAGATTCTCGCAGGATACCATCAGTACTTCGCTGTACGGAAGGCAGTAGAGAAAGCAAAGATTGCCACCAATTCAGACGGAAAAGGCGGCGTGTTCTGGCATACTCAAGGTAGCGGAAAATCGCTGTCGATGGTGTTTTACGCTCATTTACTGCAGGATGTGCTCGACAGTCCAACGATCGTTGTTATGACGGACAGAATCGATCTCGACGACCAGCTTTACTCTCAGTTTACAAAATGCGCTGAATTTCTTCGCCAGAATCCCATCCAGGCAGAAAGTAAGGAGCATTTGAAAAAACTTCTTGAGGGCAGGAAAGCAAACGGCATCATTTTTACGACTATGTTCAAATTTGAACGCGGAGAGACTGCTCTTTCTGACAGACATAATATCGTTGTCATGGCAGACGAGGCACACCGCGGTCAGTACGGATTTGATGAAAAAGTTGTCTTCGGAGAGAACGACGAAGGGGAAAAAGAAGCGCATATCACAGTTGGAACAGCGCGTGTTATCCGCGAAGCGCTGCCAAACGCAACATTTGTCGGTTTTACCGGTACGCCCATTTCAATGAAGGATCGCAACACCCGCGAGGTATTTGGCGATTATATCGACATTTACGATATGACGCAGGCTGTTGAAGATGGAGCTACGCGTCCGGTTTACTACGAAAGCCGCGTGATTCATCTGAAACTCGATGAAAACACGCTGAAACTAATCGACGCAACATACGATCTGTTGGAACAGGAGGCTGATTCAGTTACCATTGAAAAGAGCAAAAAGATGCTCGGGCAGATGGAAAGCGTGCTCGGTGCCGATTCTACGATAGAATCTCTCTGCTCTGATATCATCGATCACTACGAGAACAACCGGGCAAAAGTGTTGACCGGCAAAGCTATGATCGTTGCTTACTCCCGTCCGATAGCGATGAAAATATACCGTAAAATCCTTGAGATGCGTCCGGCATGGAAGGAAAAAGTCGGTGTCGTTATGACAAGCGGCAATAATGATCCGGAAGACTGGAAAGAAATCATTGGCACTAAGGCACACAAGGAGGAAATGGCTCGGAAGTTCAAAGACAACTCCGATCCGATGAAGATCGCCATCGTCGTCGATATGTGGCTGACCGGATTCGACGTTCCGTCGCTGGCGACGATGTACGTATACAAGCCAATGCATGGATATAATCTTATGCAGGCAGTCGCTCGCGTCAACCGAGTATTCAAAGATAAGGAAGGCGGTTTGATCGTCGATTACGTTGGCATCGCATCTGCACTGAAAGAAGCGATGAAAGAATACTCCTCGCGTGACCGACAGCGTTATGGCGACATGGACATTGCCAAAACGGCTTATCCGAAATTTGTCGAGAAACTGCAGGTTTGCAAGGATCTGTTACACGGCTTCAATTTCAGCAGCTTCATAAACGGGACTCCTCTCGAGATGGCAAAATCTATTTCTGGCGGTGCAAACTTCGTGTTGGATGCCAAGAGACCGCAACTCAAGGAGCAATTCCTGAAAGAGGCATTGTTGTTGAAACAGGCTCACTCGCTCTGTTCGAGTATGACGACCGAAACGCAGCGGCATGAGGCAGCGTTCTTCGAATCCGTCCGCTCGACCGTTGTCAAGGTCACCACCGGAGGAACCGGTGGAAAGCCGATGTCGCTTAAGGAGATCAACGCCCAGATCAACGAACTGCTGAAGGCAAGCATTCAGAGCGAAGGTGTAATCAATCTGTTCGGCAGTCAGGATGTCGGCGAACGCTTCTCCCTTTTTGATCCAAATGTGCTTGAAGAAATCGCAAAGATGAAAGAGAAAAACATCGTCGTTGAGATTCTGAAAAAGCTGATGGCGGAGCAAATCGCGATTTACCGCCGGACGAATGTTGTCCAGGCCACCACCTTCTCCGAAAAAATAACGCTTTTGATGAACACGTATTATAACGGGCTCATTACAAACGAAGAAGTCATAAAAGAACTTCTGAAAGCGGCTGAGGAAATCAAGGCGTTGAAGGACGAAGGTCAGGAACTCGGTCTTTCCGAGGAAGAAATGGCGTTCTATGATGCTCTCACAAAGCCCGAGGCAATCAAAGATTTCTATTCAAACGATCAGCTTGTTGAAATGACTCGCGAGCTGACAGAGCTTCTGCGTAAAAACCGCACAATTGATTGGCAGAAGAAGGAGACGGCACGCGCCGGCATGCGCAAAATGGTTAAAAGGCTCCTGAAAAAATATAAATATCCGCCGGAGAAATATGAGGATGCTATTGAGACCGTTATGAGTCAGTGCGAGATGTGGGCAGACAACTAACCGGGAGGTGCCAATGACAAAGGAAACTCTTTTATCGATTATAGCTGAGGGACGAGAGAACTCGCACGTCGATTTTAAATGCGAATTCTATAAACCCATCAAAGGCTCTGATTTGCCAAAGGATATTGCGGCATTTGCCAATGTGATATCCGATGATCCCAAAGTGATCATTTTTGGTATCGACGATAAATCTCGTGCGATAACAGGAATTAACAAGGAGTCTTTCACTACGCAAGATGCTCTGGATGAATACATTTCTAAAACAATAGAACCATTTGTTACAACTGAAGTTGGGTTCGTTGAGGATGGTAATAAGCTTATCGGCTATATTGAAATATTAGCATCCAACATAGATCGACCGTATGTGATAAAAATCGATTGTGGCAAGAACAACGCCATCAAAAAAGGAGATGTCTTCGTCAGAAAAGGGTCAAGCATACAGAAGGCAGCAAGAGATGATCTTGATGCCTTTAATAAGAAAGGAACGGTAACTATCCGAATCCACGATAGTATTTCTGTAATTGAACCAATTCGCTTTGCGGGAGAACTAATAGAAACTCCAACATATGGACGAATAGATATTGAACTATTCAACGGAACAACTGAACCTGTCCTTATAGATGGTGGTGCAATCTTTATCTCCACATCAAAACACTCCGTCTGTCAAAGGATAGTCTCAATACTTCCAAGTCGAAACATTCAGGATCGACCTTTTGAATTGCCATCTATGGCAAGAAAAGTCCACACAATCCTCTATTGTTTTCTGAGCGGAGACTGTGTCAAGTTCGGGTTCGATGGAGGCGGATTCCTGGAAGAAGAAGCAAAAATAAGAATAGAACTCGCGGACACTGATGGAATCATATACAAAAGCGAAGAAGCGCCCATTTTGATGAGAGCAAAAGGAGACATACTACACAAGGTGTGGCTGAATGAAAAAAGAAACTCGAAAAAAGAACCATTAATCACAAGAGTAAAAAAAGTGTTCACGAAACGATAAAACGTGGAGCAAAGGGATAATATCATGGATAACGACGCAAAGCTTCGCCCTTGGCTATTGGCGAAAATCCTATATGAACGGACAGACTACGATCATTGCCTGACTACAGCTCAGCTGATGAATATACTTGAGGAAGAATATCATATGCCGACGCATCGGACGACGATTGGCCCGGACATCGAGATGCTGCAAGGCCTCGGCATGGATATTCAGCTCGTCAAGTCAACGCAGAACAAGTACAACGTCCTCGATAGATACTTCCTCGACTCCGAGCTCAAGCTACTGATTGACGCTGTTGCTTCGGCACGATTTATCCCAGCCAGCCAGAGCAAGAAGCTTGTTGAGAAGATCAGTGCTATGGCCGGCAAGAACGCTGCCGAGCGCATGATTCGTAATGTTTCCGTTGAACGTCGAATTAAAGGATCAAACAAAAAGATACTGAACATCATTGACGTGATCAATGCCGCCATTACCCAGAAGAAACAGATTTCCTTCCAGTACTTTGAGTACAACGCCAGGAAGGATCGCAAACCACGTTACGATGGATACTGGTACAAATTCAGTCCGTGGAGACTTGTCTGGAACGGAGACTTCTATTACGTTGTCGGATGGTATGAGAAGTACAAGCACGTCACAAACTGGCGTGTCGACCGCATGGTCTCAAATCCGAAGATTCTGGAAGACAATGCAATTCCAATGCCGAAAGGATTCGACCTCGACAAGTACATCAACACGATGTATCACATGTTCAGTTCCGAGCGCCGAACTGTTGAACTGATATGCAACAACTCGGTGATGGATGCCATTATCGACCGTTTCGGCGAGGATGTCACTACATACGCTTGCGACATGGAGAACTTCCGCGCCGTCGTGGAAGTTGCCGTCAATAACGTGCTGTTCTCCTGGATCGTAGGCTTCGGTGGACTGGTTAAGATCAAAAGTCCGGAAGGCGTAAAAGACGAGTACGCAGCTTTTGTAACAAAGGCATATAACGCGCTGGAAAAGAAACAGGATGACAGCGATTTGCCGTTTTAGTTAATCAAGCAGTTATTGCCGGGCACAATTAACGCTAATTAAGCGGAAAACAAATGGAGATGCAAGGATGGCAGAGATTAAATCCATAAATCAATTATTGGCTCTTAATTTGAACATTCCAGACTATCAAAGGCCATACAAATGGGATGTCCAAAACATTATAGAACTTCTATCAGATATCGAGAATGCAATTAAGGATTACTCTTTTTATGGTGACTCGTTTAAATATCGAATTGGCACTATCATCCTTCATAAAAGGGAAAGTGGAGTATTTGATGTGGTTGATGGTCAGCAAAGAATTATCTCTTTCCTTCTGCTGAAGCAATACTTATCTCCCGATTATTCGTGCCCTCTGATGAGTAAAGCATTTGGCAATAAGGTAACGCAGAAAAATATTCACGATAATTATATGTTCATCAAAGAATGGTTCTCTCTTAAAACTCAAATTAAGGGTGCTGTTTCTGCTGCATTTGATGATATTCTTGAAGTGGTAGTCGTTACCGTAGATAAGGTTTCTGAAGCATTTCAATTATTTGATTCTCAAAACACAAGAGGAAAAGCGTTGGATCCTCATGATCTTCTCAAAGCATATCACCTAAGAGAGATGAGAGATTACCCTTATGAGATGGAACACGCCGTAAAGAAATGGGAGTCCAAAAGCACAAAAGATATACGGGAGTTATTCGATTTGTTCCTGTTTCCTATTTGGAACTGGTCAAGAGGAACTAAAAGCAAATCATTTACAGCAAAAGAAATAGATACATATAAAGGGGTACCAGAGACTTCTACATATACTTATGCCCGTCGCGCAAGCAAATCCATGCCATATTTTCAAATTACAGAGCCATTCATTGCAGGGAATGATTTTTTTGAAATGGTGGACCATTATTTGCTTCTCCTTGATGATGTTAGAAAAGAGCTGGAAACCAACAAGAGATTTGAAAGAATGAATGACATTCTTCGCCAACGCAACAATTCTACCGGTCTTGGATACACCAAGAATTTGTTCATTTGTTCGTTGCTTTGTTACTATGATAAATTCCATAACTTTGATGAAATGGCAGTCAAGAAATTGTTCTCATGGTCGTTTATGCTACGGGTTGATATGGAAAAACTCGGTTTTGACAGTGTGAACAAATATGCCATCGGAGAAGAAAACGCCAATTACACCAATTCGATTTCTATGTTTGCCCGCATCAGTTCCTCTCGCCTTCACTCTGAGATATCAAGCATACAAATCAAAGTCAGGCGAAAAGATGATTCGCCGGCAAGTCAGGCGTGGAACGACCTGTATATGCTTCTCAAAGAAATGAATGGTATCGTGGAGGAAAAACATGAATAATATGATTACTGAGTTAAGAGTCCTCGAGGAAGAAAAGAATATCTTCGATACCAATATAGACTATATAATACCGTTATATCAACGGGGCTACGCATGGGAAGATAAACAGCTGATCCAACTTGTCGAAGATATCTGCGATATTCAAGGTGAAACCACGTACTATATGGGATCATTAATTGTTTCCAAGCAGGATGACAAGTATGAAGTTGTCGATGGACAACAGAGACTAACATCATTGTTTTTGCTCCTTCATTGCCTGGATATTGATGTGAAACCATCTTTAACATTTGCTTGTAGAGAAAAATCGAATTATACCTTGCGTAATCTTCAGGAACTTCTAACAGAAAACAGAAGCAAATTAGACATGGACAGGATTGAGCAAGGTTTAATCCGTGGACTTCAAATCTTAAAGGAAGAACTTGGCAGATTACCGTTGACAAAAGATGAAATTATTAAAAAACTGTCAAGGGTTGTTATCTATCGAATTGAGGTTCCCAAACACACGGATTTGAACAGATACTTTGAAATAATGAATACTCGTGGGGAGCAACTGGAGCAGCACGATATTCTTAAAGCGACTCTTATGAGTTATCTCGAGGATGAAAGAGAAAAAGCCTGCTTTGCAATGATTTGGGATGCTTGCAGCGACATGACCGGATATGTTCAGATGCACTTCACAAGCAGGAATAATTCTGTAAGAAATAATCTATTTGGCGCCCATTGGAATGAAATACCGTCTGATGATTGGAAAAGTATACTTGAAAATGCCGCATCCCGTGAACAAGAAAGCGGCAAGAAAACGATTAAAGAGATTTCAAAAATAGGATTCACAATTGACTCGTTTGACGGTAATTCTGACGAGGAAACCAGAGTTAGATTTGAGAGTATTATTGATTTTCCGTTCTTTTTGCTCCATGTATTGAAAGTCTATGTCAGGATTAACAGTGTTTCTCATTTTGACATGACATCGAAAATAATTGACGAACTGCTCGATGATAAAAAGCTAATCGACAGTTTCAATCGCGTAATTAAATATGGCGTTCTTAATGGAAAACGCTTAAACGATAATAGGTCTGTTTTTTCGCGCGGTTTTATTGTCTGTCTGCTGAGAACGAGATTCTTGTTCGATAAATACATACTTAAACGCGAATTCTTAAACGAAAACGCAGATGGTGAATGGAGTTTAAAGAGTATAGATGTTTCTGGGCAGCAGTCTTTCAAAAAAGCATATTATAAAAACACACGTTTCGTGAAAACCGGTGGATGGGATAAGACGAACGATGAGATGACTAAAGAAAACATAATGATTCAGTCCGCGCTTCGTGTATCATATACTTCTCCAAAAGTAATGCATTGGATCACAAAATTATTATATTGGCTCGAAGAAAGCAATTGTAAAAACTGTTCGAATGACAATGATCTAATTTCAGGAATCAGGAGAAAGGCAGAGTCAATAGCCATTGATGCTGTAAAAGAAAACTTTTTTGACCTTTGCCAAGACAATAAGTATTTAATGGGTGTTAATACCCCTCACATTGTTTTTAATTTCCTTGACTATATCTTGTGGAAGAATCAGAAGCGCAAATATGATGATTTCATATTTGAATTTAGAAATTCAGTCGAACACTGGTATCCTCGCAATCCATCAGAAGGGACTTTTGAAAAATGGGAAAGTGACGTTGATAGTTTCGGCAATTTATGCATTATTCAGCGTAATGTTAATTCTCGATTCTCAAACATGTCACCTGAAGCAAAAAAGAGTACTTTCCGAGAAATGATTTCAAAAGGAAGCATAAAGCTAAGGATCATGGCCGACTTAACAATTCCAAATGGAGACAGTCCGGCAAGTTTGTATTGGAAAAACAATCAGTATAAAATACATGAGGAACGGATGATTGGGCTTTTAAAAGCAGAGTGTGGAATCGTTGATCAAAAAGAGCCATAAAGAGTTCCAAGATATCAATTGGCAACTACATATTGTAAAAATCACGCTCTCTCAAACACAACATATAGTAATTGTATCAGGTGTCGCTTACAAGCGACACCAAAATTGAAAAAAGGTCTTGACAAATGAGGGTCGAGACCTTATAATATTATTGTATCCCGAATTTGATATTCGGGTTAGTCAAAGGAGGCACTTATGCGATATAAAGACCCGGATAAGATTAATAAGATCGTCGAGATCATAGAATACTGGAGACTGAAAGAAGGAACCGAGCCGACCATTACGCAGATCGCGGAAGACGCCAGAATGTCGCGCAGCTGTGTTCATGCCTACCTCAAGGAAATGGACGAGCGCGGAATCATTACATACAGCCGCAGACGCTACGACACGTCCAGGACGGAAATGATTTCAGATGATGTCAATATGGCTCCTGTCTGCGGATCAGTCAAGTGCGGCGACCCTCAGCTTGAGGAGGCCGAAATACTTGAGTACGTAAGACTTCCCGCCTCTATCTTCGGCAACAAGGAAATGTATATACTGAAGGCCAAAGGCGATTCGATGGAAGACGCCGGGATAGAAGAGGGGGACATCGTAGTTGTCGAGAACAGACAGTATCCTGAAAAGAACGAGATCGTCGTCGCAATGGATGAAGAGGGAGCCAACACTCTTAAACGGTATAAAGGCACGAACGAAAAAGGTCAGGCGACACTCGCTTTTGAGAATGAGAGAAGATATCACGGAAAGGAAATACATCTGGATCAGATGCGGATACAGGGCATCGCCAGATTCGTTATAAAAAAGCTATAAGGTCACACTATGATAGGCGAAAGAACAAGACAGTACGTGCTTGTCGACACAGCGAAAACAGTATCCGGCATCGAAGTGCCGAACAAGATATACTGGTTCGACGGAAGAACCTTTGAGGTCGACAGCATTGAACAGATAAAACCCCTTCCGAAAGCGAAGGACGGGGCCACGCTCTTCACCGTCGTTATCGGCGGCGCGAGGAGATCCATATACAAGGACTACCGCGGATGGTACGTATACCCGCTGGTGGCAATAACGAAAGAGTCAATGGCGGAAATGGAGCGGGCGCGCGTACGCAGCGTCAATCTTGCTGCAGAACGGAGCCGGAATTGAATAAAACGTATGTGAGAGTGGATTGCAGAAGATCACGTGACGGCAATGAAAAGCCATCTGTGATTTACTGGCCGGACGGAAGAAACTGGAAGATCAAACGAGTCCTCCATGAAACGGTTCTTGAAGGCGAAAATATTGAAGGAATTCGCTACACGATTCTCATCGGTAGTGCGGAAAAATACATCTACAGGAACAGCGAAGGCTGGTTCGTTGTTCCGTCATCTTAGCGGAGGATCTTATGAATGAAACAGCATTTATCAAACCAGGAAACGGAAGAACTTGGTGAAAGCTATATAGCCCGGTACTATAAGCTGTCGCCGAGCGATTCTCTTTGCGTGGATATCGAAGGCTTTGCTACCGAATGCCTCGGCCTGGATATCCAGTACAGAACATTTGCCAACGAGGATTCGGATACAATAGGCTTTCTCGCGGACGGAGTCACTCCGGTCTGCGTGTATGAAGGAACGGCGCCGGCGCTTATCGTTTTTCCCGTTAAACCGATGGTCATCGACAACTGTCTTCTCGCGCCCGCAGAAAGCGGCAGAAAACGCTTTACAATCGCCCACGAAGCTGCGCATTATCTGCTTGAAAGAATGTGCGCGGTTCCATCGGCGAGACATCACCGGGAATACGATTCCGAAAGAACATACAGCGGAAACGGACTCAAAGAACTTCTGAGCTTTGACGAAAACCGTGCGGACAGACTTGCCGCCGCCCTTCTGATGCCGAAATTCAACGTCGACAAGGCTCTGACGCGGTACGCGAACGGAAAGAAGTTCTGCATCTACGGAGAAACGATCATGACTCCACAGGACAAAATGCGGCTGCAGATCATGGCCGACGGAATCGGCGTGAGTTTTTCCGCGCTGAAGATCAGGCTGAAGGAACTCGGATTATTCGAATACCACACGTTCGACGAGTTCGTCAAGCAGGATTTTGTGGAAGGAGACTTCGACGATTCCGATATCGAGTACGACCGCAGATTCGGAGAACTTGATCCCGTTTCGGCCTACCTGATACACCGGTCGCGAAGAGAGGCAGCGCGAGTCGAGCGCAGAGACATCAAGTGCCCTGCGTGCGGATACACGATGACCAGAGTATCCGGAGAAAGCAACGGTTACCCTACTTTCAAATGCAGCAAATGCAAGTTCTCCGGGCCGATCGGCCTTGCCTATTTCAGAAAGCTGAAGCACGCGCCGAACAGCGGTCCGGCACAGACTTACAAAAAGAAAAACAAAAGATAGGTTTAAACCATGGAAATCACGAGAGACAATACGTTTGAAAAACTTACGCCTGAAGAAAAAAAGCGAAAGCTCTACGAAACGCAGAAGCAAACGCTGGATCTGTTTCTCGCGAGAGGCGCCAT
>JAEEGF012134182.1_pt1 | contig 13160 bp, 10 predicted proteins | sample 9134171 | NCBI WGS metagenome assembly JAEEGF01 (sample SAMN16246542, study PRJNA631951) | gut metagenome | biome: gut microbiome; feature: rumen; material: AP-attached | host: Bos | place: Iran: Karaj | collected 2018-10
GGTTTGTGAGTTCTTCGTCGAAACGCTTGCGTATAAATTGCACCGGGTTTCCTGCGACAATCGTGTAGGGCTCCACATTGCTGCCAACGACGCTGCTTGCGCCGATAATCGCACCGTCGCCGATATGCACTCCGGGGAGTATCGTTACGTTCTGGCCAATCCACACGTCGTTCCCGATAATTGTGTCGCCTTTTAGCGGCATGTCCGCTGGTGCGGGCGCCTTCATGTCCCAGCCTGTGAGCGTGTAGAACGGGAAAGTCGAGACCGCGTTCATCTGGTGGTTTGCCCCGTTCATCACGAACTCCACTCCCGCAGCAATCTGGCAGAACTTGCCGATAATCAGCTTGTCGTTGTTCCACGGGTATAAGTGAGTCACGTGGCTTTCGAACTCGCTGTCGGCAATGTAGGTGAAGTCGCCCACGACTATGTTCGGGTTCTTGAGCGTCGGCTTCACGTAGATTTCCTTGTTGTAGCCCGCAATCGGGTGGATTGTATTCGGGTCGGGAATGTTCTTTGGCGTTGTCATGATTCCAAAATACATTATTTGTGTACAAGATTGACATTTTGTCAACGGGGAATACATCCGGATGGGTGCCTGCGGGCCGTAAATCCATATATATTTCAAGTGTTGTTTGAAGTGAAGGCGTCTTGACGCCTTAAAGGGATGTTATGCTTAAAAGCAGACTCAGGACTGCGGCGGTGGCCGCTTCCTTCTCCGTGGCGTCGCTTGCTGTGCTCGCGAATGCCGAAACGCTCCCGACTGCGGGCGAAATGTTCAACAAGATGGGCTTCGGGATAAACATCGGCAACACGATGGAAGTTCCGGGCAACCCGACGGGCTGGGGCAACAAGTTCCCGACAGAGGCTTACATCGATTCGGTGAAGGCGGCGGGTTTCAGCACCATCCGCATTCCCTGCGCCTGGGACAGCCACGCGAGTAACGGCGTCATCAACGAAAGCTGGATGGACTCGGTGCAGACGGTCGTGGACATGTGCATGCGCGCTGGCCTCGTGACGGTCCTGAACATCCACTGGGACGGTGGCTGGCTCGAAGAGAACCTGAAGGACGAAAAGAAGGACGAGGTGAACGCGAAGCAGAAATCCTACTGGACGCAGATTGCGACGCGCTTCAAGGACTACAACGAGAACCTGCTCTTTGCGAGCGCGAACGAGCCCGCGACTACCGACGACAATTACAGGCACGAGACGGAAATCCTGATGGTGTACCACCAGACGTTCGTGGATGCCGTGCGCGCGACGGGCGGCAACAACGCGAGCCGTACTCTTGTAATCCAGGGGCCTTCCACGAGTATCGACCGCACGACCGAGGTGATGCCGGTTTCGAAACTCCCGAAGGACGTGATTGAAAACCGCCTGATGGTCGAGGTGCATTTTTATGACCCGTACACCTACACACTCTTGAACGATATTGTTGACTGGGGCGCGCAAGTTTATCCGCAATACTACTGGGGCGATGACCTTGCGACCGGTGCAGACATCGTGCACAATTGCGGTTACAACGCCTGGGCGGGCGCGATGGGCGACAAGTGCACCAGCGCGCAGATTCAGGAACAGTTCGGCAAGATGAAGACGAACTTTGTGGACAAGGGCGTGCCCGTGATTATCGGCGAGTTCGGCGCGAACGACCGCGTGGGCGTGCTGACGGGCGACAACTACGCGAAGCACCGCAAGGGCCGCCTTGCCTATTACGACGCCGTGATGAAACTCGCGAAACAGAACAAGGTGGCGCCCATCGCCTGGGATACGGGCCACGAGGGCGAAAACAACATGACCATTATCCGCAGGCAGTCCGCGCCGGACGGCTCCGTGTTCGATATGGACGTGCTGAAGATTATGCGCAGTGCCTACGGGCTCGGCGACTACGTGAACGGCGGCGAAACGACGGGAATCGTGAACGGCGCGCAGTTGGGTGAGGATTTGGCGCGTGCGACCCCCGGGATTCTGCGCGTGGGCAATCGCCTGGAATCTGCGGGCGAAATCAGGCTGTTCAACTTGAACGGAACGCTTGTCCGCACCGCGATAAACGGCATGTCGCTCGAAAACATTCCGCACGGTATATATATTGCCAAGGGCGCTGGCGCCTTGGTGAGAGTTGATATCCGGTAATTTTTCTATCTTTGCTCGCATGAACTTGAAGATGATGGAAGACGGCTTCCGGATGATTCTCACCGGCATGGGCGAGAATCCGAACCGCGAAGGCTTGCTCGATACGCCGAAGCGTGTCGCGAAGATGTATGCCGAACTCATGACCGGCCTTTCGGGCGAGATGCGTGCCGAAGACATTCTCAAGACGCGTTTCCACGAGAAGTACGACGAGATGATTATCGTGCCGGATATCGAGTTCGCGAGCATGTGCGAACATCATTTTCTGCCGTTTACGGGCAAGGCCCACGTGGCCTACATTCCGGGCGACTGCGTGGTGGGCCTTTCCAAGATTCCGCGCGTCGTTGAATTCTATGCCCGCTTTCCGCAAATCCAGGAACGCATGACCCGCCAGATTGCAGAACTTATCCAGAAGGAACTGAACCCGAAGGGAGTCGCGGTGGTGCTCGAGGCATCGCACATGTGCATGACGATGCGCGGGGTAAAGAAGCCGGGTGCCACGATGGTCACGACGCAGCTCTTGGGCCGTTTCAAGACCGACGAGAAGACCCGCGCCGAGTTCATGTCGCGCATCTACGCGCCCCGGTAAATAGCCTCTTTTGGATTTATTGTCCATAGAAACTCGCGAAAACCGCGAGTTTTTCCTTTTTTTGCAAGGTATCTTTATATGCGGTTACGGAGTAAATCAAGGAGTAATACAATGAAATCTCGATTCTTCAGGAATCTGGCGAAGGGCCTCGTGGTTGTAAGTGCCGCCCTTGCCGTTGTCAACTGCGACGAATCTACCGTTTCCGCCGCTGCGGCCGATGCCCAGCAGCACGGTGCCGACCCGAGCCTCCTCAGTTCCTCGGGCATGGCCGACCCCGCTCAGGTGGGTGATGTCGACCCGACTCTTGCTTCCAGCAGCTCTACCGATATTATCGGTGGTGGCGAAGTTGATCCCTGGGCGGACCCTTGCGTGGCCTCTAGTTTGCCTGATGCATGCGGCCCGGGAACGAATCCGGTTGCAAATCCGACGAGCAGCGCAGATGTGAATCCTGCTTCCAGCGCAGATGTGACCCCGACTAGTTCCGAAACGGTCATACCTGCTTCTAGCGAAACGGTGAAGCCGCAGTCCTCTTCTAGCGAAGCGAAGGTCGTTTCTTCTTCCAGCGAAGAAGTGAAGCCCGCCGTTCCGAAAATTTTCCTCGCGAACGACAAGGAAGAAGAAAAGAACTATATGGAAGTCGAGTACAAGACAAGGACAGGCTGGGATGGGGAAGGAATCCTCGCATATCCCAAGCGTCTGACCGACAATCCGGACCAGAAGCACGCCATTGTGGTGTGGGGCCCGGGTGGTGGTACTCAGCCGAGTGCATACGAGGGCATGATTCGCCGTCTTGCATCTCACGGTTTTGTGGTGATTGCCCTCAAGGAATCTCCGGGCAATGCGACCCAGGCCATCAAGGCTCTCGACTGGCTGGATGGGCTGAACAAGGACTCGAATAGCCCGCTGTTTGGCAAGCTCGACATGAATACGGTCGGTTGCTCGGGTCACTCCATGGGCGGTCTTGAATCCGAACAGGCCCTCATCAAGGATAGGCGCGTGCTTACCGCGTTCCTGAACAACAGCGGAGACTGGGGTGGTGCCGGCGCCATGAAGGTGGCGACCGACCGGACTATCGCTATCCTCTACGGTGAAGGCGGCATGGAACGCGGCAACGCCGAGAACGATTACAACAACGCGAATGTCAAGGCGCCTGCATGCCTTATCCAGATGACGGGAGGCAAGGGTACCGAATGCTACGAAGTTTCCCCTGGCCGCAGGGAATGCGGTTACGGTCACGGTTCCGGTTCTTGGGACGGCATGGCTGCGACGGTTGCCTGGATGCGCTGGCACCTCGGTGGCGAGGAATGGCGCAAGGCTGACTTTGTCGGCACGAGCGGCAAGTATATCGACGGCAATATTGCCGGCCACGATGGCAAGTGGAAAGGCCAGTGCAAGAACTTCTAAGAATTTCCACACTCACTCCAAGCACCTCGCCCCACAGGCGGGGTGTTTTTGTATAATTATTAGTGAAAAGGAGTTCCTTCATGAACGCAGCAATTCTTACTAACGAGTTTCCGCCGGAAATTTACGGCGGCGCAGGTATCCACGTCAAGTTCCTTACGCAGGAGCTTTCGAAACTTTGTCACATCGAGGCGCGCTGCTTCGGGAGCCAGGATGTAGACGAGGACAATGTCCGTGCAATCGGGTTTTCGCGCAAGCTTGGCCTGGACCCGGTCGATGACCGCTTCCAGAAGATTTTCAAGCCGCTCGATATCAACCTGCAGTGGGCCGCTACCCTCAAGGATATCGACGTAATCCATTGCCACACCTGGTACAGCCACTTCGGTGGCGTGCTTGCGAGCCGCCTGTTGCAGTGCCCGCTAATCCTTACCACGCACTCGCTGGAACCGCACCGCCCGTGGAAGGCGGAGCAGCTGGGCGATGGCGGTTATGCCATGAGCTGCTGGATTGAACGCACCGCATACGAGGCCGCCGACGGCGTGATTGCGGTGAGCCAGGGCATGAAGCGCGACGTGATGAAGCTTTACGGCGTGCCCGAGGACCGCGTGAAGGTTATCTACAACGGCATCGACCCGGAATTCTACGCGCCGACATTCAATGCGGGTATCCTCGAGAAGTGGGGTGTTGACCCGAACCGCCCCTACGTGCTGTTCGTGGGCCGCATTACGCGCCAGAAGGGCATTAGCCAGCTTATCCAGGCCATTCCGCAAATCGACAAGAAGGCGCAGGTGGTGCTCTGTGCGGGTGCTCCCGATACGGTGGAACTCGCCGAGGAATGCAAGTCGCTTATCGAAAAGGTCCAGGCCACCCGCGACGGCGTGGTGTGGATTCAGGAAGCCGTCCCGCACGAGGAACTCCGCGTGCTCTACAGCCATGCGACCGTGTTTGCCACGCCCTCGCTCTACGAGCCGTTCGGGATTATCAACCTCGAGGCGATGAGCTGCGGGACCCCGGTGGTGGGTTCTGCGGTTGGCGGGATTCCCGAGATTATCGTGGACGGCGAAACCGGATTCCTGGTGCCGCTCAAGCACGTGTCCGAGACGGATTTCGAGCCTGCCGACCCGAAGGCCTTCCAGACCGACTTTGCGAACAAGCTAAACAAGGTTCTCGCAGACCCGGAACTTGCGAAGAAAATGGGCGAGGTGAGCCGCAAGCGTGCCGTAGATGTGTTCAGCTGGAAGTCCATCGCCAAGCAGACGTACGACTTTTACCAGGAATGCATCGAGCGCTACAAGAAAAGTAAGTAATGCCTCTCGAGATTGTACGCAACGACATTACCAAGGTCAAGGCCGACGCCATCGTAAATTCCGCGAATAGGCAACCTGTTTGCGGGGGCGGTACCGAATACCTGATTTACGAGGCCGCAGGCCACGAGGATTTGCTGAAGGCCCGCGAGCAGGTCGGCCCGCTGGATGTTGCCGAGGTGGCGGTGACGCCCGCGTTCGCGCTAGACGCGAAGTACATCATCCATACCGTGGGTCCCAAGTGGATGGGCGGCAAGTCCGGCGAAATGCTCGCGCTTGCGGGTTGCTACCGTAATGCCCTTGAAAAGGCGAAGGAACTGGGTTGTGAGTCCATCGCCTTCCCGCTTATTTCCAGCGGGGTGTTCCGTTTCCCGAAGGATTATGCCGTAAGGATTGCGACGCAGGCCATTGGCGAGTTCTTGCAGACAAACGAAATGCTGGTGACCCTCGTGGTTTTTGACCGCAAGGCGTTCGAAGTTTCCGAGGATTTGTACAGCGACATCCAGGCGTTTATCGACGACAATTACGTACAAGATAAATACGGCGATGTGCGCAGGTATGCAAGGCGGCGCTGGCAAGGTCGCAACATTCCCGACGAGGAATGCGAAGACATGGCCCTGGAATGCGAAAACATGGCTCTGCAATCGCCGCAGGTTCCTGACGGGGAACCGCGCATTTGCTCCATGTCGCTTGCCTGTGCCAAGCCCAAAGAGGATGCAGAAAAGGGCTCGGCAAGCCTCGATGACATTCTCGCGAAACCCGGCGAAACCTTCTGCGACAAGCTGTTCAATCTCATTCACGAAAAGAACCTGGACGACGTGGATGTCTACAAGAAGGCGAATCTCGACCGCAAGCACTTCTCGAAAATCCGCAGCAACGTGAAGTACAAGCCCTCCAAGAAGACGGCCCTCGCGCTCGCCATCGCGCTCCACCTGAACATGGACGAAACAAAAGACTTGCTCGCCCGCGCGGAACTCGCGCTTTCGCCCTCCAACAGGGGCGACTTGGTCGTTTCGTACTTTATCGAGCGCGGAATGTACGATATCTGGGAAATCAATAACATGCTTTTCAAGTTCGGACTGCCGACCCTGGGCGTATAACTACCGAAATTCGCTCAAAAGCGCCAATTTAAAATGTCGCCTGCTAGGCGACCAAAACGCCTCACCTAGCATCTATTATTGCCATCGTTAACCGGTCGCAAACGTGAAGGTGCGAACGCACCAAGCCAGCGACCACTACCTAAGCCGCACGAATAGCGGCACGGAGGCAATCATGAAACAGGGACTCACCGAAATCGTATTTATCCTGGACCGCAGCGGTTCCATGAGCGGGCTCGAAAAGGATACTATCGGGGGCTTCAACGGCACCATCGACAAGCAAAAACAGGAGACGGGCGAGGCGTATGTCTCTACCGTCCTCTTCGACACCGAAATGGAAGTGCTCCACGACCGCGCCCCGCTTGCAAACATTGCTCCGCTCACCGAAAAGGAATACTACGCCCGTGGCTGCACGGCACTCCTCGACGCCATCGGTGGGGCAATTCACCACATCGGCAACGTGCACAAGTACGCCCGCGACGAAGACCGCCCCGAAAAGACCATCTTCGTCATCACTACCGACGGCTACGAGAATTCGAGCCGCAAGTACACCGCCGAACGCGTGAAGCAGATGATTGAACGCCAGAAGCAGAAGTATGGCTGGGAATTCATCTTCCTCGGCGCAAACATCGACGCCATCGAAACCGCAAGGAACTTCGGCATCGACGAGGATCGCGCCGCAAACTTCGTAAACGACAAATCCGGAATCGGAGTCATGTACGAGGCGGAATGCTGCCTGATGAGCGACATCCGTAACAACCGCAAGAACACCCGCCAGTGGAAGGCAAAGGTCGATGCCGACTACGCAAAGCGCGGCAACTGCAACGGGAAATAGCCATGTGCGGCGGATGCCTTACAGGGATATTCTTGATGTTCCTGTTTATCTATGCAATAATTTTTTAGGTAGACAGAAACGAAAGAATACTATTTATGTCATTTTATGGCATAAATATAATGTATATTTATGGTTGAACTACAATGCGGTGAGGGTATATGGAAAAGGTCGAATTGTTCAGGAGATACTACCCCGAGGGGGAACTCCTCGAAGAATCGGAAACTGTGAACGGGGAGAAGCATGGCAAGAGTATCCTGTTCTACAGGAGTGGCGCGCACCGGAGCGAGGACAATTTCCGCAACGGGCTACTCGATGGCGAATCGCGGCTTTTTTACGAGAGTGGCGCAGTCGAGTGGCGCTGCGAATATCGCAGGGGGCTTGTCACGGGCAAGGAATATGCCTATCACGAGAATGGCCGCGTGAAAAAGGTGACCGAGTATGTAGATGGGATGGTCGTGGATTCCGACATTCCCGTTTACGACGAGTTGGGGAATCTGAGGAATACCGAGAAGTGGAGGAACGGGTATTGTCGTGCGTTCCATCGCGATGGACGTATTATGTACGAAGGCGCCCGCGTGAATCACGAGAGTGTCGGCATCCAGAAGCAATACAATCCGGACGGGAGCCTCCGCCGGGAGGAATTCTACTGGAGGGGCCGACGGTATGGAAAACTCCGCCAGTTCGACAGGTCGGGAGTTCTCTTGAGCGAAACCGAGTATGCGAACGGGATGCGCCAGGGTTACGAGCGGCTCTACAATTCGGACGGAACCGTGTACAGGAAATCGTTGTACGTGGATGACCAGTACTGCGGCGGAAAGTCGCTGGATTATGATGAGGGCATACTCCGCTCCGAATGCGACATGAATTATGAACTTCCAGACGGCGAAGAAGTGAACTATAACGAAAACGGTACGGTCCAGTCGAGAATCCAGTACCGCAAGGGTATGGCCGTAGATGGCAAGTACGAAAGTTACGCAGAAGACGGAACTGTCGACGGCTATATCGAGTATGTGAATAATAGAAGCGTTCTTACCGATCTCGATGGCAACGTGAAATACGAAGCCGTATTTTACCGCAATCGTCTGAACGGGCTTTGCTATATGTATTCTTCTGAAGGCGAAAAGAACGAAGGCTATTTTTTCGATGACGAGTTCTACGAGACCAAGGAGGAATTCCTGGATGTGACCTTTGAACTCATGGCCCATATATGTGTTGACCGCTTTGCCGATACATTCCCGGAGTATACCTTAGAAACGTACAAGGATTTCTTTGCAGGGGAGTACGAGAAGGCCGAAAATTCTCCTGCAGCGCAAACGGTATACAGCGACTATGCGGAACTCGAGAATCCCGGCTCCGAAGGGATTCCCGATGCGCGCTTCGTGGATTACCTGGTGCGAGAATTCGTGCTCAGGTTGCGCCTCCCCAACGACGGTGAAACCGAGAGGGGTATCGTGAAGGGCCTGAAGGAACTCGTAGGGATGCAATAGTTCGGGGCGCTGTACCCACTTGCCAAAAATTAGTGTATATTCATGAGTATGAAAAGTCGCATGTTCATACTCGCGCTAGCCCTCGCGGCGGTGCAATCCTTCGGCGCCGTGTATTACGTGGCGACCGACGGCAACGATAGCGCGGCGGGTACAAAAGGGACGCCGTTCGCCTCGCTCAATAAGGCGAACACCGTGGTGCACGCGGGTGATACCGTGTGGGTACGCGGAGGCATCTACGACCTGCGCGATACGGTCTTTTTCGCGCGGTACAAAATGACTGCGGCAATTATCCTGACGGCAAGCGGCGAGAGCGACGACAACCGCATCCATTACTTGGCCTATCCGGGCGAGCGCCCGATTTTTGACGGCGCAAACCTCCCCGTGGCTGCTGGCGGGGAACACAGCGACGGCACTCCCGAGGGAGCGATGTACACGTCTCCCATCGTGATTTCGGCAAAGTATTTGCACTTGAAGGGCTTCGAGGTGCGGAACACGCCCATGAAACACAACTCGAATTCCGGCGTTTTCCTTTACGCGAGCAAGCACATCTTCTTGGAAAATATGGACAGCCACCACAATGCGGGTCCCGGATTCTTCGCGAACGACGGCGCGCCAGATGGCGGCGGACACATCTTCTTGAACTGCGACGCGCACGACAACTACGACCCCACCGGATGGCAGGGCGATGGCGAGAACGCCGACGGCTTTGGTGCGCACTACCAGAAACCCGGCGAGGGCGATACGACCAAGTTCATCGGGTGCCGCGCCTGGTGGAACAGTGACGACGGCTTCGACTTCATCAACCAGGAATTCCCCGTGGTGCTGGAGAACTGCTATGCCATGGGGAACGGCTACAGCGATTACGGACTTGGAAACCCGAAGAACGGCAACGGTCACGGCATCAAGATGGGCGAGAGCACTCTCGGCGGCGGGCGGCATACCATCAAGTTCTGCGCCGCCTGGAAAAACAAGGCGACGGGCTTTTACGCGAACTACACCGGCGTGGGCAGCAAGTGGCTCAACAACACGTCATACATGAACAAGGACCGCGAATTTGCCATGGCATCGACGCTCTTCGATTCGCAGGGGAACCGTATTGCCGAGGTGGCGCCCCTCACTGGCGACAACGCGCACGTGCTCAAGAACAACATCGCCTTCCCGAACAAGAATTCGCAAGTCGGGGAATGCTGGGAGTATATACCGAGCCAGAACATCGACCGTTATGTGGAATGCCCGGCCGGCGAGAACAACACTTGGAACCTGAAACTCGACCTGACCGAAGACGATTTTGAAAGTCTCGACGACCCGAGCATGACCGTCACGGGCAAGGATCTTTCGACCATCGCGGGAATATTGGGCCCGCGCAACGCCGACGGCAGCCTGCCAGACGTGGGCTTCTTGAAACTCAAGAAAGGAAGCCGCGCCATCGACAAGGGCGAGGATTTGGGATTCCCGTTTGTGGGCGAAGCGCCTGACCTTGGAGCGTTCGAATACGGAATGAGTTCGTCACGTCATTCCGGGCTTGACCCGGAATCTAGCAGTTCCGCGGAAAGCGCTGCCTCCATCGCCATGCCCCGCAACGGGTATTTACCTGGGCTGCACGCCACCCGTGGCGCCGCACTTGTTTTCGACCTACAGGGCCGTCATATCAGAACGATAAAAGTCCCCGGCACCTATATCATACACTACGGCAGTGAAATCCGGAAAGTGCAGGTGAAGTAGGGGCGTTTTTTCTGCCGCTATTCGTTCCCTACATCTCTTCAATCGCAAACGGTAGCATATACAGTGGCTTGAGTTGTAGTGTCCCGATGTGATCCACGTCTTTTTGTGAGAAAAGAATTCTGCGGTAAACTTTTCTGGAATATTTTTTGGCGAACTGGTCGATGGATTCGTGGTTTCGTGCCGCCGAGGACTTGATTTCGACAGGGACAACCTTGTGGCCGTGCGATAGCAGAAAATCAATCTCGTAGTAATGCGTGCTGTTTTCTTTTTGCCAGGTGTGGTAATACAGCTCCCTGTCGCTTGCTGCTATAATCTGGGCCGCGACGTTTTCGTACAGGTAGCCTAAATCGGCATCTAGCTTGTCGCTCAGAAGTTTCTTGTAAATCTCGTTGGTCTGTTTCGAGTTGTCAAACATCAGCGAAATAAAAAGTCCCGTGTCGGCGGTGTAGAGTTTGAACTTGTCCAAATCCTTTGTCTGTGCTAGGGCCGAGGCCGGATTACTCACGTGGTAGCAGGTGAGCACCGTCTTTGAATCCATCAGTTCAAAAAAGCGTTCCTCGTCTTTTGGCGTTTTCTGCTTGCCCGTCGCTTTAGTGATTGTGAAGTTCTTTTTCTTCAGCGCGAGCTGGCTCGGGATAGCTTTATAAATGTTGGACAAACGTCCTGTCGGGTCCAGTTTTTTCAAGTCGTCAAAATACAGGTCGTTGATTTTTCGCTTGATGCCATCGATGACCTCGAAGTTTTCCTTGCGGATGTATGCATCAACCGCTTGCGGCATGCCGCCGACAGCCATGTAAAGCCGAAAATCGCGCATTAGGCTTCTGTTGGTGGCGTTTCCGATGGGTGTCTTGGCTTTGTAGATTTCGCGTATCACCGCAGGATCTTTGCCAATAGCCCACATGAATTCCTCGTAATCCATGGGATAGACGTTAATCTTGTGCTCCTCGGAGGGGATGACGATTCCCTGGATGTTCTTTTTGATGGATATGAGCGACCCCGTTTCGATGTAGTCGTAGCGTCCGTCTTGAACAAGGTATTTGATTGCCTGGCGCACTTTGGGCTGCAACTGGATTTCGTCGAAGATAATCGCGGACTTGCGTTCCTTGAGGTTCACGCCTGTTTCTGCCTGGAGTCGCAAAAAGAAAAGGTCCGGTTTGGAAATATCGCGAAAGACATCCAGCATCTCGTCCGTGACATTGGCGAAATCAATCCGGATGTAAGATTCATATTCGTTCTTGGCAAATTCCTCGGCGATGGTGGATTTGCCCACGCGCCGCGCACCCTCCAGAAGGCAGGCATACCGCCCGGAGTAAGTCTGTTTCCACTCCATTAACTTGTCATACGCCTTGCGCTTGAACATGCTTCCTCGCCGTTCTTATCAAAAAATTATAGATTTTTCAATATAAATATACTCTAAAATTATAGATATTTCAACATAAAATCTGACCAAAATTATAGATATTTCAACGAAATTGGCTGTAAATTGAGAAAATTGATGAAATTTCGCTAAAAACGGTGATTATACACCTTTACCAGTCGTCTCCGTCGAAATGGTTCTCCCATCCGGGCAAATTGCGCATAGCTTCTGCGAATTTTTCTTCTGGAGTCATGTGCTTCAGCTGCTTGATTTTCTCGGTATTGTTAATGACCCGCTGATCGGTAACCACCCCCGCTTCGATTTTTATGTGGAGTTCTTTCTCATAAAGCGAACCGAAACCCATGTGGACGTAGTGAATCAATTCACCCTGCGGTATCCTCAGGACTCCGGTAAACCATGTGGCGTGAACAGGTTCGTTTTTGGCTAGTTTGATATGGCCGACCAGCTTGTTTAGGAAAAACTTGCCGTCTTTGATTTCCCATGTGCCGATGTAGCCTCTCCAACAGGCCGTGGAGCTGATGATGCCGTCGATTTCGCCTGCCTTGACTGCCTTGTGGAATTCTTCTTTGGAAATTTTTGTTATGATATCCGGGCTGTTAGGGATGGGCGGGCAGAAGTTCATTCTTGTCGTTTTAGCTTCAAGAATAAGTTCTTCGGAAACTTGTGCAGTCATGTTTGTACCTCTGTTTTCCAAAAATATGTAAAGTCGGTTTCTCGTTGGTCGTCTGGCAAGAGACGTTTTATAGGTATAAATATATATTTAGATTATGTCAAATAATGACGTTTTAAAATAAAATTGCTATAAACTTAACGATATTTTGTGCTTTTTTTCATTTTGTCACTTTACTGACATTTCATTATTATATATTTCCGGCATGCTTAGAACAAAATCGTCTTCCGCGCTGTCTGCGCCCGCAAAAAAGAAATCCGTCCCCGAAAAGTCCGTTGAGGCGTCCCTCTGGGAGTCTGCGAACAAGTTGCGCGGTAGCGTGGAACCCGCCGAATACAAGCACGTGGTGCTTTCGCTAATCTTCCTCAAGTTCGCAAGCGACAAGTTCGAGGAACAGCGCGAAAAGCTCATCGCCGCCGGCCGCCAGAAATACGTGGAAATGCCCGAGTTCTACAACAAGGACAACGTCTTTTACCTGGAAGAAACTTCCCGCTGGTGCTTTATCATCGAGCATGCCCGCCAAAGCGACATTGCGCTCCTGATCGATACCGCG
>JAEEGF010922417.1_pt1 | contig 13159 bp, 3 predicted proteins | sample 9134171 | NCBI WGS metagenome assembly JAEEGF01 (sample SAMN16246542, study PRJNA631951) | gut metagenome | biome: gut microbiome; feature: rumen; material: AP-attached | host: Bos | place: Iran: Karaj | collected 2018-10
CTGCCTCGAGGTGGCCCGCCTCTTCGGTTGCGCCGTCTTCACACCTTCGTCGATTGGTGCCTTCGGTCCTTCGACTCCTCACGACAACACCCCGCAGGACACCATCCAGCGCCCCAACACCATCTATGGCGTCACCAAGGTGACTGGCGAGCTGCTGAGCGACTACTACTTCACCCGCTTTGGTGTCGACACCCGCTCGGTGCGTTTCCCCGGCCTCATCAGCTATCAGACCCTCCCTGGCGGCGGCACTACCGACTATGCCGTCGAAATCTACTACGCTGCCGTCAAGGGCGAGAAGTTCGTCTGCCCCCTGAAGAAAGGCACCTACATGGATATGATGTACATGCCCGACGCCCAGAAGGCCATGATTGACATCATGGAGGCCGACCCCACCAAGTTGGTGCACCGCAACAGCTTTAACGTCACCGCCATGAGCTTCGACCCCGAAATCATCTACAACACCATCAAGAAGCGCTACCCCAATTTCGAGATGGTCTATGAGCCGGAACCCATCAAGCAGGCCATCGCCGACAGCTGGCCCGACAAGATGGACGACAGTTGCGCCCGCAACGAGTGGGGCTGGAATCCCCAGTATGACCTCGAGAAGATGACGGACGATATGATTCTCAACCTGAAGAAGAAACTGCTGTAAAGTAGACAGTAGTGATAATAAGAAGGCCGCCATTTGGCGGCCTTCGTTTTTCTGACTTTATTGCTTTACTACCCGTTGTGTAGTGGTGCCTCCCGGCAGAGTGACGCGGAGGAGATAGGTGCCTTGGGGCAGGGGAGTGAGGTCGAGAGACTGCACGTTGTTGCGGTGCAGGAGTTCGTGTCCCAAGATGTCGTAGAGGATGGCTTCTGCCACCACAATAGAGAAGTGCACCTCGCTGACGGTGGGGTTGGGATAGAGAGTAAGGGTTTTCCCGTCGATATCTCCAATTCCTTGAGGGTCACCAAAAGAAAGGACAAGGGTTGCCGTACTGTCGCAGCCCACACTGTTGGTGAGGTGCTGCTGGTAGGTGCCGGAGGTCTCGTACATGATGCCGTTCCACTCGTAGTTGTTGGCCTGTGTGTTGACATGGGCAGTGTCGCCGACGGAGGAATGGTTGACGGTGAGGGTGAGACCTATGATGCTGTCGCATCCGTAGGCCGTATGGAGGCTTTCGCCGACGAAGGTTGTGGCGGTGTACAACGTCCCCTGCCAGAAGAAACTGTCGCAGGCAACGACCTCTTCGGAGAGGTTGTAGGAGGGATGGGCGACGTGGTCGACAATGGTGACTGCATCACCCTCCGTCAGCACCACCGAATAAGAGGCCGCGGGATTGGAGGCGCAAGTGTCGTGATGTATGAACGAGACACCATGCGCCTGATGGGGCAGTGTGATATTGTCAATCCAGGCGCAGTCGCTGTTGTTGGTCACGCTGTAATCTTTCTTATAGCGGAAAGTCAAGGTGTGGCTGCCGACGGAAAGGGGGAAAGCGACACGCATCCAGTCCTCATCACCCGAGTCATCGTACTGCTCCACACCGTCGATGAGGAAGAAGAACTTGTCATAGTCGCGCTCGGAAGAGACACGATAATAAAAGCTGATGCTGTCGGGAGCAGTGACGGTGATATTGAGATTCATGTCCGACTGCTGGTTGTGGTCGATCGTCTGGGCGGAACGGAGGCAATAGGCACCTTGATAGGGTTGCTCGTTACTGATGGTCCAGGGACGGGTGGCAGGTGCACTCCATCCCGCAATATTGGTATGTCCACCCTCGAAGGTCTCGAGGAAACTCTGTCCAGAAAAAACCGGCAGTTCTGCGCTGAAAGAGCCGAAAGAGCAGGTCACAGGGAGGTAGATGTCCTGCGGCAGCTGTGCGTCGGCCTGAAGCGTGAGGGCGACAGTCAACTCGGAATCGGGAGCAATTATTCCGGAGGTGAAGGAACCAAGGATGGAGAGCAGGATAGTGGGGGAAGTGGCGGTGAGGGTGGCGGGCTTTGTCGGAGCGTGTCCGTTGTTGTGGAGGGTGGCGGTGACGGTGGTGCTGGAACCAGGCATCAGGCTGGGATTGGCAGGAGAGAAAGAGATGGAGAGCACGGGAGCATAAATCCAGCGGCGCAGGGAGCTGGTAGCCGGCTGGGAGTATCCTGTCCATGTGGTGCTGGTGTTTAAGTCCACAGAGGTGTTGTCGGAAGCATTGCCGTCTACATAGGCGCTGACGGCTGCTGTGAGGTCGACAGAAGCACCCGCCTCGAGGCTGTCGAGCAAAAGAGTGGAGGAGGAGAGCGTCAGCAAGGGGCTGCTGCTGGTGAGCTGGATGCTGATATTCCGTGCCGTCATAGTGCCGGGGTTCTCAATATGCAGCGTGAGAGCCACGGTATCGCCGGCATTGAGGGGTGCCGAGGTGATGTTGGTAACCATCGGGAAAGGACCCGTAGGCTGTATGACGTTGAGGGTCTGGAACGTGGTGACATACTGTTGGGCCGAGGCGGCGAGGAGGTAGGTGCCTACAGGGAATTCTGCAGGCAATGTCAGTGTGGCGTCACCGTTATTGTCGGCATATGTCGCCGCAATGAGAACATCGTTCACCGTATCGACGAGGGCGATATAGGCATACGGTGCTGCGGAGAGAGAGAGGGAGGTGGCGCCGTAGTTCACTATCGTTCCTCCAGCAATGGTTATCGGGGAAGCCTGCGTCATATAGGGCATCACCGAGGGGTCACCCATGAGGTGGTAAATCTCCCAGTAGTAGTGCTTTAAGTCGGAACTTGTAGAGGAGTTCTCCACAGCCATGTTTCCCTGCATCACTATCGAGCCTTGGGTGGTACACCAACTGGAGTAGCTCTCGTTGTGGGTATGGAAAATGCGGTCATAGACACCGAGATGTGCGGCATCGTAGACCATCGACATCGAAGGTCCTATGCTGCTTCGCACCCCCACTGCCCAGTAGAAGTCCTGACCCCAGTAGGTGCTGTTGCTGCCGCCGATGTAACCCACCGCACCGGCATATTCGTTTTTACGAAGCAAGGCTTCTCCGAAACAGGTACCCTCTTCGAACTTGTTGGTCAGGCAGCAGTTGCCAATCATCAGGCCGAACTTCTGGTTGTTGGTCATCTGGCTGACGTGGTTGTTGTCGAAACTGGGAGTGCCCCAGCCTGTGGAGCCGCCGTGGGCGGAGTAGTTGATGAATCCCGCTCCCTGATTGTAGTAGCTGCGGACAGTGGCGGAGTTGGAGGAGGCGCTGCTGCCGATGGTGACGTTGGTGGTGCAGGAGGGGATGATGGAGACATCATTCTTGAAGTACATCACCTGACTCCAGCCGTGGGTGCCGTTGACATAGTTGGTGACGGCATAGTCCATCGTGGGGTCGGCATGGGTGTAACCATGGTCGCCTGCGTTGCCACCGTCGACACCTGCCACCATCACTGCACGGTCGAGGAAGGAGGGGTCGGCGAAGGTATATTGCTCATACATCAGCGTCTTCAGCACCTGCGGTGTAAGCTGGGCGATGGTCTGAGCGGAGAAGCGGCCATAATGGCAGTCGGGCAGATGGTCGCCCGAAGTCCAGGTCGAATAGTAGAGGTCGGTGACATGGTCGTTGTCGGGCGAGGTGACCTGCGCATTGAAGGTGGGGAGTTGTGCCACATCGCCCACCAGGAGCACGTAGGTGGGAGCCGGATTGGCCTGGGTGGCGTTGTCGTAGAGTCCCTGAAGGTAGGCGGCGATGGAGGTCGTAGTGGTACCCACACTGGAATTATCGGTGTAGACGATATCGGTGAGGAATCCTTTGCGGCGCTTCCACTGGACGAAAGTGTCGAGATGCCCACGGAACATGCTGTTGGCCACAATGACATAGCGCACGGGAGCGGTGGTGCGGACGGCTTTGGGATAGAGACCGTTGAGGGTGTTGACGCCGCTGTTGAAAGCTGGCGAATAGTAGCGTTCGAACATCTTCAGGCTGGCTTCTCGGTCGCCACCGCGATAGGTGACGGTCACGGTGGCATGTCGACAAACCACCACCTGACCGCTCACAGGGTTGTATCGTACAGGAGAGAATTGCAGCCGAGCCAAACGTCGGTCGCGAGCCACACCCACAGCTTTTACTGTAGCCTCCTGTTCACCGAAAAAGACATCCGACGAATAAAGAGAGTTGTTGATATAGAGTTTCCTTGCGGTAGTGTCGCTCTTGCAGCGAGGAAGCTGCACAGGCACTATCCTGTGCTTCAATGCCGGCAGGGTATCATAGAGGGCATCGGTGACTTTGACATCGAATGTCGCTTCCATCGGCACCTCGATGAGACGTGAGAAGAGTGGCAGGGAGGGAGCTCCATAGTCGGCGAGCGACTGCTGATAGCCCACAAGGTTAAGGGTGTTGAAGAGCTCTCCACTTATCATCGTCGTGCTCACCTCGGGATTACCCACGGTGAACTCTATCTGCAGCTGTTGCCAGTCATCGCGAACAATGCGGCACCCTTCCTTCTGTGCATGGGAGGTGAAAGGTAAAAGGTGAAAGGTGAAAAAAATTATCAGTAACGGTAATTCACAGATTATTTTACGATAATTAATTTTTTTCATTTTTCATTTTCAGTTTACCAGCGTCATCTCGTCCACCAGATGGCGGGCTCCGGCGAATTTGTCGATGATAAAAAGGCAGTAGCGGATATCTAATGAGATATTGCGGCAGTAGGCGGGGTCGAAGAGCAGGTCGCTCATGGTGCCTTCCCAGCAGCGGTCGAAGTTGATGCCTATGAGTTGTCCATCGGCATTCAGGACGGGCGAGCCGGAGTTGCCGCCGGTGGTGTGGTTGGTGGCGATGAAGGCCACGGGGAGTTCACCGTTCTTATTGGCATACTGGCCGTAGTCCTTCTTCATCCAGAGCTCTTTGAGCTTGGGTTCCACACGGTAGTCATAGATATTGGGATTCTCTTTCTCCATGATGCCCTCGATGGTGGAATAGGGGGTGTAGTAGACGGCATCCTTGGGTTTGAAGCCTTGCACGTGACCGTAGGCCACGCGGAGCGTCAGGTTGGCATCAGGGAAGAAGTTGGAGTCGGGATACTGCTCCATCATGCCTTTGATATAGGTGCGCATCAAGCGTTGGATGTTATCGTCGGCCTCGGTGTATGTGGCGCGTTTTGTGTCGTTATAGCAGAAGTCGTAGGCTTGGGCAAAGAGTTGCACAGCAGGGTCTTCGGCAGCGGATTCGCGTAGTTTCGACGGCTTTTTCTCCAATAGTTTCTTCAGCTTCTTCGGGTCGTTGAGGGCCGACTTGGTATAGACCTTCTTCAGCATGTTCTCTACTGCGACGCCGTCGTTCTCCTTGATGAATGGGGCAAAACCGTGTTCCCACATATAGGTGAAGGTTTCGAAGAAGATGGCTTCGTCGACGGGCGAGTGGAGGTCGAAATCCTCAAAGTAGCTTTCGCTGCTGGTGAGGAGGGAGGCGGCAAGGACAGCTGCGGTGCTGTCGTCCTTGGCATTGGCTATGCGCCAGAGACGCAGGGCACGACCCATAAAATCGCTGGCCATAAAAGCTTCGTTGAAGTAGGTCCATTCCAACTCCACCTCACGGAGGGTGGCGTAGTTGCGCTCCAATTCGTCGAGGACGGTACGATACTGAGGCTTGTTCTCGGCCCAGCGTTGGAAGACATTCTCCTGGTCAATCTTCTGTTCCACACCGTGGAGGCGCTCGATACCGAGGGTCTCACCCTGCCATTTCTTCCAGCCGTTGGCGATGGAGGCCACACGGGAGGCATATTTCAGACGCTGGGCAGGACTCTTCTGCATGGCGACATTGTAATGGGCCAGACGGATGTCGCGCAAGGCGATGCGGACGGGATTCTCCACATTGGCGGCCAGGTCGACGGCATCGTGGGTTACATAGCGACGTGTGGTGCCGGGATAGCCGAAGACGAAGGTGAAGTCGCCCTCCTCGACACCCTTAAGGCTGATTTCCATGTGCTTCAGTGGCGTGTAGGGGATGTTGTCCTCGCTGAATTCGGCGGGCTTGTTGTCTTTGTTCACATAGACGCGGAACATCGAAAAGTCGCCAGTGTGGCGCGGCCACATCCAGTTGTCGGTGTCGCCACCGAACTTGCCGATATTGCTCGGAGGAGCACCCACGAGGCGCACGTCGGTGAAGACCTCGTTGACATACATGAAGTACTGGTTGCCGTAATAGAAGGGCTTGATGATGGCTTTATAGTGTGTGCCTTTGACGGCTTCGGCACAGAGACGGGCAACATTCTTCTCGACGATGCGCTCGCGCTCCTGCTCAGAGGTCTGGTCGGTGACGCCTTCAAGGATGCTCGTGGTAACGTCTTCCATGCGAACGAGGCGTGTTACCGTGAGACCAGGGCAGGGAATCTCCTGATGACGGTTCATTGCCCAGAAGCCGTGGGTCAGGTAGTCATGCTCCACGGTGGAATGCTGCACGATATAACTGTAGCCGCAGTGGTGGTTGGTGAGCAGCAGGCCTTCGTTACTGACGAACTCGCCGGTGCATCCGCCGCCGAAAAGCAGCACTGCATCCTTCAGCGAAGCATGGTTGATATCGTAGATGTCTTGAGCCGAGATGTGCATACCGGCTTTCTGCATGGCGGCCTCGTTGCGCTGGAGGAGCATGGGAATCCACATACCCTCGTCGGCACGAACAGGCACGATGAACATTGCTATAGCAATGAAAGAGAATATCTTCTTCATATAAATATGTTATTATTTTAAAATGCAAAGATACGAAAAAAAAGAAAAATGGATAATGAAAAATGAAAAAGCAGCGGGGCACCCGTTGTGGGTGCCCCGCTGGGATTCTAGTTAAACTAGTTGCACTAGTTAGACTAGTTGGACTAGTGTCTTTATCGGACTATCAGCTTGCGGATGGCGTTGACGCGCTCGCCCGTGATGCGGACGAAGTAGGCGCCCTGCGCCAACTCGCTGATATCGATGGTCAGGCTATTGTCAATAACCTCTAACCCATAACCAATAACCTTTACCACGCGGCCGTTCATGTCGACCACCGTCACCGTGGCGTCGCCCTCGATGCCCGTCAGGGTCACCGTGCTGGATGCCGGGTTCGGGTAGAGGCTGATGGCAGCACCCTCGACATCGTCGATGCCCACCTCTCTTGTGGTGAAGGTGGTGCCGGAAGTCCAGTCGCTGTAGACACCGCTGCCACAGATGGAGCGGACATATACCACATAGTTGGTACCCTCTTCGAGACCGGTGATGGTGTAGCTGTTGGTCGTGGTGGTGCGGCGTGTGCAGTTGTCGGTGGTGGTGCCGATGGGGCCATAGCCCACCTCATAGCTGGCGCTGCCGTTATCGGTCCATTCGATGGTGGCGGTGCTGGCGGTCTTGTCGCTGACGGTAACACCTTGGACAACCTGGCAGGATGCGGTGCGGAAGGTGTAGGGAGCACTCCAGTCGCTGTAGTTATTCTCGCCACAGATGGCGCGGACTGCCACGCTGTACTCGGTGGCATTCAGCAAGCCGGTGAGCGTGTAGGGGTTCTCGGTGACGGAGACGACAGTGGTGTCGCCAGCGGTGCTGTAGCGCAGCTCGAAGTTGGTCTGGCCTTCCTCGCTGGGAGTCCAGCTGATGGTGGCACCATCCATGGTGATGTTTGAGGCGCTCACATTGGTAGGAGCGTAGCAGGGATGGTCGGCGGTGGTGACGGTGACGACGTTCCATTCGCTATAGACTCCCTCATCGCAGACGGCGCGGACACCAATGGCGTACTGGGTAGCGGGAGCGAGGCCAGTAACGGTGTGGGTGAGACCCGTGACAGGAGTACCTGCTGCAGGAGCGGCCCAAATGCCGGCGACAGCGGCCACCTGGTAGGCGCTGGCGCTGCCCGTCCAGGTGAGGGTGACAGAGGCATCGGCCACATTGGATACGGTGACAGCGGGAGCGAAGCAGGCATCACCGCAGCTGATGAGCTGCAGGTCGCCCACCGTGAAGCTGGCGGTACCTCCATCGACGGAGTTTATATCATAAGGACCGCCGCTATCCCGATAAGCATAGCGCGTACGCTTAACATTGTCTTCGTGAGCCACGAACGAGGAGCCGGAAGCATAGCTGCCGTGGTCGCGCTTGACGGACACCAACACATTGCTGGTGCCGTCCCACTGGAAGGGAGTATCAAAGCCGTGAATCTGCCAGCCGGTGGTGGTGTAGGAGAAGTTGGCACTGTCTATAACCTTCACAAAAAGGTGTGAGGCATCGGGATGGATGAAGCCATCGGCGAGGCTGTCCTCGCTGACATTGGCCATATAGACTGTCATATTGTTGAAACGGTCACCTGCTGTAGCGCTGGCGGTATTGAAGGCCAGAGCGGTGATGTCGCCGCCAAGGCTGGACAGACGTTCGGCCGAGACGATAGTCTGGACATAACCGTAGTTGTAGTAGCTATAGCCCACAGGACAGTAGGAGGAGTTGGTGGAAGCGGCCGCAGTGTCATAGTTGACAATAATGGAGGCATTGTCGCACAGGGCGGTGGTGAAGGAGGCCGAAGTGGCGAAGCTGGTGTCGCCGGCACCGCAGACAGCGCGGACGCTGACATTGTAGTTGGTGCTACTGGTAAGACCCGTAGCCGTGTAGGTGGTCGAGGAGACGAGGGCGTTGACACCATTCACAGAGACTTCCCACTGGGCCTCGTCGCCCGAAGGTGTCCAGGAGATGGTGGCGCTGGAGGCAGTGATATCGCTGACGGTCACATCGGTGGGAGCCGAGCAAGAGAGGGCTGCCAAATGGACATTGTCGACAGCGGCGGAGGGCTGAGTACCCACGCTATTGTCATTGTGCCAGAAGAAGACAAGGTTGTAATTACCCGGTGTGGACACAGAGAAGACATCAGAATAGGTCTGCCAGGAAGAGGAGAGGTTGAGTTTGCTGCCACCATCGAGAGAGAGCCATCCGGTGGGGGCACCGGTAGTGCTGATATCGCTGTTGTCGCCGGCGGTCAGTTCAACGGTGCCGGGAACCAGGAAGACACGCAAATAGTCATAGTTGCTCTCGCCATAGGCGCGCCAGTCATAGCTGACAGCATAGTCGCCGGCAGTAGCGAAGTTGAGCAGTTTGGTGGCATAGACATTGCTGAGATTGGTAACATCGTAGTCATTGGTAACACCGTTGTCGCTACTGATGTAGAGGGCGCGGCTGCCACCGTTATTGGCAGCGGCATCAATGACCCACTGGTTGAGCTGGGTGCCGTTGACAAGCAGCCAGCTGGTGTCCTGACCCACCTCGAATCCCGTATTGACGGGCAGTACCTCGGCCAGCATGGTAGTGGTGACGTTGATGGTGCGGGCGGGAGAGACCTCCGTGCCGCAGTCGGCCACAACACTGATGGTATAGTTAGTCAGCGGGGTGAGGCCCGTGAAGGAATGAATGCTGTCGGACGTCACGATGGCGCTGTCGCTATAGGCGGCACCATCGGTAATATAAACGATATAATCACCTGAGGCGCTACCGGCAAAGGCCACATCAATCTGGTTGTCGGTGACGGTGGTGGCGGTCAGGGTACGAGGACGCGGGCAGACGGGTGCGAGTTCGACGGTCAGGTCGTCGACATACCAATAGTAGATGGAGGAAGCGGAGTTGTGACGGAACACGATGCGTGCATCATTGGGGGCACCAACCATAGGTACCTCCTTCTCCTCGTAGGCGCTGAACTCGTTGTAAGCCCAGTTGGCCAATTCGACGAAGGTGGAGTCGACGTTGATGTCGGTCATGTAACCTACCGAGAAGGAGCCGCAAGAAGAGCTGGTGTAGCTCTCAGGACGGGTCCAGAAACGCACCTGCAGAGTGCCGGTGGGCTGACTCATCTCGGGCAGGACAATGGTGTTGGGCTGAGCGCCAGAGAAGTGAAGGAAATTATTTCCACTATGGGCATTGGTAGAATAGTTGTACGTAGTTGGGTTACCACTGAGGACATCCCAACAGACGGGAGCAACATCTTCGGTCATACCCTCAAAGTCCTCGGTGTAGGGAATAGACATCAAACCACAAGCGGTACGGAAACCGTTGATGATGGCGGTGCTTGTATCACCCTCATCACAAATGGCGCGAATAGCCACGCTGTAATAGGTATTTGTATTTAGCCCGCTGAGCACAAGGAAGTTGTTGTTGACGATAAAGACATTGCTATCGACAATCACCTCCCACTCGGTCTCGCTATCGCCAGCAGTCCAAGCAATTGTGGCACTATCGGTGGTGATATTGCTGACCGTGAAGTTGGAGGGAGTGGCACAGGTAGGACATCCGATGGTGAAGGCCAGGGTGTCGCCAGAGGAGAAGTCATCACCGTTTCCAAATGCGATGACAGCACCGCCGGCCGTGACAACGAAACTGGCCTCGTAAGAATAATTGCCAGAGTTCCACTTGAGCAACAGGGTGTCGACAGCACAAAGACTGTAACTATAAGTACCAGTGCTTCCACCGGTAAGGGTAGCGGTGAAGGTGTTGACTCCATTGACAATACCGTTGATAGCATTACCGTTCCAACCGTCGCCGAAGCTATCGTCCATGCTGATGAGAACCTCGCAGCCACCCTCGGCACACGGAGTGCGGAAGGAGGTGCTGACCGCAGAGGTGATGCTACCATCGTCGCAGAGTGTTACCACTGTGACGGTATAGTCGGTGCTGAAATTAAGGGTGCTCAGGGTGTAAACAGAGTCGGTGATATCGACAGAGTCGAGCGTGGTGCCGTCGGTGAAATAGACACGATAACTGCTACCCGTTCCATGGATGGTAAGGTCGGCACTGCTGGGGGTGATGTTACTGGCAATCACACTGACAGGATGAGCACAGGTGGGGATGGGTTCCACCACGAGGTCATCGACGTACCAATACCAATTAGTGGCACCAGAGTTGTGACGGAGCACGATATAGGCAGTGTCGGGGGCACCCACCATGGGCACCTCTTTCTCCTCATAGGCGCTGAAGGTGTTGTAAGCCCAGTTGGCCAATTCAACAAAGGTGGAGTCATCAGTGATGTCGGTCATGTAACCTACCGAGAAGGAGCCGCAAGAAGAGCTGGTGTAGCTCTCAGGACGGGTCCAGAAACGCACCTGCAGCTCGTTGGTGGGCTGACCCATGCGAGGCAGAGCGATGGTGTTGGGCTGAGCGCCGCTGAAATAGAGGTGCTGACTGCCCGTATGAGGAACAGTGGTCATCACACGGGGGTTACCGCTGAGAACAGTCCAACAGCTGGGAGCCACAGCTGTGGGCAAACCCTCGAACCCTTCAGTATAAGGAATGGCAGTGGTGCCGCAGCCGGTGCGGAACTGCGCGACGGTGGGAAGGCCGTCGCCAGTGGTACAATTGGTGGTGACCATGAAACTATACGTCGTATTGGCGTTGAGGTTGAGGGCGGTATAAGTGGTGTCGGAGATGCCACTGACAACCGTAGTGTCGCCACCATCAGTCCAATATGAGACGGTGTAGCTGATACCGACATTCATGGTGTCGGTCCAAGTGAGGGTGACACTGCTACTATCAATATCGGCGGCGTTCACACTGACCACGGGATAGCAACCGTTGTCCTCGACAACCCTGAGGTCATCGATGAAAAGGGTATACTGTCCGCTGCTGGGACGAGAAGCTCGCATGGCGATGCGCTCGCCGGAGCCAGTATAGCCGGAGAAGTAGACCGTATACTCATGATAGTTCTGCTTCCAGCCACTGGTGCCGCTGAAGGTGATGAGGGGAACGCTGTCGACACGGGTAAAGCTACCATCGGACTCAAGCACACCCACCTCGAGGGCACAGGAATAACTGCTTGATGACGAGGCCCAGAAGAGCATCTTCAAACCACTGATGTCCTGCATCGTGGGCAGAGCCACCATCTCGATTTCGGTGCCGCTGGCGGACTCGAACTCGAAATAGCCCTGTCCGTTGTGAGTATTGCCAGGATAGACATAGATAGCGGGGAAAGTGCCAGAGCCGCTGGAGCCGGTCGACAACTGCAGCCAGCAAGGGGGATTCTCGCCAGTGGATTCACTCTCGAAGTCCTCTATATAAGGAATTTCAGCATAGCCACTGCACGCGGTACGGATGCTAACTTTAACATAGGAAGAGCCACAATCAGCCATGACACCAAACTGGTAAGCGGTGTTGGCGGTGAGACCCGTCAAAGTATAAGTGGTAGAAGAGGTGGTGGCGACAAAAGAGGTGTCGGCCATATTGTAGATAGTATAGGTGACTCCACTATTGAGCGTGTCGACCCAGGAGAGGGTGACGCCATCGGAAGTGATATTGGAGGCTTCGAGGTTACGCACACGGTAGCAGACGGGACCGGAACTTTCGCAGCCGATGAGCTTGTACCAAGCCACGGTGCTGGAAGCAGTGCCACTGGGCAAAGAGCCGATGGTATAAGGACCGCTGTCCTGATAAGCATAGCGTGCCAACTGGGCAGTGGCACTGAAAGCGGCAAAGGAGGAGCCACTGGTCCAACTACCATGGTTGCGGCGCACGGCAACAACGATGTTGCTGGAGCCATCCCAGGCGAATGGATCGTCAAACACAATGGTCTGCCAGTCGGTGGTAGTGTAGTTCATATTACCCGACCATACCAACTCAAGTTCTGAGGCATCATCAAAAAAACCAGAACTAAGATCTTCGAGCTCGGTGTTGGCCAGATAAATCTCGCAGTTGTTGAAGTAGTTGCCTGCCGAGGTGCTGGCGGGCTTGAACTGCAGAGCCTTGATTTCGCCAAGACCCATCAGGTCGTCAGCCAGGATAAGGACCTCGCTGAAGCTATAGTTGTATAAACTATAGCCCGGCATATAGCTGGTGGTGGTGGTCGACGTGTCAGTGTTGCTGACTGTGACAGGCGAACCGCTGTCGCAGGTCACCTGCGCCTGTACGTTCCACGGCAATGCCATAGCCACTATCGCGACCAAAGGCATCAGAAACTTGTAAAAACGTTTCATTGTGTTGTGATTTGGTTTTATAATATTCATTTTACGTTGTATACTTCATTCATTCTCAGACCTTATGGAATACTCCAAAGAAGTCCTTAGAAATGCAAATATACACTTTTTTTTTAAGTGGACAACTTTTTTAATAGCAGCGGGGCACCCGATGTGGGTGCCCCGCTGGAGGTAGAGTAGGTTTCTATGGGAGGCTATGGTCTATAACCCATAACCTATAACCCATAACCTTTATCGGACT
>JAEEGF010286237.1_pt1 | contig 13156 bp, 7 predicted proteins | sample 9134171 | NCBI WGS metagenome assembly JAEEGF01 (sample SAMN16246542, study PRJNA631951) | gut metagenome | biome: gut microbiome; feature: rumen; material: AP-attached | host: Bos | place: Iran: Karaj | collected 2018-10
AGTTTGACCTCAACATCAACTACAGCCTTATCCCGACGAAAGTAATCAAAAACAAATACATCGCCAAGAACTTTGGTACTCGTCGCCTGCGTCAGATTAAATATAAATATTTCTCCGACAAGGCCTTGAGGATATGGGAGTTGTGCTATGCTTTCTTCGATCGTGAACACAAAATTACCATGAAGGTTCCTGAGGATGACTTCCTATTAGCCAAAGATTTCCAACGCATATTTGAGTTGATGATTGACAAATTGGTGGGTGGTAATGAAAAAGAAATTCTTCCTCGCGACCTAACAAACCAGAAGGATGGTAAACTGGTAGATCACATGTATATAGGCAAGGGCTTGCTCATTAATTCTGACTTCGCAAAGGAATTAACTTACTACATAGGCGACAGCAAATACTACAAGAGAGATGAAGAAGGAAAGGTGAGTCTTCATGACACTTCCATATATAAGCAATATACCTATGCGAGAAATGTTGTTCAATGGAATATGAATATGTTCCTTGGACTGCAGAAGAGAAAGTATGATGAACAGCCGCAACTGCGTGACGATCTAACAGAAGGCTATAATCCCATTCCTAACTTTTTTATTTCAGCTCATATACCCGATAGAAATAATAGTAGCGAAGGTAAATTCCTCTCCTTTGAGGATGACGCCCTGCATAATGAAAATAATATCCAGCTGAATCGCCAGTTTGAAAATCGCCTGTTTGACAGGGACACATTATTATTATGTCACTATGATGTAAACTTCTTGTTCATTGTGTCGCTTTATGGACGCGATAATAAGAACCGGCAGGCAGAGTGGCGTGAAAAGGTAAGGAAAGAATTCCGTAAGAGTATTCAAGAAACATTGAATAGTCTTTACGATTTCTACACCTTACAGCCCAAAGCAGGTATGGATTGCTATGGCTTTATCAAGGAGAACTTCCACAATCTCAATGGCAAAATTTATCGTCCCCAAGAGAAGGGGAATTACATGATTCTTGCATTGATGAAAGGAGATGCAAAGGATAAAGGTGTGCATTTTGGAACATATACTTTAAGTGAGATAGGTAAAAATGATGCTTTGAAGACAGATTTGGAAAGCTACTTCCACGTTAGTCAGATACAAGAGTTGAAAGAAGATTTGGTTATCGAGGATATTCCAAATGTAGGAACGCTAGAGAAAAATGCTGTCACTTGCAAGAAGAATGGCGTTCTTATGGTGATGATGGAAAACTACGACTCAAAGAGCAAGAATTTCATCACAACAGGAAAAATTGCCATCGGCATCAAATATACAAAAGATTCTATGGAGATAGTGCAACATCTATCTACCATTGGGTATGTCTTGTTCCACCATCGTAATACTGTAGGACAACATCTTTTTGCTGTGAAAGGTGTTTGCAATGTGGTTTCTATTGGCGATGTAGAAACAGATAGATATAAGAATGTCAATACTACAGAAATGTATCTGGCTGTTGATATAGACACGTCGTTAGAACTGGATTCGTCAAGGTTTGATTCAACCAAGAAAGAATATACTCCCAAAAGTAGGTATGATGCACAATATTCTATAATAAATGAATTGACGGATAATGACTAAAGAGGAATACGAAAAGTTATTGCAGTCTGATTATTGGAAAGGTTTTTCCTATTCGTTAATCAAAGAACGCAATTTCACTTGTGAAGATTGCGGACGGAGGTTTTATAACCAAAGGAACAAACTTCAAGTCCATCATTTGGTTTATAAGGATATAAATCCTTGGTCATATAAACCAGAAGAAATGGTAGTCCTTTGTGAGGAATGCCACAAAAAGCGTCATGGACTCTGGCAAGAACCTATACAAGAAGCAAACACCACTCATAGTCAGAATGCTTTCGGAGATTATACCAAATCATATTCGTATTCAACTGAAAGCAGGGAAGAAAGGCTACACTCTTATAGTGAAGCAGACAGATGGGGCAATGCCAATGATAGAACTATAGCCAACGGTAATAATTCACGCAATTCGTACCCTGTTGAATCAAAGAATAGGTTCAGATGGAAGTATGTCCTTTATGGAATCCTTTTCCTATTTGTTCTTTCTTTCGCATGGAATCGGTTAAGCCAAAATCCAACAGATAATTCAGAAGATATAGAAGAACCAGTTTCCCAATCAGTCACAGTCGAACAAGGTCGCTTTGATTCATCATCTGACAAAGAGGTAAAAGCACAAAAAGAAGTTTCCAGTAATCATAATCGGAATGTGACCGAACAAGATGTGTCTAATAGCAATATAGTAAATGACCTTTCCGAATCATCAACTCAACTTGTAGAATCAACTGTTCCTTCAAACACCCCATCCAACGAAACCCCGCGTGATGAGATTGTGCCGTCAAAAGAAAGTGCAGCTCCACAAAGAGAATTATCCACCATTGAGATTCTTGAAAGGAAGAATCATGCAGATGTTGTAAAGCGTGCCAAACGTGCAGGGGTGAGCACAGAAGGTAGTACCATTGAGATTCTTGAAAGAATTAATCATGCTGATGTCGTGAAACGAGCTAAGCGATTAGGAGTTAGTACAGAAGGGAGCACAATTGACATTCTAGAAAGAATTAATCGCAAAGAGCTAGAGAAATACAATTACTGATCATCATTATAACAGTACAAAGAAGGTCGTTCTAGCTTAAGCAGAAATAAAGTAATAGCTAAAATGTTAAATGTTATAAGTATATGGCAAAGATAAAGCCATCTTGCGTTGCTTTTCGTCGGTTGGATCAAAGTCTGCTTCGAGAAGTCATTGACGGGGTGCTGAGTTTCCATGTTCATGAACCGATTTCAGATTCAGAACGAAATGGTGATGCCAAGTTGCTATGCTTGTTGGAACCTATTATGGAATTACGCTTACGCATGGTATATTTTGTCAAGAAAACTTCGAATTTAAGTGGGTCAATACTCCCTTCTTTCAAAATATTTTTCCTGCGGCTGGAAAAACGCGGAAAATGAACGATTTTTGTAACTTGTTGTATACGAGCTGTTTATAAAAGTTAGAGGCTTGTTGCCCTCTGAAGTATTTATGATTTGCGTCACTTTGGCTTACAGTTTGCGTCACTTTACCTCGTGATCTGCGTCAAATCACCTCGTGATCTGCGTCACTTCACGCGCTCATTGATGTTGTTTCGCACCCTCATTCCATATCTCTGACCGTCTCTTAGACCATAAATGATGGCATTGGGAACCATCAGCGACGGGATGAGGCCTTTCGAACGACGCGAACATCGATTTTTCAGGACGCTCTTTTCGCTAAAACGCGACAAAAAGTGGACGTAAATTTGTAAAGATAGTTCAAACAAAAAGAGTGCTCCATTTTACCAGTAGAAGCGCTGCTTCTGGAGTATGAAGAATTGGCATCGAGAAGGCGAAAGCTATAAAAAAGCATAAAAGGACAGGGCAAAACGGAGATTATTTGAGGACTGGCACATGAAATAAAAAATAAATCGCTACCTTTGTGCCATAAAAAATGATGGAGGATTTTGACAGGGATCGTATTCATTGATACAGAGGTAAATCCGCACACGAAGAAAGTGGTGGATTACGGAGCAGTAAGGGAAGATGGTGCCATATTGCACACTCATTCCAAAGCTGATTTCGATGCCTTTGTGTCAGAATGCAATATGGTCTGTGGTCATAACATTATCCATCATGACCTGAAATATACTGGCCTGAGGAATCATCCTACGGTTATTGACACGCTGTTTCTTTCTCCATTGTTGTTCCCCAAGCGACCTTATCACCGTTTGGTGAAGGATGACAAGCTACAGGTGGACGAACTGAACAATCCTGCAAATGACGCGATGAAAGCGCGCGACCTGTTGCACGACGAGGTGGCTGCCTGGAATGAGCTATCTGCCAACCGACAGGAAATCTATTATCTACTGTTGCACGACACGAACGAATTTGGAGGATTCTTCAAATACGCGAAATACAAATCGTCGCTTCATCAGTCTTTTTGGGAGAGAATTCTCAAGGGGCAACTAGATTGGGGCGAACTGATGCTCAAAGAATTCAAGGGCAAGGTGTGCAGTCATGCAGACTTCAATACGTTGGTTGAGCTGTATCCAATAGAATTGGCATATTGCCTGGCTGTAGTTGGTGCTGACGACATTTTCTCCATGACGCCAGCATGGGTGATACGCAACTATCCCCAAGTGGTCAATGTGATGAACCTGCTGTGTAACACACCGTGTGGAGATTGCGGCTACTGCCATCAGCGGTTAGACGCGCACAGCGGTCTCAAGGAGTTCTTCGGCTATGACGAGTTTCGCACCTTTGACGGAGTTCCTATGCAGCAACAAGCGGTGGAGTCCGCCATTCGTGGAGAATCGCTGTTGACGATATTCCCAACAGGTGGTGGCAAGAGTCTCACCTTCCAGCTACCTGCTTTGATGGCAGGAAGGAACACTCATGGGTTGACGGTGGTTATCTCTCCGCTTCAATCGCTAATGAAAGACCAAGTGGACAACTTGGCAGCACGAGGAATCAGTGAGGCTGTGACCATCAACGGACTGCTTGACCCCATAGAACGAGCCACAGCTATCCAACAGGTGGCAGAGGGAACGGCAAACATTCTCTATATTGCTCCTGAGATGTTGCGTAGCAAGACCATCGAAAGGCTGTTAATCAACAGGAATATCGTACGTTTCGTGATTGACGAGGCTCACTGTTTTTCTGCTTGGGGGCACGATTTCCGCGTGGACTACCTGTATATTGGCGATTTCATCCGACGGTTGCAGGAAAAGAAGCGGATGGGGCTACCGATTGCTGTTTCGTGTTTTACGGCTACTGCAAAGCAAAAGGTCATCAGCGATATCTGTGATTACTTCAGGACAAAGTTAGGTTTGGAACTGAAGGTTTTTGCTGCAAATGCCGAACGTAAGAATCTGCGATACTCTGTGCTCCATGCTGATACTGACGACGAGAAATACAATCTGCTTCGTTCACTGATACTTGGCCACAACTGCCCATCGATAGTCTATGTGTCGCGCACCAGAAAAACCAGCGAGTTGGCACAGCATCTCATCAGGGACGGCATCCGGGCATTGCCTTTCAATGGCAAGATGGAGGCGGCAGATAAAGTGAAGAACCAGAACGCCTTTATGAGTGGCGAAGCACAAGTGATTGTGGCCACCTCAGCCTTTGGTATGGGCGTAGACAAGAAAGATGTAGGACTGGTGGTTCACTACAACATCAGCGACTCGCTGGAGAACTATGTCCAGGAAGCGGGCCGTGCAGGACGAGATCCTCAGATGCAGGCCGAGTGCTTCGTGCTGTTTGCTGACAGCGACCTCGACAAGCACTTCATACTCCTCAATCAGACCAAGCTGAGCATCAGTGAGATTCAGCAGGTGTGGAAAGCTATCAAGGAACTTACCTCGAAACGCGAAGAGGTGAGCTGTTCCCCATTGGACATCGCACGACAGGCTGGGTGGGGTGACGAAGTAGACGACTTGGAGACACGTGTGAAAGCGGCAATTGCAGCCTTGGAAGAAGCTGGATTCATCCATCGTGGCAGCAACTCCCCTCATGTCTTTGCAACGGGTATATCAGTGAGAAACATGGATGAGGCGCGCAAGAGGCTGACGGTCTCACCTCTCTTCGATGAACAGTCGCGCGAAGAAGCTGCTCGCATCATCAAGTCGCTCATCAGTGCGCGTGCCACAGCAGAAGGTCGGGGAGCTGAAGCCGAGAGCCGTGTGGACTATCTGGCAGATATCCTTGGCATGAACAAGGCAACTGTCATCAGGAACATCAACTTGATGCGGCAGGAAGGTTTGTTGGCCGACACACGCGACATGCAAGCATGGATATCGAAGAGTACCTCTCTGCGCAATCTTGACATCATACTGAAGCTGGAACATTTCCTCTTGCAGCGTTTTAGGGAAGAAGCACTGAGAATCAATTATAAAGAACTCAACGAAGAGGCCCTCAAGGCTGGGCTTACATACTCAAGCGTCAAGCGCCTGAGGACGCTGCTCCATTTCCTATCGTTGAAAGGTTATATCCACAAACAGGAGCATAGTTTCAGCGGCAGCGTGAATGTGCGTTTGCAGGCTTCAAAGGATGTCACTAAGGCTCGTTTTGAGCGCCGCATAGACATCTGCCGGTTTATTGTTGCCACGCTTCAAGCAGGCCGAGACGCCAGTAAGGACATGACCCTCGTGAACTTCTCCATCGTGGAACTGCTTCGGCAATACATTGCCATCCGACAAGAAACGCTTTTTTCCGAACAAGAGAAGCCTACCATCGCTGACATAGAGGAGGCTTTGCTTTATCTCACTAAGACAGAACTGATGAAGATAGAAGGCGGTTTCATCGTCGTCTACAACACCATGCAGCTTGGTCGCATTGCAGACCGTCGAGCACGTTATAGCAAGGAGCAATATCGACTATTGGATGAGTTTTACAAACAGCGCATTCGCCAGATACATATCGTGGGTGAATATGCCAACCTGATGGTTCGCAACTACGATGCCGCCTTGCGTTTCGTGAACGATTACTTCACCATGGACTTCCGCAAGTTCATCAATCAGTATTTCAAAGAGGAACGCCGCATTCAGATAGACCAAAATATCACACCTGCCAAATACAACAAACTGTTTGGCGAACTCTCCAAACGTCAACGCGAGATTATCGACGACAAACAATCGAAATACATCGTAGTGGCAGCAGGACCTGGCAGCGGAAAGACCCGAGTGTTGGTCCACAAACTGGCTTCGCTGCTGTTGCTTGAGGATGTGAAACACGAACAACTCCTAATGCTAACCTTTTCGAGAGCCGCCGCCACGGAGTTTAAGAAACGTCTCATCGGTTTGGTCGACAATGCCGCTCACTATGTAGACATCAAGACTTTCCACTCCTACAGTTTCGACCTGATAGGAAAACAGGGAAACCTGGATGAGGCGAAAGATGTGGTGCGCCTTGCGGCAGAGATGATAGGGCGGGGAGAGGTGGAACCATCGAAGATAGCCAAAAGCGTACTTGTCATAGACGAGGCACAAGATATGGGTGAGGATGATTTCCGACTGATACAAGCTCTGATGCAAAAGAATGAGGAAATGCGCGTGATAGCCGTTGGCGATGACGACCAAAACATCTATGCTTTCCGTGGTTCCGATGCGCGCTATATGCAGTCGCTCATCAGTCAGAACGGCGCTAAGCTATACGAGATGACAGACAACTATCGCTCTGCGAAAGCTGTAGTCGACTGTGCCAATCGCTTTGTGCAGCATATACCATGTAGAATGAAGCATACGGCCATCCATTCGGCAACAGGCGAAGAAGGCAAGGTGAAGACTTTGAGGTCGCTCTTGGAATCAGAAACCATTATCCAGGGAAGCACGGCGATACTTACCCGTACCAATGAAGAAACGATGCAGGTGGCCTATGAACTGGAACAACGCGGATTGCATGCCACCGTCGCTCAGTCGATGGGTGGTTTCCGCTTTGGAAACCTTGCAGAAATACGTTATTTCCTGAAACAATTGGGACGGGATGATGAAATCTCAATTGCGAAGGAGAGGTGGGAGGAAGCCAAACGACGAACACTACTCTCCTATTCATCCAGCGCTTGCCTTAGCGTCATCCAGCATTTCTTCTCAGATTTTGAGGCGACGCATAAGGTATATTATCGTAGTGATTTGCGTGAGTACATTTTTGAGTCGAATGTAGAGGACTTCATTGCTGCTGATGCGCAGTCGGTCTTTGTGAGCACCATCCATAAGGCAAAAGGACGCGAGTTTGATACCGTCTATCTGCTGTCGAAGATACCCGACAATAGGGATGTAAACGATATGCGTGCCTATTATGTGGGCCTCACCCGTGCCAAACGAAACCTCTATCTTGTCCCAGATCTTCCCACAGCGTCTTCTTCCATCATTATACCGTTGAGCATGCGTGATGTGTGGCTTGATTTTTTCATAGGGCGAAAGGACATCGTTCTCCGACTCAGAAGTGGCGACAGCCTGATTTACAAGGCGGGCTATTTGCTGGATGAACGGGGGTTCAACATTGCCGCATTGTCCGCCTCTGGAAAAGAAAGAGTAGAGGTGTGGACAGAGAAAGGATATGAAGTGGCAAGTGCCCATGTGAGCTATACTTTGGCCTGGAAGCCCCAAGACTATGATGTCGAATATGCTGTTTGCTTGGCAAATATTGTACTAACAAAGGGAGATAAATGAAAAAGATAGAAGTCGTAGCTGCAATCATTCGAAAAGAGGATGAGATACTTGCCACACAGCGGGGATATGGTGAGTGGCAGGATTGGTGGGAGTTTCCTGGCGGGAAGATAGAGGCCGGGGAAACGCCCGAAGAAGCGCTCAAACGGGAGATTCGTGAGGAACTCTCGACGGAAATAAACGTGGAGGAGTTCCTGTGTACGGTAGAGTATGATTATCCAAAGTTTCATCTCACCATGCATTGCTATCTGTGTTCGCTGCTGACGGAGGCACTTCATCTGAATGAACACGAAGCTGCTAAGTGGCTGGTGAAGGATGAACTGGACTGCGTGAAGTGGTTGCCTGCGGACAAGATAATCATTGAAAAACTCAAAACGTCTTAAGACCCATGCCTAAATCCCATTCTCCAAAACAGCAATCAGCCAAGGCTGCGAATAAACTGAAGCAGGATGATGCTTGCATCAATACTGCAGAGCGAGAGCAGGCTCGACGGTCGGCTAACATGGCTGCCATCCACGGCAAAGATACCAAGCCGGAGATGGTGGTGCGCAAATGGTTGTGGGGCCACGGTTTTCGCTATCGGCTGAATCATCCGAGATTGCCGGGCAAACCGGATATCGTGATGCGTAAATATAGGACTTGCATCTTTGTGAACGGGTGCTTTTGGCATGGGCATCATGTAAGCCTCACCACAGCCTCCTCTCCAAAGGGCGAGGGGAGTGAAATCTTCTTGACAAGTTCTGAGTGTTGCAAGATTCCGAAAACGAACAGAGATTTCTGGGAGAAGAAGATACAAAGGAATAAGGAACGCGACCTCAAAGTGCAAAAAGAACTTGCCTTGATGGGGTGGCACAGCATCATAGTATGGGAGTGTGAGCTGAAGCCGCACGATCGAGAGCGGACATTGCAATCGCTGGCCTACACGCTCAACAAGATTTTCCTGCAAGATCACAGCGTAAAGCACTATGAGATACCGGAAGAAAAACCTATGATGGCCGCAGAGGAAATGCAGGAAAAATGATGTAACTTCCCACGATTATTCACATTTTTATCCTAACACATATGTTGTTTCAAAAAAATTGACTATATTTGTGCCCAAAACCTAATTTGTGCTCAAAACCAACAGCATATATGAAAAGAATGATGTTTTTGGCCTTTATGGCCGTGACCGCCGCCATCAGCATGGCGCAGCAGTCGTTAGAATGGGGGCAAAGACCCCTGCAGTCTCCTGAAATCAATAGCGACAACACTGTCGTCTTCCGCTTGAAGGCGCCCGATGCCAAAAGCGTGATGCTCTCTGGCGACTTCTTGCAAGGGCAGCCTTCTGTGGCAATGACGAAGGGTGACGACGGTGTGTGGGAATACGCCACGCCCGAACCGCTGGCCCCCGAACTCTATTATTACGCGTTCAACGTAGATGGCCTGCGCATGAACGATCCATTGAACGTCTACCAGATACGCGACGTAAACACCGTGATGAGTGTCTTCTTCATCGGGTCGCCCGAACAATGCCCCTACGTGGTGGGAGCTGTGCCTCATGGCACGGTGCAGAAGGTGTGGTACCCATCGCCTACGGCCAGCATGACTCGTAGGATGACCGTCTATACCCCTGCTGGCTACGAAGACTCGTCGCGCAGCTACCCTGTGCTTTATCTTCTGCATGGCATGGGAGGCGATGAGCAGGCTTGGAGCGAACTGGGGCGCGCCACGCAAATCATGGACAACCTCATCGCACAAGGAAAAGCAGAGCCGATGATTGTGGTGATGCCCAACGGCAACATTTCGCAGGAGGCCGCTCCTGGGGAGAAGTCGGGTGGATTCATGCAGCCATCCTTCAACCTGCCGCACACGATGGACGGACTCTATGAGGAGAGTTTTCCCGACATCGTCAGCTATGTGGAGAGCCACTTTCGCACATTGGCCGACAAGCACCACCGCGCCATTGCCGGACTGTCGATGGGTGGTTTCCACTCGCTTTACATCTCTGCCAACCATCCCGATTGGTTCGACTATATCGGGCTTTTTTCGGCTGCCGTTGGACGTGAGCCGCGCGATGGCGGCGTATCGGAAATCTACCGCAACTTGGAAGGAAAGTTTGCCACGCTCTTCGCCCAGCAGCCCAGCCTCTACTGGATAGGCATCGGGCGCGAAGACTTCCTCTACCAGCAAAATGCTGACCTCCGCCAGCTCTTTGGAGAGAAAGGCTATCCCTATACCTACGTGGAAACTGAGGGTGGGCACATCTGGCGAAATTGGCGCATCTATCTTACGCAGTTCGCTCAGCTACTCTTCCGATAAGACTAAAAGAAAGAGACTGTATACACAAAGATGTTTTTAGGGAGAGGCATCACAACCTAAAGCATCTGTAGGGCGCGTTGCACGATGTGGTTCTGCTGATTGATGATGTGATAGTATTCGTTCATATCCCAGATATCGCGAGCCACAAGGGCCTTGAGCTGCAGCCGAAGGAAAGGCAGGGTGCGCTGTAGCTCATCGTCGTCCTTTGGTTTGACATTAGCTTTCTCACCTTCGGCTATAATATTGTCGATGAGTGATTGGGGTACCTCAAACTGCTCCTCAAATTTTTCGAAAGTATCATATCCTTTCTTCAGCTCTTTGCGATGGTTGTCAATATAGCGCAGGCTGGCATTGATAATAATACTTTTGGCAGCTAACTGCCGATGGAATCGGGTATATTGAAGGGTATCCAGCGGCACGAACTCGTCGGGCATGATGGCACCGCCGCCATACACCGTGCGATGCTCTTTAAGCGTTTCGAACTTTAGTGAGTCGGCAAAGTGGATGCTGTCGCGGTTAGTCAGTTCCCCATGCTTTAGCCGGTTGTCGAAGTCCATCTCATATTCTTTCAGGTCGCCTTTCTTGTAGGGTTTTTGAATACAACGACCTGTAGGAGTGTAATGATGGGCTACGGTGAGGCGGATCATAGAGCCGTCGGGCAGGTCGATAGGACGCTGCACAAGGCCTTTGCCGAAGGTGCGGCGCCCCACGATAATGCCACGGTCGTAGTCCTGAATGGCACCGCTGACAATCTCAGCGGCAGAGGCGGTGAACTCGTTGACCAATACGGTGACGGGCAAATCGCGAATGCGCCCGTTTCCATCGCAATGGTAGTCCATGCGTCCTGTCGTACGTCCTTCTGTATAGACGATAAGATTATCTTTTTCAAGAAACTCGTTTGCCAACTGCACGGCTGCCTGCAGATAGCCTCCGCCATTGTCTTGTAGGTCGAGGATCAAGCGTTTCATGCCTTGTGCCGCAAGTTTGTCGATACCCTGCATGAACTCGTTGTAGGTGGTGGCACCGAAGTTGCCGATGCGGATGTAGCCCACTTCGGGGCGAATCATATAGACGGCATCGATGCTATGCACGGGAATCTTGTCGCGGGTGACGGTGAAAAACAGCGTCTCGGGCACGCCACGACGTACAATGCCAAGTTTAACTTTTGTGCCACGGGGACCGCGTAGCCGCTTCATGATATCTTCTTTTGACATTTTCACACCTGCGATGGCCGTGTCGTTGACGTTGATGATGCGGTCGCCAGCCAAGATACCCACCTTCTCGGAAGGACCTTTTACAGTAGGCTGAATGACAAGCAGCGTGTCCTCAATCATGTTGAACTGTACACCGATGCCCTCGAAGTTGCCTTGCAACGGTTCGTTCAATGCTTTCACCTCCTTGGGCGTGGAGTAGGAGGAATGTGGATCGAGCTCTTTCAGCATGCCTCTGATGGCGTCCTCCACGAGTTTCGCCTCGTTGACGGAGTCCACATAGAGATTGTTGACGGCCATCTCTGCGATGGTGAGTTTGCGAATAGGGCTGTCGTCGCCCATATTGATTTTGAACTGGGCATTGGTTTGTAGCGGGAGAACTGCCACACACAGTACGAAAAACAGTATTCTTTTCATTGTCTAATTATTTCGTTGTAACGTGATTCTGTCATTTCGTTAAGACGTTATTCCGTTCATTCGTTTAATCATCGTCACAACTTTTAATGTTTTATGATTAATCCTCCTCAGGGCGGTCTTCTTCTACGACAAGGTTGTCGATGATGAAGTTCTGTCGCTCAGGGGTATTCTTTCCCATATAGTATTCCAAAAGCTTCGCCACCTGGTCGGTCTTGTGGAGCGTCACCTGCTCCAACCGGATGTCAGGACCGATGAAACCGGCAAATTCATCGGGCGATATCTCACCAAGACCTTTAAATCGGGTTATCTCTGGGTCTGGTCCTAACTCGCTGATGGCACTCAGTCGTTCTTCTTCACTGTAGCAGTAGCGGGTGATGAAATCAGACTTCTTGGGTGATGGTCCTTGCGTGTTGGGTGATGATGAACGGCTGTTAAGTTTCTCGTCCTCTGCGGCCAGCACCTTCTTGTTCTTGATTTTGGTCCGCTTATTGCGAACACGGAAAAGCGGTGTTTGCAACACATAGACGTGGCCTTTTTTAATAAGGTCAGGGAAGAATTGCAGGAAAAACGTGATGATGAGCAGTCGGATATGCATACCATCGACATCGGCATCGGTGGCCACAATGACCTTGTTGTAGCGGAGCGTGTCAAGGCCATCCTCAATGTCGAGAGCTGCCTGCAGTAGGTTGAACTCCTCATTCTCATAGACCACCTTTTTGGTGAGACCGAACGAGTTGAGCGGTTTTCCTCGGAGTGAGAATACCGCCTGCGTGTTCACGTCGCGGCTCTTCGTGATGCTTCCGCTGGCTGAATCGCCCTCGGTGATGAAGATGCAACTCTCCTCTTTCCTGTCGTTCTTCGTATCGCTATAGTGAATGCGGCAGTCGCGTAGCTTGCGGTTGTGTAGGTTAGCCTTCTTAGCCCTTTCTCGTGCCAGTTTGGTGACACCAGCCATAGCCTTGCGCTCCTTCTCATTCTCGTTGATCTTCTGGCGCATGACTTCCGCTACATCGGTATGCTTATGGAG
>JAEEGF012384174.1_pt1 | contig 13156 bp, 9 predicted proteins | sample 9134171 | NCBI WGS metagenome assembly JAEEGF01 (sample SAMN16246542, study PRJNA631951) | gut metagenome | biome: gut microbiome; feature: rumen; material: AP-attached | host: Bos | place: Iran: Karaj | collected 2018-10
CCCTGCATTGTGGTATAATATTCTTTTAGAAACAGAAAAACCCTACAAGGAGCAATCCGATCATGCAATGGACTTCGGTCAACGACCTGAGAGAAAAATTCCTCTCCTTCTTTGAATCCAAGGGGCATCTGCGTCTGCCCTCCTTCTCCCTGATCCCGCGGGACGACAAATCCCTGTTGCTCATCAACGCGGGCATGGCGCCGATGAAGAAGTATTTCACCGGCGAAGTGGAACCGCCCCGCCACCGCGTCTGCACCTGCCAGAAGTGCATCCGCACCCCCGACCTCGAGCGCGTGGGACACACCGCCCGCCACGGCACCTATTTCGAAATGCTCGGCAACTTCTCCTTCGGCGACTACTTCAAGGCCGAGGCGATCCCGTGGGCGTGGGAATTCCTCACCGAGGTCCTCGAGATCCCGCCGGAGAAGCTCTATCCCTCCGTCTATATCGAGGACGATGAAGCCTTCGATCTCTGGAACAAGGTGATCGGCGTCCCCGCTGAGCGCATCACCCGCCTCGGCAAGGAGGACAATTTCTGGGAGCACGGCACGGGACCCTGCGGACCCTGCTCCGAGATCTACTTCGACCGCGGCGAGAAATACGGATGCGGCAAGCCCGACTGCCGTCCCGGATGCGACTGCGACCGCTACATGGAGATCTGGAACAACGTCTTCACCCAGTTCAACAACATGGGCGACGGGACCTACGAAAAGCTCGAGCACAAGAACATCGACACCGGCATGGGGCTCGAACGCCTCGCCTGCGTCATGCAGGGGGTGGACAACATGTTCGAGGTCGACGGCGTCCGCAAGATCCTCGACCGGGTGGTGGAGATCTCCGGCAAGCCCTACGGCGAGGACCATGACCGGGACGTCTCCATCCGCGTCATCACCGACCACGTCCGCGGCGCGACCTTCATGATCTCCGACGGCGTGATCCCCTCGAACGAAGGCCGCGGCTACGTGCTGCGCCGGATCCTGCGCAGAGCCGCCCGTCACGGCAAGCTGCTCGGCATCGACCGCGAATTCCTCACGGAGGTCTGCGATGTGGTCATCCGCGAGAACGTCGCGGGATATCCCGAGCTCGGCGAAAAAGCCGACTATATCCGGAAGGTCATGTCCATGGAGGAGGACCGCTTCAACGCCACCATCGACGCGGGCCTCTCCAAGCTGAACGAGCTGATCGCCGACGCGAAGGCGAACGGAAAGACCCTCCTTTCCGGCGACGACAGCTTCCGTCTCTACGACACCTACGGCTTCCCGGTCGACCTCACGCGCGAGATCGCACAGGAAGCGGGCCTCGAGCTCGACGACGCGCGCTTCGCGGAACTGATGAAGGAACAGCGCGACAGAGCCCGCGCCGCCCGCGCCGATATCTCCGGATGGGCCGGCACCGACAAGACCGCGCTCGCCTCCCTGCCCGCGACCGAATTCACGGGTTACTCCGAAACCAAATCCGACGCGAAGGTCCTTGCCATCCTCACCGAGGAAGGCCCGGAGGAGGAGATCTCCGAAGGCGAATGTATGATCGTGCTCGACAGAACGCCCTTCTACGGCGAAAGCGGCGGTCAGGTGGGCGACATCGGCACGATCTCGGCACAGAACGTGCTCCTCACGGTCGAGGACACCAAAAAGACCGACGGCGTCTTCCTCCATCACGCAACGGTCCAAAATGGCCTGTTGAAGGTCGGAGACACGGTGACAGCCGAAATCTGCGCGGAAAACCGCGACGACATCCGGCGGAACCACACCGCCGCGCACCTGATGCAGGCCGCGCTGCGCCGGATCCTCGGTACGCACGTCGAACAGGCGGGCCAGCTCGTCAACGCCGAACGGATGCGTTTCGACTTCACGCACTTCGCCGCGCTCACGGCGGAAGAGCTGCAGAAGGTCGAAAGCCTCGTCAACGAACAGATCCTCGCCGCCCTCCCCGTCACCACGGTCGAGACCGACATGGAGACGGCGAAAAAGGAAGGCGCGATGGCCCTCTTCGGCGAGAAATACGGCGCAGTCGTCCGCATGGTGAAGATGGGAGACTTCTCGACCGAGCTCTGCGGCGGCACGCACTGCGCGAACACCGCGAACGTCGGGCTCTTCAAGATCGTTTCGGAATCCTCCGTGGCGGCGGGCGTGCGCCGGATCGAAGCGGTGACCGGCCGCGGCGTGCTCGCGCTGATCCATGAAAAGGACGCCGTGATCGGCGAGACCGCGAAGGCGCTCAAGGCCGGATCCGCGCAGGACATGCCCGTCCGGGCCGCCGCACTCAACGCGGAAATCAGCCGCCAGAAGAAGGAGATCGACGCCCTGAACCAGAAGATCGCCGCCTCCCGCGCGGACAGCCTCCTCGCCGAGGCCGTGCAGGTGAATTCCGTACGCTTGATCACGGCGGACCTCGGAGATGCCGGCATGGATTCCGCCCGGGCGCTCTGCGACAAGTTCAAGGACAAATACGCGGATATCGCGGTCGTCCTCGCGGTCCAAAACGGCGGGAAGCTGAACTTCGTCGGCGCTGCCGGCGCAGACGCAGTCAAGGCCGGCGCTCACGCAGGCAAGCTGCTCGGAGCGGTGGCGGCCGTCACCGGAGGAAAGGGCGGCGGACGTCCCGACAGTGCGACCTCCGGCGGAAAGGATCTTTCGAAGACGGCTGAAGCGCTCGCCGCGGCGAAGGATATTCTCGCCGGGATGGTGAAATAAAAAACAAAGGCGGAGCCGAAAGAGAACGGCTCCGCCTTTCATACGCCTTCCGCACAGGAAAAATTAGAGAAAACGCCTTGCCTCTCCCGCCCTTTTGTGCTATAATCAAACTGTACTGTTGTACTCTGAAAAACGGAATCCGCACCAACAGGAGAAAAACATGAAAAAACTGAACAAAATCACGGCGGTCGTTCTGCTCGTCTCCCTGCTCTGCGTCCCGCTCTGCATGGCTGCGTGCAGCGAAAAGAACGATCCGTCCTCCGGGACCGGCTCCTCCGCGGGGGCGCAGAACGTTTCCCAGAACCCCGGAAGCGACACGGCGGAAGAGGAAAAAGAGCTCACCGCCGCCGAACAGAGACTGCTCATCAGCGACGATCTGCCCGAAACCGACTTCGGCGGAAGATCATTCACCGTCCTCGGCTCCGAATCCTCCTCCGGCGAGCGCTACATCGTCACCGAGGAGATGAACGGCGAAGGCGTGAACGACGCGGTATACAAGCGCAACGCCGCCGTAGAGGAGCGCTTCGGGACAAAGATCCAATACCTCGAAGGCGGCGCGCACCGCGACTGTGCCACCAAAGCAGCCAACTCCATCACCTCCGGCGACGACTCCTTCGACCTCATCCAGTTCCATGTCGTGTCCAACTCCGGCAACGCGATGAAAGGCCTGTACATGAACTGGTACGACGTCCCGTACGTCAATTTCGAAAAGCCGTGGTGGTCCGATTCCACCGTGAACGACCTGACCGTCAACGGCCGCGCGTTCCTTGCGATCGGGGACTTCGCCCTTACCACCGTCGGTTCCACTTACTGCATGTTCTACGACAAGGCCGAGATCGTCAATTATCAGGTCGAGGATCCCTACGACACCGTAAAGGACGGCCGCTGGACTCTCGATCACCTGAAAACGGTCTGCGAATCGGTCTATACCGACTCAAACGGCAACGGACAGGAGGACGAGGAGGATTACTTCGGCCTCGCTTCCGACCAGCAGTCCAATTACAACACCTATCTCTGGTCCTGCGACAACCCGATCTTCACCCGCGATTCAAACGGCGAGATCCAGTACGTCTATTACAGCGAGCACCTCGTCGACGTCTACAACTCCTGCTGGGACCTCCTCAACAACCGGGCGGGCGTCTATTCCAAGATGGACCACGGCTCCGGCATGGACCTCTTCTCGAAGTACCACACCCTCACCTGCAACGCCATCCTCTCCGGCGCCATCAGCTATCTCGCGGATTTCAGCCATGACTACGGCATCATCCCCTATCCGAAGTACGACGAGAATCAGGCGGAATACAAATCGATGGTGGACGGCAGCCACGAAGCCATGGCCGTCGGCAAGAACGCGACCGACCTCGATTTCATCGGCGTCATGACCGAGGTCCTCTGCGCCGAGTCCTACAAGACCGTGCTGCCCGCCTATTACGACGTGTGTCTGAAGACCCGCTACGCTTCTTCCCCGAAGGACGCCGAAATGATGGACCTCTGCGTGAACGCCCGCGTCTTCGACCTCGGGTACGTGTACGACAACTGGAACGGCGTGGCGTTCTACTTCCAGGAGCTGCTCCGCGCGGATTCCTTCCAGGACATCACCTCCTACTACAAGAAGAAGGAGAAGGCCGCCGTCAAATACTACGACAGGGTGCTCGAGCTGTTTGAAAAAGACGAGTGATTTTCTCCCGGGTCCCGGGAAGCATACATACAACATCCTCTCAAATCCCACAAGGAGGCCTCTCTCATGAAAATAAGGCTTTTTGCCCTGATCCTGGCGTTCGTGACGGTCCTTGCCGCCGTATGCACCGGATGCAGCCAGTCCACCGAAAACGCGCAGACGCCGACCGCTTCCGCAGCAGACGCGTCCGCTGCGGCTCAGCCCGGTGAAGAAAACGCAGCGTCCGAACCCGAACCGGACGATCCCTTCGCTTCCCGGCAGGCGGAAAAGGATGATCTGCCCGAAGCGGATTACGGCGGACGGGACTTCATCGTCGTCGGGTCCGACGAAGAGGGCTTCGGCGTATACATCACCACCGAAGAGCTGAACGGCGAAGGCGTGAACGACGCGGTCTATCACCGGAATCTGACCGTGGAGGAACGCTTCAACGCCAAGACCGTATATTACGGCGTCGACACCTACGGCAACGTCGCCACCCTGATCGCGAAGACCGTCAAGGCCGGAGACGGCGACTCCTTCGACATGATCCAGTATCATGTGGTTTCCAGCGGCGGCAACGCGACGAAGGGCTATTACCTCAACTGGTACGACATCCCGAACGTGGACTTCTCCCGCAACTGGTGGTCCGCCTCCAACGTGGAAGATCTGACCATCAACGGGAAATGCTTCATGGCGATGGGCGACTTCGCCCTGTCCACGGTGGGGCGCTCCTACGTGATGCTCTATGACCGGGACGAAGCGAAAAACTATCAGCTTGAAGATTTCTATGCCGTCGTGAAGGAAGGCCGCTGGACGCTGGACGCCCTGCAGACTGTCTGCGGGCAGGTCTACACCGACAAAAACGGCGACGGGGTGGAGAACAACGGCGACTACTACGGCATGGGCACGGACCTTTACTCCAACCTGAACACCTACTACTGGTCCACCGGCAACCAGATCTTCTCCCGCGGAGACTCGGGCGAGCTGGAGTATCACTACTATTCCGAACATCTGGTGGACGCGTACGACAAGTGCTGGAGCCTCATCAACGAGACCGCCGGCATCTACACGGAAGGCGCTCACAAAGCCGGCATGCGCCTCTTCTCCGAGTACGGCTGCCTGCTCTGCAACGCCTACCTCGACGGCACGATCTCCTTCCTCGCGGACTTCGAGCACGATTACGGCGTGATCCCGTATCCGAAGTACGATGAGGCGCAGGAGAAATACAGGACCATGGTGGACGGCAACCACGAGGCCATGTCCGTGCTGGTCACGGAGCCGGATCTCGAATTCGTCGGCACCATGGCGGAGGCTCTCTGCGCGGAGAGTTACAAGCAGGTCATGCCCGCGTACTTTGACGTCTGCCTGAAGCAGCGGTACGCCGCTTCCCCCGAAGATGCGGAAATGATGGATCTGTGCGTGAACGCCCGCGTCTTCGACCTCGGCTACGTCTACGACAACTGGAACGGCGCTTCCTTCTGGTTCCAGTCCATGCTGGCGGACGCATCCCATCCCGACATGGCGTCCTACTATCAGAAGCACGCCAAGGTCGTGGAGAAGTACTACAGCAAGGTCGTGAAGATCTTCACGGACGAAGGCTGACGACGGACCGCTCCGGTATGGGAAGAAAGCTTTTCTGCGAACTGGGACCGGCCGCCTATAAACTGTCCGCGGCGAAGGGGATAGTCCTCCGGGATCTGAAGGACGCCGCCCTCTCCGCCGCCGGACGGCTGAAAATCGCAAAACTCCGGAAACGGGCCGGGATTGCCGACCCGCTGCCGGTCATCGTCAAGAGCCACAGTTCCCTGCTGCTGCGCCGGCTGAACGGCGTGGACATGAAGCTGCAGGAAAACAAGGTCGGGAATATTGCCTTGGCGTCGGAAAAAATCAACGGGATGCGCGTCGCTCCCGGCGAGACCTTTTCCTTCTGGCGTTCCGTCGGAAAACCCACCGCCCGGAAGGGATACCGGGACGGACTCGTCATCTCGAAAAACGGCTTCACGGCGGACGTGGGCGGCGGGCTCTGCCAGATGGCCAACATGATCCACTGGCTTGTATTGAACAGCCCGCTGACGGTGACGGAGCTGCACCACCACTCCGACGCCCTCTTCCCGGACGACAGGAGGCGGGTCCCCTTCGGCACGGGCACGTCGGTCTGCTATAATTACATCGATTACCGCTTTAAAAACACCACCGACCGGACGGTGCAGATCCTCGTGTGGATCGAAAACGGGGAACTCTGCGGCGAACTCCGCGCGGAAAGCCCCTTCCCCTTCCGGTACCGGCTGACAGAGGAAAACCATCATTTTTCCCGGGAGGACGGAAAGTACTACCGCGTTTCGCAGGTCTACCGCACCGTGACCGACCGTGAGACGGGGGAGCTTGTCCGGCGCGAGCTGATTTTAGACAATCATTCGGAAGTGATGTACGACTACAGCCTGATGCCGGAGGATCAGATCCGGAACGATCCGTCATGAAAACGCTCGACAGGATCCGCGCGCAGGTGTCCGCCCATCCCGAACGCCCGGCGTACCGGGCCGGGGACGATTTTGTGACGTACGGCAGCCTCTGGATGCGGGCTGAACGGGCGGCCCGGCTTCTGATCCGGCTTGTTTGGCTGACCCGGCCGGACGGCGCTGTCCCCCCGGGCTCTCTTCCGGGTCCCGCGCCCGTGCTGGTGAGTGCGGTAAAATCCCCGGACACAGCCATCGCGCTCATTGCCTGTCTGATGGCGGGGATCCCCTACGTCCCCGTCCTGCCGTCCACGCCTCCCGCGCGGTTGCGGACCGTTCTGGCCCTCACGGGTGCGCGGCTGCTGCTCGCGGACGACAATTTCCCGCTTTCCTCCTCCGTGGACAACGATTCTCCGCCGATCCGCGTGCCGCTTTCCGGCATCGGTTCCTCCCCCGGGGAAGCCGGGGAAGAAGCGGATCCCGCCGCTTTTTCCGGTTTTTCTCCTTCCCGGTATGCCTATGTGCTGTTTACCTCGGGAAGCACGGGAGAACCGAAGGGCGTTCCGGTTTTCCGGGAGAGCTTGGACAATTTCACGGACTGGATCTCCTCCCTCGCGCCGCTGAACGGATACGGGAACCTCACCGTGCTGAACCAGGCGCCGTTCAGCTTCGATCTGAGCGTCGCGGATTTTTATTACGCGCTGACGAACGGGCATACCGCCGCGGCGTTCCGGGACGACGGAGAGCTTGCGCGGCTTTTATCCGAGACCGACGCCGCCGTCATGACGCCCACGTTCCTGCGGATGCTGCTCCTTGACGGGGATTTCCGCGCAGAACGTTATCCAAGGCTGAAATGCGTCTTCCTCTGCGGGGAAACGCTTCCTCCCGCCGCGGCGCGGAAAGCCCTCGACGCTTTTCCGGATCTCGTCCTGCTCAATGCCTACGGGCCCACGGAGGCCTGCTGCGCCGTCTGCGCGGTCCGGATCACGAAGGAGATGACCGAAACCATGCCCGTCCTTCCCGTCGGAGATCTCGCGTCGGCCGCCGCGGATATTTCCGCGGAAAAGGCGGATAGAGAAGACGAAGGAAACGGGGAAATCGTCCTGCGCGGAAAGAGCGTGTTCGGCGGATACCTCGGCGGTGAAGCCGGAGGGCATTTCCGGGAAGGAAGCACAAACGGCTACCGCACCGGCGATCTCGGACGGATCGAACGCCGGGCGCACGGAGGGGACCTTCTCTTCTGCTGCGGGCGGAAGGACGGACAGATCAAATACAAGGGATACCGGATCGAGTTAAACGACATCGAAGCCAATCTCGCCGCGCTCCCCGGCGTCACGGCCTGCGCGGTCACCGTGCGGCGCGGGCGGGAAGGGGAAGTATCCGCCATCCGCGCCTTTGTCGAAGCGGCAGGGACGGACGGGACGCTCACGTCCGAACGGCTGAAAGCCGCGCTGGCGGAAAGGCTTCCGGACTACATGATCCCGAAAGTCATCCGCGTGCTCGACCGGCTTCCGGTCACGGAAAACGGCAAAACGGACAGAAAGGCGCTTGAACGGCTATGAACAAACCGGACGTGGATGTGAGGCAGCTGCTGCGGGAAGTGTGCGGGGACGATTCCGCCGGGGACGGGGGCGTCGATCTCATCGAAAGCGGCCTTTTAGACTCTCTTGCCGTGATCGAGCTGTTCACCCGTCTGGAAGAGCGGGGGATCGAACTTCATCCGACCCGGATCGACCGGACGAAACTGCACACCGCGGAGGGGATCGAAGACCTGATCGAGGAAGCTCTCGCCCGCGGGGACGGACCGGAAAGCGCGGCGTAAACTTGAACGTGTATACTAAAAAATTCCTTACCCATAAAGGAGATTTTGCCATGGCAGCAAAGAAAAAACTCAGAGTCGGCATCATCGGAACGGGCGGCATCGCGCACGCGCATGCCAGAGCCTACAAGCAGTTCGAAGACGTGGAGATCGTCGCCGGCGCGGACATCATTCCGGGCAAGGCGAGAAAATTCCTCGACGAATTCGGCTGGAAGGAAGCGACGGCCTATGAGACCCACGAAGAACTCTGCGCGTGCAAAGACATCGACGCGGTCTCCGTCTGCACGTATAACTCACAGCACGCCGGTCCGACGATCTGCGCCCTGACCTCCGGCAAGAACGTCATGCTTGAAAAGCCGATGTGCGTGACCCTCGACGAAGCGAAGGCCATCCGCGCGGTGGAAAAGGCGAGCGGGAAGTTCGTGAGCGTCGGCTTCCAGCCCCGGTACGGCGCGAACGTGATGAAGGTCAAGGAAGTCATCGATTCGGGTGTGCTCGGCCAGATCTACTACGTCGTGGTCGGCGGCGGGCGCGTCAAGGGCATCCCGGGCCACACCTTCATTGAGAAGGACAAGGCAGCGGTCGGCGCGGTCGGCGATATCGGCTGCTACGGTCTGGACTTCGCCCTGAACTCCATCGGCTATCCGAAGCCGCTGACGGTTTCCGCGAAGCAGTTCGCGCACTTCGGCAAGAATCCGAAGAAGTACGCCGAGGCTTCCCGCTTCACGGTGGACGACGACTTCGCGGTCGCCATGATCCGCTGCGAAGGCGACATCGTGATCGACTACCGTGCTTCCTGGGCGATGAATATGGACACGACGGGCGACTCCATGTTCTTCGGAACGGACGCCGGCTTGAAGGTCAAGGCTCCCGTGGGCTGCTGCTGGGACGGCGCGGCCGGAGACCTGATCCTGTACAAGGACGACGAAGAGGGCAAGCAGGTCGCCACGCCGATCGAAGTCACGGGCAACAACGTCAAGATGGGCATGTTCGAGTCCAAGATCCGCGCGTTTGTGGACGCGTGCTTCAAGGGCGGTCCCGCGCCCATCCCGACCTCCCAGATCATTTACAACCAGGCGATCATCGACGGGATCATCCGTTCGAGCGCCTGCGGGCATGAGGTCACGATCGATCTGTAAGCGAACGCAAAGGCGCTGCCTTTGTATTCTTGTGAATCCGCCGTGCGCGGAGCGATTTTTGAAAGTCGAAGCCTTTCGGATTTCATTGAAATGCCCTGCGCGGGCGGCGGACAAAGGGAGCCAGCTCCCTTTGTCAATTCCCACGCTCATGGGAGAGGAACGGACTGCGGTCCTTTCCGGTTTCGTTTACGAAACCAGCTCCCCACGAGACCCCCTCACCTTTCCGGGGCTTAGGCGCGGACTGTGTTCGGCCAGCTGAAACATGCGAAAAAGTCCCTGCAGGACGTTTTTCGGTTCGCTCCGCGAACAGCGATCGAAGCGCGCATATACATGGACGCGCAGACGGACAGTCGAAGATTCAAGCACGCCTTCGCGCACATACTCAGATTCAAACCCACATGCCGCCCGAACTATACAATCGAAAACCGTTTGGGCTGTATCCATATTGTACGGCTATACTTTATTCAGAACAAGTCACGGAATAGTTCAACCCCCAACCCATATCTGCGCGTTTTGCTTGCCGCCGCGAGGCCAAAAAAGATCCCATCGGGATCTTTTTTGCATGTTTCGGCTGATTCCACCAGTCCGCGCGAAGCCTTATTAAGCTGAACGATCAGGTATGACTCAACGGACGAACTGTCTGATACACCCTATAGCCGAGGGACCTCCGGGGAGGGCCAACGGCTTGAGTGGGCCCTCCCCGGTGCCGCCCGCATAGGGCATAAAATAGATCAAAAAGGCGCAGCCTTTGTTTCCTTAAAAAAGACGCGGATTCTTCGCTTCGCTCAGAATGATAAATTGCGGCGTAATTTTCACAACACACTGTCCGCGCAGGACCTTTTCTTTCAGTTGTGCCACTCGGAATTCAGCCACTTGATGCGGGTGTCGACCCAGTTCCGGAGATACTCCACCTCTTCCTGGTACGTGTACAGGGACATCCATCCGCGGAGGTCGGACATTTTCAGCTTCTGCGGCCATTTTTTCGCGTCGAGTTTCTGGCTTTCGGAAATGGTCCCCGGCAGTTCGTCGATGTAGGTGAGGAACGCCCCGATCTTTCCGGAGTCGTATAACTCCGTCCAGCGGTCGTGCAGCGCCTGCTTGAAATCTTTTTCCTGCGTCAGGGTCTGATACCACGGGGAATAGCTCGAGTTCGCAACATGATATCCTTCGGGATAAAGACAGGTCGCGACGTTCTGATTTCCCATGCAGGTGTCGTAGTCCCAGCAGGGCCCCATATACAGCTTGCCGTCCTTCGCGTACATGTAGCAGCTCGTCGTGAAGCCGGAGTCGTAGTTCTTGACGAGCTCGTTGACGATGTACCAGTCCACGAAGGAATCCACGTCGATGTAGCGGGAGTATTCCTTCATGCCGCGCGTCGTGATGGCGATGTCCGCTTTCACGATCAGCTGCCGGTAAGTGCTCATGAGCGTTTCGCGCTCTTCGCCGTCCGTCACGTCCGCGATCGGTTCGATGAACATGATGTGGGTCCCGCTCGGGCAGACGATGCAGTTCGAGCAGTCGCCGTGCCGGTATTTCGCCTCGATCTCGAACAGCGCGTCCGCGTCCACCTGCCGCTCGTCGAGCCCGATCTTCTGGGAGAGCACGTAAAGACCGTTGTATTTGCCGTTGACGTATACGTCCACGTACCGGGTCTGCACGGAGTACTGCAGGCCGACCAGTTCGGAGGCGAGGTTCAGCGTGATGTAGTTGCGCAGAAGGGTCTTGTCCGAATAAGTGGTGATGAGGACCCATTTTTTGCCCGAGTTCATGCCGAGCAGGGGGGCGGCTTCTTCCAGCTTGAGGGTGAACGGCTTCTGCGGGAAGGACCAGCTGTAGTTCGCCCGTCCCTTGATCTGCATCGGCATATCGATGATGCCCTCGCCGTTATACACAAGGGAATACGTCGCGTCCGAATAGACGCCGTGCTGGATATTGTTCAGGCTCTTCTTGCCGAGGTCGATGTACAGCGCGGGCAGATTGGTCGTCTGGGGGTACGCCTCTTTTTCCTCGTCCGTCAGCGCGTGAGTACGGGTCTTTCCTTCCACGATCACGCGGGGACCGGTCGTGTCGGCTTCGGGAACGGGCGCTTCCGTTTCGGCGGAGGAACCGCTCAGAACGACTTCCGTCTCACCCTCGTCCGGGACGGGAACCGTTTTCTGACAGGAAGAGAGAAAACAGAGCGCGGCGAGAAGCAGGGAAAGGAGGGCGTTCGAGGTCTGTTTTTTCATGGGAACTCCGATATTCTGTGGTTTTGGTTGATTTTCCGGAGAGAGAATGGTATAATGGGGAAGGACTCAATTCGAACCGAAGCCCGCGAGGGCCGCGCCCATGACGGTGCTGAAGCCGGAATACTCCGGGATCATGAAGTTCATGTCGAACATGTTGTTGAGCGTTTGGAAAACGCCCTCCGCCTGCGGGACGCGGGAGAGATTGCCCGTCAGCACGACATCGCGGATGCCGTAGTTCCGCGCGGCGAAGAGGGACATCATGCCGATGGTCTCGAACACCATGTTGATGATGCCGAGGGCGATATCCGCGCGGGTTGCGAGGTCGCTGATCTGCCCGAAATTCGAGGCGGTCATGATGTCGGAAAAACCCGGGACGATGTCGGTCTTCGTGATGTCCTTGATCTTGAGGTCCACCCGTTCGAGATTGCCGTCCTTTGCGAGTTCCGCGATGTGGTCGACATTGTCCATGCTGAGCATTTTTTTCGCCAGGCCGACGAGGGTGCCTCCGCCGACGCCCGTACCGCCGAGGTACTGCGGTTCCCGTCCGCGCTCCGCGTAGACGAGGGCCGTGCCGGTGCCGCAGGAGGCGATGACCGCGCGCTCCAGTCCGGAGAGGAACAGCCCGCCGAGGCCGATCGACTTGAATTCGGCGATGGCTTCGCATTTCAGACCGTAGATCGGCTTGGAGAGGTAGGACGAACCCGCGCCGGTCACCATGACCTTCTCGACGTCGGAGAGTTCGAAGCCGTTGCTGTCCAGAAACTTGCCGAACGCGCCGTAGATGGAAGTAATGGGATCGGCGGCGCGGACAAAGAGGGGTTCGATGAAGCGGCGGGCGGATTTTTCGGTGTCGAAGCCCACGATCTTGGTGGTGCTCCCGCCGATATCGATTCCGATGATGATCTGTGCGGACATGGCGTGCTCCTGTCTTTTGCTGTATTTCTTCAATTCTACCACAACAAATCAAAAAAATCAATGCGCTTCCGGAAATATTACATTTCTATACAGACCTGTTCACGAACGGAGGAAACAAACCGGTGCTGACGGAAAAAAGAAGCGCGGAGGCAGCGAACCTGCTCCGCGGAAAAAAGCTGTATATCTTCGATCAGGATGGGACGATCTATCTCGGCGGACGTCCGTTCGATTTTGCCGTGCGATTCATCAACC
>JAEEGF010076976.1_pt1 | contig 13155 bp, 1 predicted proteins | sample 9134171 | NCBI WGS metagenome assembly JAEEGF01 (sample SAMN16246542, study PRJNA631951) | gut metagenome | biome: gut microbiome; feature: rumen; material: AP-attached | host: Bos | place: Iran: Karaj | collected 2018-10
CCGGGCCGCGTGTCGTCATGAGACGCGGCGCGGCGATCCATTCGGTGTATGGTTGGTTGAAGTATCATCTATTGTTCTTTACTTCCAATTATTATTCTTGCGTCAATCCTTGATGTTCACCGTCGTGTGGCCAGAGACAGCACCCCTGTTGCCACCGCCATAGACATTGCCCAGCACTTCGGTGTTTCCTTCGATGTTGACAATGGTTGAAGCATTGGCCGGTGTGGTTGAGTTGCTGACCTCGCTCTGGTCTCCTCCGCCATAAACATTTCCGGTATCGCTGACATTCTCAGTTCCTATTTTGCTGTTTCCCTTGATGGTGAGGGTGACGTTGCCGCTGACAGCTCCCAGATTGTCGAGAGGTATCTCGGTGTAGAAATAGTCCGGGTCTGTTCCCGTGGCAGGCGTGGCAGGTGAACCTGTGGAGCCGTGGTCGTTAGTCCAATAATAGATGGTGGAGGTACCACCCGACTGCGGTTTGATTATACCTGTATAGATGTTGACCGAGGGAGCGGTCTTGTCCTTATTGCTGATAGAAACCGTGCCTGCCGAGGCCGAGTAGCCGGCGCCAAATACAGAACCCATAACGGTGCAATTGTCAAGTGTGGAGGTGACATTGCCTGTGACACCACCAAGGAATCCACCGCCGTAGAAATTGGTTTTGACAGTGCAGCCAGTCAACGTACTTGTGACGTTGCCGGTGTTGGTTGTGGCAAACTGAGCAGAGTAGTAATAACTACGGTTGACCACTTGGCCAGCTAGGTCTCCAGTGGAAGTGTTGATTACTTCAATGTCATAGTCGGCTGCATAGCCCTGATCCTTATTGCGGTACTTTCCTGGGGTATAATTAGAGTTGATGGTGCTACTCCAATCAGAGATAGGGGCTCCCGTGGCATCGGTATTTTTATATTGCATATAGTTGGTGCCGCCGTTGCCAGCACCGAAGAATTGGTTAAATACGGTATTGGATGCGCTGGTCGTGACGGTCTTGCCAGCCACCATGTCGCCGAACTTAGGACCACCGCAGTATTTGCCAACTATGCTGTTGTCGATGACCACGTCAATACTGCCTTTCACTATCTTATAAGTATCTCCAGTGGCTTGGGCCATGACACCGCCACCGTAGAACTCGCCAATGAGCGCATGATTGATGCGCCAAGTGACATCACCCCAGATGCCCTCCTTATAAGCTGCGGCTATGGTGCCAAACCGGCCACCATCGATATAACAGTGGGGGTTCTCTTCGTAGGGTTTTATACCCTCATTGTAGCCGCCTGTGAGGTAAAAACTTGTAAAATCACCGCCAAGGACGTTAACAGCACAATGACGTGTTTGGTATGTAGCACCGCCATTGACGTGAGCACCAGGGGTGAATGAAGGCATGACAATATGACCACCGAGGATGACGTAATTGATATGCTGATTTGTTTCACCATTGCGACCACGACTGTACTGATCGTAGATACCACCATTAAGGATGATAGGTCCGTCATCACGGGTACCAAGTTCAAACTCAAACTGTCCGAAGCGAATAAAAGCGGTCTCAGTAACCTCGAAATGTCCTTTGGAACGGTAGCAGCCAAGGGAGTAGAAATCTTGTGAATTGTGTAACTTGCCCGCAATACCCAACTCCACCACGGGGAGGAAATCAAAGCGTATAGGGGCGATAACCTGACGTACCATTTCCTTACCCAACTGCCATTCGAGACAATAGTCAGGTTCTTCGTCGAAGTCAAGATCCACACTCATGATGGTGAAACCGCGAGTGTTTTGAGTTTTATGTACAACATCACTTTTGCCAACAGATTCCTGCACATTACCGACCAGAACAAGCGCATAGTCATAGACAGTCTTTTTCGCATCGATATTAGTAGCAGTAAGTGTTTCCTTTATTGATGTGGTCTGAATAGTGGCACCATTAACATTATTATCGCGTGTGCCAGTGGGAGCAAAAGCAGCCCCTGTATTACCTGAGGTGATGTTGACTCTGTCATAGTAGCCACCATTATTTCTCACATAGATGGCTTTGCCCCAATAGGCCTCGATAGTGATTTCCGTAACATCGTCAGGAACATAATAGTAGCCGCCTTGCGCAAAGACACGGCCTGAAACACTGTAGAGGTCCTTATTCGTGCATTTACGGTCGGCAAAATTATAGCCGTCCTGCCAGTCTGCGACAAATGAGCCTTGTGTGCCGCCACTGACGTTGGTTACCTTCCAACCTGTCACCACCTGGTCAGTGTAGTTGCCAGCATACTTTTCCTGCCATGTAGCACCGTCGGGGTTACCGAAAACGGTGTTGTAATAGGGCAACTGCACCTTGCGGTAACCGAAATCGTAGTGCAGGGAGTCCATATCCGTGATGGGGATGAATAAATGCTGGTCAGGAGCAGAGCCGCCCGACTTGATAATGACTGAAAGTGTTCCGAGTTGTTTTCCCTCGAATGGATTGGCTGTGTTACGGTCAAACCAAGGGGTGCCTGTATTGGTATTGATAATGGAGGGATATTTGCCGAAGGGCTTCAGTATCGGGTATGGGGCAAGATTGGGGTCAACCACCCACTTGTACATCAGTGAAGCATCCTTAGGAATGGCTTGTACTTCAGCGGTTGTCAATGTGCTTGGGGCTACGTCAGAACCTACCCACCAGCCGCAGAGTTCGCGGTTGCTGTTCAGCAGGCTGCGGTGGAACTCCACCTGTGTGAGATAGCGCTCATCGGCAGGGAACGAGCAGTTGTAGGCTGTGGGCTCACCATTGGCAGTGTTGAATGTAGAACCGTTTCTGTAGTAGTTATAACTGCTGATGCCTGTTGCAGCGGCATTAGTGATTAGAGATCCACCATAAACACCATACTGGTTTGAGCCGCCTGTGATATTACCATAGAACATACAGTTGACGACTGCTGTCTTGAGGTTCGTATATTTTCCACCTGAAACTTCTGCGGTTGACGCGAAGGTATTCTCTCCCACAATACCTGCTGCAATTGAGGACGCGCTGACATCAGCATAGCTGTAACAATTGATGACGCGAGAATCTCCGTCTAACTTACCTACAATACCTCCAGCACAGGTGCCGGTTGTTGTAACGGTAGGATGAGTGCCCTTTGGGAACGTGGCATCATTGGGCAGAATACCGCAGTTGTAAATACGGCTATAGCCCTGAGCGATGCCGGCAATGGCACCTACATAATCAGCAGAACTGCTGATGGCAACATTCTTCAGCGTGACATTCTTCACCACACCACCATCGACAGTGTTGAAGAGAGGATGGGTGAGGCCTGTAATAATCTGTGTGCCACCATCGAACGTGCCGCTGAAGGCTTGGGTGATGGGAGCGGCGCTACTGAAGTCGAGAGGATTGGTGGCAATCACCTTATAATGTAATGAAGCTCCCTCCGCTGTATTGACGTGATCAACGAAATCCTCCACGTCAGCTTGGTACTTGATGGTATAAGGATTTCCTACAGAACCTTCGCCATCCATACCGTTTTTCAGGTAGGCTGAGGCTATGTCAGAGTTGTCATAGTTCGTTGCGACAGCCATCGCATTGACGGTAACGGGTAGTGTACACGACACAGTACCACCAGAACTAATACTGCTACTTGAAGTGGTGGGGGCGGAGCCATCGGTAGTATAGTAGATGGTGACACCCGAAGCTGGGAACGAACAACTGACGGTGAAGCCGTCATTGCCGCTACGTGCGATGTCTGGCGCTGCACATTGCAGTTTTATCGCATTGCTACCCACAGTAGAGGTGACCATACCTTCCTTAACAGCAATCGCCTTGATGGTGACACCGCTGATGTTTTCTGTTAATGGCACGGTGTATTCTGTACTCGATGTAGTCGGAGTGCTACCATCAGTGGTGTAGTAAATGGTTGCACCAACTGTTTCCGTTGTAATGGACACTGCATTGCTGCCGTTGTTCTGTATGGTTGGTGTGGCTACCTGAGGAATAACCAGCTCTGCAACAATGGAAGGGTTCAATTCCCCATGGATGGCAATTGCTTTCACTGTTGTGGGACTGGTTACAGAGAACGGATCCGTGTATTCAGTACTCGTGGTAGTAGGTTCGCTGTTATCGATTGTGTAATGGATGGTGCTCCCTTCGGTTCCAGAAGTAATAGAGACCGTCGAGGTAATGTTGTTAAAACTGATAACAGGCGTGGCACACCTGATGTCTACTGTACCCTCACCTATGTCAGAATTGATCATATTATCCTTAACGGCTATCGCTTTGATGGGTTTTCCTCCCAATTCCTCTGATGCACCTTGGTAAAGTGTTGACGAGGTGGTAGGGTTAGTGCCATCGGTAGTATAATAGATGGTTGCACCGGGGGTTGTTGTGGTGATGGAGACATTATGGGTACCAGTCTCCTGTTGTATGGTGGGAGTCGCAACTTTTTTAATTTTTAATGTTGTCACCTCTGAATCGGTATATCCAACTTTGGTGACAATGGCCTTTACGGTAGTCTGCTTAGTCAAGGTAAATGGCCCACTATACGATGTGCCGTTAGTGGATGAAGGTGGTGTTCCGTCTGTGGTATAATAGATAGATGGCCATGAGGTTGTTGTCGTTATTGATGCTTCTCCTGTGGTCCTGTCGAAAGCAATGACAGGATGGTCACACTCAGTGGTAAAAACGGTGGCATCAAATTTCCAATGAGAGCCATTGGAGGAATTGGTTAAACCTCTGCTATTTACTATACCCATATTGGCACCATTGGTAATGCTTGCTTCAGCTATAACACCGACGCTACTACTTTCCCATAAATTATCAATGAGTAGTTTCGGAATGATTGCATAACACGTTTTGCGGTTAGCTCCATCACCTCTTGCTGCCTGAACCACAACAAACTGATAGCGGTCTTCATTTGCTGAATCATACGCTTTTACACTGACCACGTTTTGCTGGTCTTTTCCATCGGTGGCTGTGCCGTTATAATACATGTATTTGCCCCCTGTTGAAGGGTTGATAATGTAATAGTACTTATACCAAGAATCGGAGGAGGCTTCTTTGAAATACCACGCTCTGCGCTCGGTTTCCAGACTTGTATAGGTTACCTTGTCTGGCGTATCGTCTGTTGCGGCATAATACGTCTCCTTTTGGACATTGTGAATCTCGTAATAATGCTTGTTCGAATCAGTCGATGGCGTAAAAGGAGGAGTCGGGTATGTAAAGGTTCCGTTAAAGGCTACAAACTTCCACTTGGAGTTGGTATCATTGATATACTGAGTATTTGTCAATCTGATAGGATTGGTAATGGCCTCACTACCACTTTGCTTGTTCAAGCCATAATAATCAGTTCTTCCTTTTACATTAATATTATAAAAATCTGTTGTCCCATTATTGTTGTTTACAACAAGTTGGAACTTGCACTTTTCCTTGTTGTCATCAGACAAGGAAACAATTTTTATTAAACGATCACTAGTGTTACATATATATTTCCCCGTACTGTTGTTGACTATATAGTAATATTGAGTACTACCATCAGTGCCTGCATCCAGGAAATACCACAACATATATTCACCAAGGATATTATTGGTAGTAATGTTGTCATTTGCCTGGGGCGCTAAATAGAAACTTGGGAACGCATTCGTCTGAATCAGATAGAATTTCTTCTCGCTATCTTCGATAGTACCATTCTTGTCAGTATCACTTGTTATTTCAACAGGGCTTTGTCCCCACACGCTGCTGCTTCCTAATGTGAGAAGCAGGAGCAGGGAAACGACGAGACGTAAGCTCGTGACCGACGAGACGTAAGCTCGTGACCGACGAGACGTAATCTCGTTCGTAGCGAGCCGTCGCGTGAGCTCTTGGCATAGTCTAGGCATACCGTAGGCATACCCTAAGCAAGTACTTGGCAAACACTTGGCAAACACTTGGCAAACACTTGGCAAACTCATGAGCATGGCAAGTGCTTGCCAAGGGCTTGCCATCAACTTTGTTACTAGTTTCCTAAACCAGTATTTCGTATTACAGTTCATATCTTGATCATATTTTATTTCACTGCCACTTTCTTCTGATAACGTCCACCAGCAGCATGGACAATATAGACGCCGCTGACAGGAATATAGGTATTGACTGTCTCACCTGGCTGGATGGTGAAGTTGGTCACCGTGATACCACTGATGTTGTAGATGCGCACATCTGCCTCCTTACGGAGATGTGAGGTGACAATAATCTCATGCCTGCTTGTGGTGAAGATCATAGTCTCAGTGCCAATTTCCTCCTTCGACGGGTCTTCGTCGCTGATGGTAAACGAAGAGTCATCACCATCGAAGATGATGTACTCGATATCACCTTCACCACGCGTACCAGCTCGTGCCTGATTTGGCTGTGGTGAGCCTGATGCCTGAACAAAGTACGGACGGAAAGGCACTAAAGCTGTTTCCGTTTCTATCTTAACAAAACGGTCACCGTCACCATTCATGAGATAGCCCTTCTCAACAGCTTTGCTCATGTAGTTAGGCATGAAGCTATAACCATTCTTAGTGACGGCACTCAACTCGTCATCGTTAATGGTGATTCCCGGCTCGGAGACGAAGCTGATGGTCTGCTTGCTGAGTTGCACAGGGGCAGGAGATGCCGTATTCTCTGCTGTCCACTCACCACTAAGGTCAAACTCATAGTAGGTCTTGCCTGGGAAGCCAATGATATAAGGCTTAGCGGCAGTCAACGGTGTATAAGCGGTATAATCACGACTCAACTTATAATAGGTTTGGTAGATGTTCGTGTTAGCATCCTTCTGATAATAGGGATTGTAGATATCCGCGTTAGCATCCTTCTGATCATTCTTACTATAATAGTAGTCCCACAGGAAGGTATTACCTACTGTCTTGTCTGCACCTGAAGCATCAGGATAATTGAAAGCAGCTGTGAAGAAACCATCGGTCTGGGGATTAGTACCATCCTTCTGTCCATCGTATTCACGCAGCCAGTACTCATGACCTATCATAGCGTCACTGCCTTCTATTGAGTGGCTACCGCTATAAAAATGGGTAATCTCGCCCTTATCCTGAGTGGTGACGAGCTCTGCTGTGAACGGCAGACTGACAATCTCCCACCCCTGGTTCTTATTATGGACATAAAGATCGGGCGTGCGCTGATACCACATGCGCTTGCCGTCAGCAAACGTGTAACTGATCGGACAGTTGAAGTCTTCCTTATCTACCAACAGATGGTCGCTAGTAGCCGTTGGCTTGCCATTGGTGAGAGTTGCCTGTACCAGATGTCCGTGAACAGAAGTGGTAGGACCAGGCAATACACGGCGATAGGCATCGTCTATATAATATTTTGTAAAGAGGGTATCAACGAAATAGGTCGTCAGTACACCATGCGTCTTCTGATTAACTTCAGCGGAAGGAGCATAGACCAGCAGGTTAGGCGTCTCACCCTCATTGACAATATTCAGCAGACCGTCTTCGTTGTCGAGCAATGGCGGATAGAAGTATGTTGTTCCACCAAGTGCCCAGGTATTGTCTTTATGTCCTGCGAAGTCGATAGCAGTCATATTCGGATAAGCGTCCCTCAGGTCATTATCCGTGATGGTCTTAGGAGCCGACTTGGCTGCCAGATAAGCATAGAGGTTATAGTGAGCCACACTCATATCCTTGCTCTGATAATAAGCAGGCGCACGATAGACACGGTTGCTCGACTCGTTCACAGGCAGTCGTCCCCCACTCTTCACGATATGCGTCGGCCAGTCCCCATGAACCTGACTATTATAGCCGTAATTCAGCGACTGTCCGAAGAAGATGTAATCGTCGGGCCAGATGGGTGCATAGGTCACGGTAGAAGAATTTCCTTCAGTCACTACCCTCATGCGCTCGTCGTAAGCCTCGGGAATGGTTCCACCGGCATAGATAAAGTCACCATCTTTATAGCGATCCTCCACATAGCCCACATCACCATACTGAGCAACAGGTTCAGCGGGATAGTAGCCAGAGATTGGCGTCTCAGACAGTGTACCGTCGGCATTTGCCTTCAGGTACTTATATTCCGTTCCGCTTGTCAACCCAGCATGGTCGTGATAACGCTTGTTCAGATAGAAGCCGTTCAAGTTGAAGGCCACCGTACCATTATAGAACTGCGTCTCAGTCATCGGAGTAGCTAAGCCACGTCCGCTATCTGAGGTACTATAGCTCTTGTTAGAAGGATAGTAACAATTGACAATCTGGATGCCGCTGCCTCTTGACGGATTGCCAAAGACGGCACCGACATTATCGACTGGCGTATCAGGATTATCAGGATCATTCGGGTTAATCCAGCAGTTCTCCACATAGCCATCACCCGTATCGACTATACCTGCAGAGGTAAATGAACCCGTGACACCGAGGTTATAGACGCTACCGCAGAGCTTGCCAAACAGAGAATTGTTCAGGCCGCTAATAGTATAGCCATCGCCATGCAGGGTGCCCTCGAAGCACTTTGTGTCATTACCGATAGGTGTCCAGTTCGTGTATGCCTTCGGACTGACATTGCTGTTGAGGATGAATTCCAGATCGGCTCCACCCTTAACATGCTCATCAAGTGAAGCATGGCCTGTAAGTCCGTTCACGCTCAGATCGAAGAAGTCCTTCAATAGGTCAAGCTCACTCTTCGTAGCATCACTCACACAGTCGCGGTTGTCGATGTATATCTTTGAGTTGCGCTCCACATCTGGATGATCTACATAGAGGTGATGCTCCTTATCCTTCATCACAGCATCAAGGTCGTGGTAGTTAGCCACCGTCAATGGCACATAGTTCGAGTAGGTCTTGCCCAAGTAGGTCTTTGAGTAGAAGGCCAGGAATACCTTCTGGTTCTGATACCAGTAGAGCGGTGTACCGTTGTTGGTGAATGGGACACCATTCTGATGGTTCTCCGCATCCTGCTCCCTATAGAACATTTCCCAACCACTGGTCAGAATCTCATAGAGTCCTGGATTAACGGATGGTGCCTTCATACCGACGGAATTACCCGGCAATACGGCAGGCGGTGCCGTCAACGGTCCAATCTCAGGTGCACCACTCTCGAGTCGCAGATGAATATTCACCACATGCAACTCGTTAACCAGACTGACACCATCACCCTCGTCATCAGCCTCGTAGTAAGTGTACTGATAAACCACGCTGATGATTTTTTCCTTGGTGACATCCTTGGCGTTCGACTCACGGGATACATAGAGTGTCGTGGTTTCCGTCGGCTCAGAACCCTGGATATTGAAGCCTTCCTGATAATTTTTCAGACCAGCAAATTGAGCTTCAGTGATAACAGCTTCCTCCGCCACGTCACCGTAACCATCATAACAGTAATAGACGATGAGGTCGCTCGCTGTCGCATTATCAAAGTGTTTTGTCTTCACCTTGCCCACGTTCCCTTCCGACAGATTGTCAAACTCCTTCTTCGTGAGGTCCTGTCCCTTGGCGTATGGTGTGCCGTGGTCAATGAAGTTCTCTTTAACGATATACACGTCCTGACCGCCTGCTGCAATGCTCAAGCGGGTGTAGTGGAGCTTCTCATTGAGGATGTTCTCATAGTCTTCATTTGAGAGGGTGCGTTGGGCATCTGTACTGATGGTGTGATTATTACCGTCATTATCTACATATGGATAAGGCAGTGTCCCCGAATAGACGGCCACGTACTCCACTGGCTTCGTCTCGTCGTATGGATCATGATAGACACTGGTGTGTCCCTCGCCGGGATACGTCGGATCTATCAGCACGTCGAAGGCATCATAGTTGAACTTGAACTTGTCGCGGCTCTCTGTCAGCGAGCACCATGCCTTAAGGGCACTGTAGTTTTCACCAGCCTTGAAGTACTGTCCGCCATAAAGACCTGTAGTCGTACAGATATAGGCCGTCGAGAGGTTGTCCATAATGTACTGGAGTGCGCCGGCTTCATCGACATGGTCGGTATTGGTCTTGCCATTGTTGTATGCCATGTATTTATCGGCCAATGCCTTCAGGCTGGTAGCCGTTCCCGACACCAGCTCGCCAAGGAGCACATAGTCCTCGTCGCCCAACTGTATGGTGTTGATGCAGACCATAGCCGGCTCGAAGTTGGACTTTGCAGCAGTTGGCAGCGCATCGTAGGCCTCCTTGGAAATAGCATTGCCTGCCTGCGTAGTACCATAGTCTTCGAGGGCAACATAAGCGTTATCAACTTCGGCCTGACCTGTTGGTGCTGGATTCATGGAACTGACCGTAGAGGTGTAGTCCTGATAGACCTCGCCAGAGATAATCTCGCCCTCGGCATAGGTTCGTTGTCCGTAGAGACCGGAGGGTTCTCCGTCCTTCAGCCTATAAGTCGGTCCCTCACGATAGTTAGCCTGTTGGGCTGCCGCCAATGCATCATATGCTTCCTCCCGAATCTTGGCCGTTACGGCTCCTGCATCGTCATTGATGGGCGTGTACCAGTCGTTCCAGTCCTTCGGGCTGTTCATGTCGAAGGTCAGGGCATAGCCTGTGTCGTGACCGACGTTATTGGACGGATGGAACAGCGTAGTGAGGTCAGTCACCACAACACCCGTTGAAGTCTTCACGGTATGGCTGGCATTCTGGAACTCCTCCCATGCCGTCGGCTGTGTGCCTGTATGGAGCGTCTTATCGTTCTCTAAGACATAAGTGCCTGCCTCATAGGACGTGCCGTCAATCTCACACGCATCGACATTGACATAGGTATCCTTGACGAACAGCTTCTGCTCGGCACTCGTCAGCTGGTGCCAGTCCCACCATGAGATGACATCGTTCAGGTAGTAGGTTGTTCTCTCGTTATCAACCTTCACGCCATCGGAGGTAATCTTGGCCGTCCGATCCTCGTTGGCATAGTAGGCATATAGACTTGGCTGTACATTGAGCAGCGTCAATCGGCCGTTAGAACCTGCGGTGATGGTAAGCGGTATCTTCACCTCCTTGCGGTAGGCTGTAGCAGAACCGGCGTAGGCCGATACCTCCTGCTCATAGATATATACCTCACCCTTGATAAACCAGTAGTGGGCGGGCGACGACAGGTCACCATTGTTAGGATAGCAATCATCAACGATGCGCTTGCGCTTATGGATGAAGTTACCAGATTTCTGGCAGTCTATCGGATCTGCAGCTGCCGTGCTATAAGTATAGGACTTATGGGTACGCGCATCGTCACGGAGTTGCACCTCGCCACGATACTTAGTCATATTATACTCTGAGAGCAAGACGTTCTGATATTCCGGATGTTCGGTACGTGCACCATGCTCATTCTTGGCATAGACATAGCCGCCACCCTCGATATCCTTCTTCACATTGATAAGATCCAGCTCGATGATACCCGTAATCTCACCATAAATCTTATTGGAAGGTGTGCTGTTCTCAGTAGTCAACTCCAAGAATACACCGGAAGCCAGCGCCACTTGGTTCTCGCTGGTACCGTTGTTACGATCCTTCTGCGACATGTGAGACGTCTTCCAGTCATAGTAGCTGACATTCGGGTCTTCAACCTTACTTCTCTCCTTGCCTTGTTCGTCTGTATAAACAACCTTTCGCGGATCCGTGAACCTGACATCACTGGTCAGACTTCCCAAATAGTTCACAATGCTGTAGATACCGAAATAGTTACCGTGTAACGCCTGATCACCAGTATCCTGAGTTCGTACGGAACGCTGCTTGTTCAGCGACAACTCACCAATACGGTTGATGGTGTATTCCGTGGCATCGGCAACATCAGCCACACGGTCCTTGGCACCCTGCAGCACCAGACGGCTGCCGAACACACCGCAGAAGTCAGCACGCTGAATCGTGTTCAGCAAACGACCAGCATAGATGGAGCAGAAACCGAACTGCTGCCAATAAGTTGTTATTTGCTCACTCTCCGGCAGCTTATTGTATTCCGACTCGCTGATACGGTCGCCAGCTTTATGATCACCATAATCCTGCTGGCACTGGTATTCCAGTTCGAAGTAGGCACGCTCGCGGTTGGTCATTTTCCGATACTGCTCCAGCGTAATCTTCGAGTCCAGACCATAGTAGTCGGTACCATAGTTGGTAATGTTCAACTCACGATAACCACCCACCACCGACAGGTTGCCACCGCCATACAATCCGCCTGTATGCTCTGTACCCACGGTGATGAAGTCGTGATGATAGACGTCGTAGAGCGTAGCCGTGGTATTACCGAACACCGTTATAGCGTTGTTGTAGCTCTCACTGTTTGACGACACATTACCACCAGCGAACACGGCATTATGGATGTGGACGCCTCGTTCTTCGGTGTCGTCGGTGGTCTGTCCGTCACCGGAATAAAGGTCTTGCCAGATGACGGGCCATGTGCCATCGTCGTTCTTACCCGGCAGGGTGTTCAGGTAGTCGGTAGGTACATATTCATACGCTCCATAAGTTTGGCCATCAAACGTGACGCTATGTTCAGGTCTCACCTGCAACATAGGCGAAATGACCACCTTACAGTCTTCCGTCAGATGACCTTCATCATCTTTATAATATATATGGTTAGGCGAACCCGTTTTCTCTTTGGCCTTAGTACCAGTACTGAAGTAGCCCTTGCTATAAACGAAGCCCACATCACCACCACCGAAGACGTTACCATCTCCTTCCGCGATGCCTTCCTCGGTGCCTATCTCACCACCATGGACATACACCTCCGTCTTTCCGAAGACATATCCATCAGTATAGAAGCCGCGAGTACCACCATAACCCAGGATATTATAACCCTTACCGCCACCAAAGATATTGCGCTTCACATGGCCGTTATACATCTCAATATGTGTACCGCCAGCCTTGTAGATGGCATCAAGAACGCGTTCCTTATTATCTGTACCGGTCTCCCTCGTCTTGCCGCGTCCGATGGTGGCAATCTCACCGCCACCGAAAATGCTGTTTCGAATCAGACCACCCCATACTGTGACATTGGTAAAATCAACACTACTGTTATCATCATAACCGCCACCGAAAAGATTACCACAGTCTGACAAACGGTCCTTACCGACGTGGTCAGTCCAAGTCTCGTCATTAACCTTCTCTTCATACTTTTTAGTTGTCGAGTTGTAGGTATAACCAATATAACCGTTGTTCATAATTAGGTTGGCAGTACCAAAGACAGAACCACCCTCACCACCGCTATAGGCATTACGCTGAATGGCGGGAACGCCTTTATAGTAGCCATACCCTTCGGGCAGTGTA
>JAEEGF011577280.1_pt1 | contig 13154 bp, 10 predicted proteins | sample 9134171 | NCBI WGS metagenome assembly JAEEGF01 (sample SAMN16246542, study PRJNA631951) | gut metagenome | biome: gut microbiome; feature: rumen; material: AP-attached | host: Bos | place: Iran: Karaj | collected 2018-10
AGTCCTACACCGAAGCCTTCTGTTATTTGGAGGAGCAGGGCTACAAAATCGCCGGTCATCCTCGCACATGCTACGTTGATGGTGCATGGAATCAGGAAGACCCCGAAAAATGGCTCTCAATTATCCAAATCCCGATAGAATAATTATCAGTTGTTGTCTGCCCCTCAGCATTTGGGGCAGACAATAGAAAAGCCATACAGAAAACGACAGATGTGTGACTACAAGTATATAACACTGCGAGAGAAGCCCGAGATAATGGAAGCAGCAGCAACTTGGTTCCATTCCAAGTGGCACGTGCCCCGTGAGGCCTATCTTGAATGTATGGTGGCTTACCTCAGCAACGATACTGAATATGGGTGGTATTTGTGCCTTGACGAGGGACGGATCATCGGCGGTTTAGGGGTGATTGAAAATGACTTCCACGACAGGAAAGACTTGGCTCCCAATGTGTGCGCGGTCTACACCGAAGAGGATTACCGTTGTCAAGGGATTGCGGGGAGGCTGCTTAATATGGCTGTCGTGGATTTGAGAACAAAAGGAATCTCTCCGGTTTACCTGTTGACAAACCATACCGGCTTTTATGAGCGATACGGTTGGGAATTCCTCTGTATGGCTCAAGGCAATGGTGAACCCTACCTTTCGAGAGTGTACATACATCAATGAATCGTGACAATGATGGAAAATGAGAGAATAGTGTTGCGCCCGTGGCGTGAGAGCGATGCCGAAGCACTCTATAAGTATGCTTCAGACCCTGATGTGGGCCCTCGTGCTGGCTGGCCACCGCACAAAAGCGTGGAAGAGAGCCTGGAGATTATCCGCACGGTGTTCAATAACGATACTACTTGGGCGATTGTGTGGAAAGATACAGGCGAAGCAATCGGGGCGATAGGCTATGGGCCCTCGTGCGATTGCAACCTGCCATCCCGCGATGGAGAGCCCATCGTGGGCTATTGGGTGGCAAAAGTCTATTGGAACCAAGGCATTTGCACCGAGGCTTTGGGGCTGATGCTTGACCACATCCGCAAAACGACTGTAATTCTGTCGCTCATCAGCGGACACTTCGTGGACAATCCTGCTTCAGGCCGCGTGATGGAGAAATGCGGTTTTGTTCCAACAGGTGAAACCTGCATCGATGAGAATCAATACCAAGGAAAGGACAGACCGATTAGGGTGCTGAGGTTGGAATTAGATGTTTAGCCGCGCATGTCGGCAGTAAGGCCGCGCTGAATGGGCTGGTGGAAGGTGCTGTAATAGCCCCTATGGTGTGAAATAATTAAAGTTTTTGACGGAAATCTGCAATTATTCAATGATTTGTTGTACTTTTGTGAATATATAACCAAATGCGATAACATTATGAGGCACTATCTCTCGAATCTTGAAAAAACAATCCGCGAACATTGGACGCAGAAAGCGCTGTGTGACTACAATGGCGACTCCTTTACCTACGCACAATTAGCTATCAATATTGAGCGTTTCCGTATCTTCTTTGAAACGACGGGAATCGGCAAGGGTGAGAAAATAGCTCTGTGCGCACGCAATTCGGCGCGTTGGGCGATGACGTTCTGGGGAATCAATGTCAATGGCCGTGTGGCTGTTCCGTTGTTGTCTGATTTCCATCCAGACACTGTTTCACTCCTCACGGACCACTCCGACAGTGTCCTGCTGTTTGTTGATGATGACATCTGGGCAAAGCAGAAACCTGAGGAGATGCCTCATCTCAAGGCCGCTATCAACGTCAAGGACGGTAACCTGCTGTGGCACCAGGATCAGGCAGTGGCCGATGCCTGGGAAAACCGCAAGAAGGCTTTTGCAGAGCAACATCCCGACGGAATGTTCCCGGAGCAAGTCTCCTATGATACCGACAATGCCGATGAGGTGGCCATCATCAATTACACCTCAGGAACCACGGGTAACCCCAAAGGTGTGATGCTCACCTATAATGCGATGTCCGATACGGACAACTTTGCTAATGCTCATTTCCCGAATACTCCCGGTCAAACCATCGTCTCGATGTTGCCGCTGGCCCATATGTACGGACTTGCCATCGAGTTTATCCATCCCAATGTCGATGGTGTCACCGTGTATTTCCTCGGTAAGACCCCGTCGCCCACCACGCTGCTCAAGGCGATGCGCGATATCAAGCCCTACATGGTGGTCACGGTTCCGCTGGTGATGGAGAAAATCTATGCCAATGCCATCAAACCCTCAATGGAGAAAGCAAAAATGCCATTGGCTATCCCTGGTTTGAGGACTTTGGTCTACCGGGCTGCCCGCAAAAAGATGATAGAGGCCTTCGGCGGAGCCGTGGAATGTTTCATCATGGGTGGCGCTGCACTCAACCCCGAGGCCGAGCAGTTCTTCAAGAAGATTCGATTGCCCTATACGGTGGGCTATGGCATGACCGAAGCCTGCCCGCTGCTGGGCTATGAGTGGTGGACCAAATTTGTGCCCGGGTCTTGCGGCAAGCCTGTCCACGAACTCCGCATTGACTCGGATGACCCGCAGCACACGCCTGGCGAAATCCAAGCCAAGGGCCCCAACCTCACCATCGGCTATTACAAGAATCCCGAAGCCACTGCAGCATCGTTTACCGAGGACGGATGGTTCCGCACTGGCGACCTGGGTGTGATCGACGCTAAAGGCAACATCTTCATCCGTGGACGCATCAAGTCGATGATTCTGAACTCTTCAGGTCAGAACATCTATCCCGAAGAGGTGGAGGCTGTCCTGGCCAACTGCCAGTATGTGGAAGAATGCCTCGTGGTGGACCGCGGCGGCAAGATTGTAGCCCTCGTTTATCCCACCGACGGCTTAGACGAAGAAACCAAGGCAGCCATCCCGGGACAGATCCGTGAGGCCGCCAACAAATCCCTTCCCGTCTACAGCAAGATCTCCAGAGTGGAGCTCATGGACACCCCCTTCGAGAAAACCCCGAAGAAAACCATCAAACGCTTCCTCTACCAGTAAGCAGCGAAGGCCCATCAATAGGCCCAAAAAACGGAAAACTAAAGTACTACTCTAGAATATGCAACGAAATTTGGTGAACTTGGAAAATGTGACTAAATTTGCAGATGTTCTATAGTAGCAATTCGCTGACCGACGGTCAGCCTTAGACATAAAGAAAGGCGTTTATTGGCACATTGTCCTGGACATATCAGCATCTTGCATTAAGGATAAAGCAACAGAATGTCTCGTGTGGAATATGTAGATTCGCCGCCAATGGCAATAAGCATATTCAGTGTGGAGCTCAATGTTGCTCGGCCAACAACTGATGGCAATGCAGGACCTTGATATACAGGGCGAATGACAATAACTGACTCCTGCGCTTCTTTTTATGACTGAGTATCAACCGAATATCAACTAACAGCCAGCAACGGGGAGCCGTGGCAACAAAAAGATAGTTTTATGGCCGATATTAAATGCCCATTATGTGGCTCAATGGATGTTGAATCAGAGTTCATACAAAGTGTTTACACAGCTCAATATTTGCCGAATGCTGGCAAAAGAATTGGACGCCCTTTTGGGCTTATAGGTCATATTATAGGTACCATTTTTGGTAATGTCGCAAAGAGCTTAATTGACAAAGATTATTATAAATGCCACTGCCGGAAATGTAATCATAGTTGGGAAATGCAGGTTGGCACAGCTACTAGGTTTACTCTTCGCGATCTTTTTGATGAAATCAGGTCCTGGATTTGACATTCCGTGTCTCCTGGTTTATTATTTGGCTACACATAAAACCGACCTTGTCCCGTTTTTAGTGGAACACAATTGACAGGTCCCATTATCACCAATCCCAAAGAAGCAAGCACCATATCTGCCATGGTTCTTGCTTACCGTCATTTCTTCTGTTTCTAATTACAGCTTCTTAATAATGGGTTTGAAATACTTGATAAACCGCTCGGTATAGTCCTTGTACCAGGCGAAGACCACCTGCTGTCCAGTTCGATCAGTAAAATTGCAATTATGCAAATACACATCTATTGTTGAAATCATCTGGCCTTCATATCGATTCCACTCAAGTTCCGATCCAATCGTTTTTTCAGCTTTCTCACGATTCTTTACAAGCGCATCAAAACAGGTTTTATCTTGGTCTTCAGGCATGTATAACCTTACCGTGGCTCTTCCGATATTTGCGTGAAACAAGAGTGTTATTTTGAAACGGCTACTCCCAATATCAAAACTCATCCAATATTGCTGTGTTGGTGACTCTGGCTTAAACAACTTAGATGGATTGTTTCTCATGTACTCACAAAAGTCACACCAGAATTCAAATTTTGCCTGCCTCTTTTCGGCCGCAGTGTCTGCCTTCTTTTGGGAAGAGCTACGCACATCTTTCGACCAGTCATTGGGTTTGGCAATGACATTAAAGACAGGAGCAACCGATTTATTGCTTCTAATCTTAATCAACTGAATTTCGACACCAAAGAAGTTGAAATTCTTGTCGGTGATACGGTTTAACCAGTCAATGGCTGCGCGATGTTCCTCAGTAAATTTCTCTGCAATCCAAATGATTGTGGCCGCATCCAGGCCGGCGGCATATGTGAGAATTTGGCCCAAATGGTTGTGGTCTGTTTTCTCCAACTGATTCTCGATAAGTACAAGCCTGTCGTTGATTGGATCATTACATAAAATGTCGGCCCGGAAAGAGCCAACCCTCTCTTCGGTTGCTATTACCTCAAGCTCAGTCATGCCGAGAGCTTCAGCAAGTCGAGCCATGTTTTCCTCCTCGGCCAACCAAGGAGTAAAATCGCTCGCCTCGTTCTGCCAACACCTGCGTAAAGGGAGATGCTCTATTTTCGATAGAATTAGTTTCTTAGCCATAAACAACAAATGAATTAATGTAAAACAATTTTTGATGTCCCATATATGTGGGGCGCTCGAGGGTGCGATAGGAGATGACTTCCATGATGTGGTGGTCGAGGACGTCGGCGCAGGTCTCGAGTTCGGAGATGGTGCGGGCGACACTAGAGAATGCGGTCAAATGACTTTGCCATCCCAAAGGTGTTTAAAGAATTGTTCGACGGGCCATACTTCCACACCATTGAACTTGCGGGGCCTATCTTCAAGCGAAAGAAGGTACAACTTCGCTTCGGGATATTCTTCACTGAAGGCTTTCAGTCCCTTGGTATCATGCGAACCGACGTTCTTGGAAGATTTAACTTCGATAGCAACCTCGGCATCACCGAGCACAGCATCCACCTCATATTTGTTGTCCAGCGTGTGCCAATAGGTGAGTGACTTCAATGGCTGGCGGTAAGACATAAAGGCGCGCAACTCTTGGATGACAAGATGCTCAAGTGCATGGCCATAAACATCGGTGCCTGGCTGTAGAGGGATTCGGCGAAGTAAATGGTTGGGAATGGCAACGTCAAAGTAGTAAAACTTAGGAGACTGGATAACCCTGCGTTTTACCACTTTAGTGTAGGATGGCAGGAAGAAACCCAGCATCGTTTCCTCAAGTATGGTAAAATATTCCTTAACCGTTTTTGAAGAAACACCGCAATCCTGGGCGATATTGGTATAGTTGACAATCTCACTGTTGCTCAGTGCCGCCACTTGCAGGAATCTTGTGAAAGCATCGAGACGGCGAACGATAGCCTCCTCGACGATCTCTTGCTGCAGGTAATCGCCAATGTATGCCTGAACCCTCATGGTGGGATTCTCCATCAGGTAGTGGCGGGGCAACATGCCATGGTTTAAAGCACGGTTGAGGTCAAAGTCTGGTACCTCGGCACTTACCAGCGGAAAGAGCGTCTGCCTGAGTGCACGGCCGCCTAAGAGGTTAGCTCCGCTACGTCGCAGTTTACGGGCACTTGAGCCACTCAAAATAAACCTCTGTCTTTTATTCTCAATCAGCCAGTGTACTTCGTCAAGCAAAGCAGGCACCTTTTGCACCTCATCAATGATAATCAATTCACCATCGTCAAGCAGTTCGCATTCCTCGCGCAGTTGCGATGGACGTAGTTGTAACGCCATACGCACATCACTCTTCAACAAATCATATAGATGAGCGTCAGGAAAAAGCATTTTCAACAATGTGCTTTTTCCCGTCTGCCTTGATCCCCAAAGGAATAGACTTTCATCTTTGGCTTCGTCCAATTTTAATAAACGTTCCAGCATACTACTTGCATTTTCTTGCCGCAAATGTAGGAAGAAACTGTAAAACCTGCAAGAAAATCATCGAAAATCTGAAGTACTACTTCAATAATTCAACGAAAATCTGAAGTAGCACTCCAATTTTTCTTCATTATAGGTTGCTCCCAAAGCAGCTTAGGCGGTCGAGGTTGCGGTAAGGCTGATGTGCGTCCCCGCCCAGGTGGTCGAGGACGTCGGTGGTGCGGCCAATGGGTATTATTGATCGGTAGACGCTTTCTTGTATTTACGATACACGTTTTTCAGCTGTTTGTCAATCTCTTTGGCGGGGCGATCGAGTTCGCTTAACCCTACCTCGAAGCGAAAAGTGTTCTCAGGGTCCTTCCTTTCATGATATTTCACGATAAGCCTAAGCGTGGGCACACGAAATTGCATGGTCGTCTTGAACCTCACCTGTTCACAGTCAGCAAAGGGTATCGTTGTGGCCACGCCGTCTTTGTCGTAAAAGATGAAGCAGTCGGCACCAACAGCAAATGCGGGTATACCGTGGCGGGCTTTAGCGGCTTTCTGGAACGACTCGATAGCCGACAATATCATGGCAAGCGTCATCAGACCATAGACAATGAGTATCACGTAACCATGCCAGTCATGAAACATGAACGACAGCTCCCAATGGATAAAGCTGTACACCCCGAAGGCGACCAATACCACCGACAGGATGGTATAGACCACCGCCTTTGCAGCCGCCAACCCCTGGCGGTAATAATATTGATGTAATATCTCCATAATGTTAAGTTTGATATAGCCCAGACAGGGTGGAACTCATTAGGCCCCATCCAATCAATCACTATTTTTCTTTTATACCTGACATAATTTTTATAAATTTGAGCCGAGGTAGCTTGGGCACTCATGTTCATGCGTTCAGTCCTTCAACTGCCATCGAAAATTAGACGACGTCACCTTGCCATAAGTCTCGCAGGAATTCGGTGGCTGGGATGATGTCTACACCATTCATCTTACGGCGGTATTTGTCTAGTGATACGATGATCAAGCGGGCTTTAGGGAAGTCCTCGCTGAACGCCTTCAAGCCATGCGTATGACGCGATTTGGCTTCGTCTGTAGCTTTGATTTCAATTGCTATGCGGCCCTCGCCAATGATGGCATCGACCTCATATCCTCCCGATGTGCGCCAGTAGGTGAGCCGTTCATCAATGTGATTATAACCCAAATAGGCAATAATCTCCTGAATGATGAAATGCTCGAATGCGTGCCCGAAATCATCGCTGCCAGGTCGCAATGCGCTGCGGTGAGTGAGATAATTGGCGAGACCGACATCAAACAGATAGAACTTGGGAGCTGCAATCGCCCGGCGTTTGCGTGATGACGTGAACCCAGGAATAAGATAGCCCAACAATGTATCCTCAAGAATAGTAAAGTATTCTTTCACCGTTCGGTAATCAATACCACAGTCTTGAGCAATATTCTTATAGACCAACATTTCGCCGTCACATTGGGCCGCAACCTCTAAGAATCGTGAAAATGACTGGAGGTTACGCGTCAAGGCCTCCTGCCGTATCTCCTCGTTCAGGTAGATGCCGACGTAGCCGCGCAGACGTTCCTTTGGGTTCTCGACCATGTAATGGCGCGGAACCATGCCATTATTCACTGCACGAATGAGATCAAAATCGGGAACCTCGGCGCTGACAAGAGGAAACATCTGTTCTCGAGTAGCCCGACCGCCTAACAGGTTCGTTCCTAATCTTTTCAGTTTCCTGGCACTGGACCCGCTCAAGATGAATCGAATGTTTTTCCTTTGTATCAGCGAGTGCACCTCATCAAGCAATTGTGGCAACTTCTGTATTTCATCGATGATGACCGTATCATTTTCACCAAAGCCCTCCAATTCTTCAGACAAGATCTCAGGTCGACGCAACAATCGCTCAAACTCCGATGGTCGTAGCAAGTCATAAGTGCGACAGGCAGGGTACTTTGCATTCAGCCATGTAGTCTTGCCTACCTGACGTGCACCCCACAGGAATACACTGTCATAATACTCATTGTCAAGGTTAATAATTCTGCTATACATACACCTTATTGTAGTTTTATCTTAATATTCCAACATTATGATGTCGCAAAATTACACAATAATTACCTAATGACAAAATCTATTTCATGATTTTTTCGGCTACAAGTTGCCGAGGTAGGTGGGGCGGTTGAGGTAGCGGTGAGGCTGATGTCGAGCTATGATGTGGTGGTCGATACGGTCGAGCAGCGGGCCCGAAATCTTACTCATATAGTGCGTGCGCTGATACTCGTTGCAGACGCACTTCTTCTTGGGGTGCCCATAGTACCCGCACGGGCACGGATTCATCGAAGCCACGAGCATGAACGAGGCAGGGTATTCTGTCGAATATTTCGCCCTACTGATGCTTATAATCCTGTCCTCTAGCGGCTGGCGCATCACCTCCAGCACATTTCTCGAAAATTCAGGCAATTCATCCAAGCGGAAGAACTTGCCCCTTTGCGACTATTTCTCTTTGTCCAGAAAATTGTTGCGGTCGATGTTTTCCATCAGGTAATTGCGTATCTCGTCCTCAGAGGGGAGTTGCAGGCGGTATTTGCTTACGAACAGGTTCTGGGACAGCCCTTCGGTGGCATACTTGACCGTGGTTTCACCATAGTCGGTACACAGCAGCAAGCCGATAGGGGGATTATCGTCGGGCTGCATGACCTCATGGCGGTAATAGTTGAGGTAGAGATTCAACTGTGACGCGTACTCGTGGCGGAAGCGGTCAATCTTCAGGTCAACGATAACATGGCATTTCAAGATGCGGTGATAAAAGATGAGGTCTGCCTTGAAGTAGTCTTGATCCACCAGGATGCGGCGCTGCCGGGCTTCAAAGCAGAACCCCTTGCCCATCTCGAGCAAGAAGTGTTGCAGGTGGTTCAGTATCTCGTTCTCCAGTTTGCTCTCAGTGAAAATGTCCTGATGCTGTAACCCGAGAAATTCCAGCGTCACTGGGTCGTGGATGGCATGTTGGGGCTGCAATGTATCGGCCCCCGCTTCAACATACTGCCTCAACGCCAGTTTATCCTTTGACAGTCCCATACGCTCAAAATAGAGCGATGACACCTGGCGGTCAAGCTCCCTTGTGGTCCAGCAGCCTGCGATAGCTTCTTGCTCATAAAAGGCACGCTTGAGGTCATCTTCTATTGATGAGAGGTAAAGCAGACTTGTGAAATTAAGCCGTTGAAACAATCTGGAGGGCGGAGTTTGGTATTGTTCTAATTTGGCGGGCGCTGACCGCCAAATTTCATCATTTTGATTTTCAGCGATTTGCAATTTGGCGGGCGCTGACCGCCAAATCTCGGGAACAGATGTAATCTGGTTTTCTCTCAGTAATTTGCCGACAAAGGTAATGACTTCGGTTCCCAATTGCGGATAGCAACAATAAAACAGCCTGCATTCCCTCAATCGACGAGCATTGAGGCCACGTCGATTAATTTTGGCTGCAAGTTTGTTGAGCAGTTGAGCGCCATACTGGGCACGATCCTCGCCATGCTGCTCATACTCGACGATATAGTGCCCGATGAGCCAGTTGCGTGCCGTGAGCGATAGGTTGACCGCATGCGCAGCCTGCACCTGCATCACGTCCTGCACCTGTATAATCTGCTGTGAAAGCCCGTCAATTGTCATGCCAGCCTGATGGTCTGAAATCTTGTTTTCCATAACTGCAAAGATACACAACAAAATCCTATTTCCCAGGATGCTCAAGTAAAAAAATGCAAGCAATATGGATGCAATTGTGAAATAATGCCTATATTTGCAATTGTTCTTCGGCAGAAGCCCGCCTACCGATGGTGGCGGATTTTTACATCAAAAGAACCGTCCTTATTTTCCTTTGGCCTATTTTCCTTGTATTTATGTAGAGATGGGCAGTTATCCTCGCTCTTGATGCGCCCTTGTTTTCACCCCAACTTGTCACCATTTCTCACATATTGGGCTCGTCTCATGACTTGATACTCCGCGCTCTGGATTTATTGCGGCATTGGGGCATTTCTGGAATGGTTGCCGAGGATTGCCTTGGGTGATTTTATACTTTGTGTGCCTGATGCGCAGTGTCTCTGTGTGAGCCATTTCGGAGCTAACCATATCATTTGGTCAATTGGCATTATCTTACATTTATAACCAGAGGGGCACTATAGTCCAAGTCAGGCATTTTCTGCCCCGGATTAGAGTCAAAATAAGTTGGGTCACAAATAGTATAAATCCTATTACCTGTCATAAGGTAATCTCCTCTATTGTCATTGGGGATGTCAACCGCTGTAGTCAAATGACCTGGTATATATACCAAAACAACATCATAATCTAGTAAGTCTCTAACTAAACGAGCGAATAGAATAGCATGGTCTTCACAATCACTGAGTGAATAGTAAATTGTTTCTTCAGGAAAGAGGGCACGATCACACCCCCAAACTTCATCATCATAACCATAAGGGAAGTTATTATAATAATTATTATTAATAAAGTTTAGTATAGCTTTAACGGCGTCATAGGAATTCTTCCCATTTATCATATTTTTCAGCCTTGGGTATAACATGTCTTTTGTTTCCTGACTAAGAGGAGTCTCGGCATACATTGCCCACCTTGTCATAATATTATTTAGATGGGTTGATGTAGGATATTTATTATATAAATCTATTAAGTTTTTATTGTTTGGAATGTCAAACGTCCCCTCGTTACAACGAACTGATCTTGGCCTTTGATTATTAAAATCAAACTTAGGGTTACCATAATTAAAATATAGAGACATCAGTTTTTCCCCAGTGTATTCGCTTTCACTAAAAAGCCAAGTAAATTTCTGATTATCATCAAGCAAGAAAATATAACCACCGCTATAACTATAGCATGTCTTATCAAAAAGTTGATGTTGAGTGCATACACCTATATTGAGCTGACCTATGGAGTTTGCTGCCCAACGGATTTTATATCCCGATTGGCAATAAATAAATCCTGCTAAAAACATTGCTTCATTAGTGTTCTTCCCAAAGAAAGCCTCACCCATCTCCCTCAACATCAACAGATAGGCCCAATCATTCAACTGATGGTTAATCCTCAATTTCAAGCAATCTCTAATCACATTATTAAAAGCAGAACTGCAACAAAAGGTCCATGCCTTACTTACTGCTTTTGGTGTAGCTTTCGGTAAAGAAAAACGGTTCTTGTCTCCTAAATCAACGGTCATTTTAGTCCCAAAAAACAAAAATTCAAATTCACCTTGCTCTATCTCTTTATAAATAGGCACCACCGGCAAAGGCTGAGGCTCTGGCTCAGGTGCGGGAGGTAAGATATCCTTTACAGGTATTGGATTATCTATAGGCGCTTTATCTTTTTCCTCCTCATCGATAGGTTTTGGGGGCACTTCCTCGTCTTTAGGTTTCGGTATTACAGGTTCCTTTTTAAACTCTTTCCATGGATTTTTCAAGAACTCAGCATATTCCTCATTCACTTTTTTACGAAATGCCTCATATTCTTCACGTGAATTTTTCTTAAAATCTCCATAATCTTTTTGGGCTTGCTTCTTAAACGATTCGTAGTCATCTTTCATGTCCTGACAATAAGCATCCCTTCCCGCAAAGCCAATTGCGAAAATTATCAGGATAAAAAGCTTTAATTGTTTCATAATTAGGCGTCTTTTAAAAATATATTATTTCAGTGTCCAAGACTGCCAGTTGGTCGCATTATCCGAAATTAACACTGTTGGCGTCTGTGATTTACCATTTTCAACAATCGACTTCTTGCTTACCTGATCAATAACATACTGCGACAGGTCACCAAGCGTAACATCACCGTTGCTATCCTTTAACTTTTTGAGAATGAAATAAGTAAACATTCCATGACCTTTATCTTTATAAGCATAGGCTGTCTCATCACCTTGCGCTGCTGATAACACAACCAAGTTGCCCTTTGGTTTATTACTTTTCACCTTAATTGAAACACCACGTGACGATGCCATCATTTTACCGTCTCTTTTTGAACCACTAAAGCAAGCGTCTAGAAACGCCACACATTTTTTTGTCGGTAATGAACTTAGTAATGAATACAAGTCGGTTAGGCTGTAACCTGTCGTTGGGTCTGAACCATAGCCGTCAACTGGCAAAAGATAGGCTTCTTTACTTGACTCATCAGGTATTCCATGACCAGCATAGTAAAATATCACACTTGCATCACCTTTATATGCTTCAGCAACATCCTTCAACCATTTCAATTCATGTTTGATTGTGTTAAATGTAGCATTTTCAACATATTTTATGTTTTTGTCTGGAATACCAAACACGTTTTGACAATATTTCTTAAAAGCTTCACCATCGGATTTTGCATTAGGCACCTTTGCCTCCTCTTTATAATCCTCATTTGCGATTATCACAGCAAAGGTATTATTGTTGTTGTTCTGGTAAGTTGATGTAGAAACAACATCTATATCTTCATAAATACTATAGTCTTTATGAATCATTGCATAGGCAAAGTCAGATTCATCTTCATTAGCATAATTAGGGTATTTCTGCTTGAGTGTATTCCACACCTTTGTGGCATCAATCAGATTGCCCATTGTCAGAAAAATATCACCTTTCCTTAAAAGCACATCATATTCGGCATATTCGTCTTTACTTAAACTTAAATACTTGTTTAAATAGTCTATAGCCTCCCCTAAATCTTTTTTTATGTAGGCATATAAATCACTCATTGCAAGGTAACAATATGTATAGCCTGCACTGATTGCCTTGTTGTAGTAGATTATCGCCTGGTCATAGTCGCCTTTATAATAATAGGCAGTACCAAGATTGTTGTATGTCACACCAACATTAATGACACCTGCACTGATTGCCTTGTTGTAGTAGATTATCGCCTGGTCATAGTCGCCTTTATCATTATAGGCAGTACCAAGATTGTTGTATGTCTCACCACCATTAATGTAGCCTGCACTGATTGCCTTGTTTAAGTAGATTATCGCCTGGTCATAGTCGCCTTTATAATAATAGGCAGTACCAAGCTTGTT
>JAEEGF010332190.1_pt1 | contig 13152 bp, 7 predicted proteins | sample 9134171 | NCBI WGS metagenome assembly JAEEGF01 (sample SAMN16246542, study PRJNA631951) | gut metagenome | biome: gut microbiome; feature: rumen; material: AP-attached | host: Bos | place: Iran: Karaj | collected 2018-10
CCTTCTGGGCCCACATCGTCGTACAGAACAACATCGTCAACAACAAAATACTAAACTGTTTCATCTTGCTGATTTTGATTCAACACTATTATCGAGGTGCAAAATTAATTAATATTAATTAAACAAGATTTATAAATTGTATCATATTGTTTATGCACGCTATCTCATGCGACAAAATGTTACAAATGATAAAATGATTGTTATAATTAAAAAAATTTTGCCCTTAAACCATATTCTTTAGCGGTTACTGAAATTCCACTTGGAGTTATCACTATTAAAGTCGTAGACAGCGAGTGTCGGGGTAGAGTCGCCAGCGGAATAGAGGCAGTACTTAGTGTTCGTACCCTCAATACCAGGGACGGCCTTCGGCATGATACGGTAGGTGCCGTCGGTGAGCTGCTCGATGCGCCAGAGCTGTTCGTCAGCACCAGTATAGGCTGGAACGGTGGTCACCTCGCATCCTGCGGTAGCGGCGAGTGCACGGTCAGTACCCTCGATGGTAATCTTAAAGTAAGGATTGCTCAGGTAGCCTCCTGCCTCGTCAACGGGCGTGATAGTCCAGCGCTGGTGAGGACGGTACATATAGTCGCCGATACGGGCGGGAATGTCACCCTCGGGCCAAGTGGCCATGACCTCATCCAGTGTCTGATTGGCAATAGGCTTGGCAGGCTCCTGCATCTGATTGCGGTTGAACCATCCCTGACGCTGCTGCTGCATGCGGACGAAGTCTACGGTGAGCTCAAGGGCATAACCGCGACGCTCAGACAAGATAGCGAAGTTGCCGCCCTTGAAGTTATCGCCGGCCACGGGCCAGCCGTTCTTCCATACCAAAGGACGGACAGCGAGCGTAGAACGGCCGCTGAGTTCGAAGTCTGCCTCCCAATGGAACGACATCACCTCGACACCCTCGTCGACGATGAAACGCCCGAAGTGTCCTGCCCCACAAGCGCGTTTCTCGGCTGCGATGACCATCTTACCGCCACCATGGAACATATCACGGCCCACGTTATCGATGTACGGACCTTCGACGCTCTTGGAGCGGCCTACCACGATATTATAGGTGGAGTTGACACCGTCGCAGCAGGTGCCGTGGGTGCCAAGCAGATAGTACCAACCGTCGCGATACATGAGGTCGGAGGCCTCACAGTCGATGGCGATGTCCTTCTCTTTATTGCCAGCCTTGCGGAAACCCGTCTTGGGATCGAGCTCGATGAGGCGGATGGTGCCGAAATAAGTGCCGTAGCTCACCCACAGACGACCTGTGGTGGGATCCAACAGCAGACCTGGGTCGATGGCATCCTGATCCTCCATACCGTCGGAGAAGCACACCTCTGTAGCCTCAGACCACTTGAAGTCAGGCGACTTGGGGTCGAGCGTCTTGTTCCACATGGTGAGGATGCGGCCTGCGTGACCGCCGCCAAGGCCACCACCAGTGGCACCGTAGATGCAGAGATAACGGTCGCCGATCTTCAATACGTCGGGGGCTGCGCCACCACCAGGACGGTCTGCGCCAGAGTTCCAGCTCCAGCCGTCTTCAGAGATCAGGCCTCCGCCGCCAGTGCCGAAGGTGTAATACTTACCGTCGCACTCGGCCAGTGTCGAGGGGTCATGGATATAGGGTGCGCCAATCTGCGCATTAGCAGACGGAACACAAAGACACAAAGACACAAAGGTCAAAATAATATTTTTTTTCATATCAGTTTTCTTTTTATGGAAACAAATTTGCATAATGTGAATAATTTTGTTCACGAATTAAAATAATATTATTCGTATTCGTGGGTAAAATTATTCTTATTATTCATATTCGTTTCATATATTATTATTTCTTTTCTGAATTTGTTGTAACCTTGAAGTTCTTAACGGGATTTCCTTTCTCGTCGAGGAAGCGGACACAGAAGTCACTCATGCCGGGGCCGTTGATGATGGCACCGCGGAGGATGTTACGGCCCTTCTTGAGGGTGAGGCGCGACGACATGGCATCGTCCTCCACCATACGGCGGTCGCCGCTGAGCAGCAGAGCCTCCTCGCCGTTGAGCCACCACATAGAGGCGGAATTCGAGCCGACAGCCAGACGGACATTCTCGATATCCTCCTCACAGTCGATGATCGTGACGGTCCAGAAAAGGACACCATAGACCTGCTGACCCCACTTCTCTGCGAAGCGGAAGAGCTTCACGTTATAGTTCTCGCTGTCGAGGGCATGCCAGGTGAGCGTCTGCTTCACCGTCGTAACCTTGGGTTCTGCAGGTGCCTGCTGCCCGAAACTGCGTCCGAAGCCGGGAGCCACCTCCACCTTCTCGTAGACGGCCTTCACTTTCTGGCCGTCCTTCGGCACGATGGTCTGCTGTCCCTTGAAATACTCTTTAGCAAAGTGCTCACGCAGATAGCTGTCCGTGAAGACGGTGTTGCCGCTGTTGGGCTTGTCGAGGGGCTCGAGGATGAGCCAGCGACGGATGAAGCCGTTGTCATCGGGCTGTGCCGAGGCGGTAGTGACAGGTGAGAAGTACTTGGGACGGTTCTTGAACTGTACCCAGTCTATGCTGACGCCAGGATTACCTTCACTGGTGATCACCAGATCGCTGACGCCCTTCGGGACAAATGTCAAGGGAGCGGTCATCGTGAGCCACTGGTTGCTGAAGTCACGACGGAACATGGCGGGAGCACCTGCAGGCGTCTCGGGCTTCACGGTCATATCGATCTTTGCCAGGATCTTTCCATTGGCAGTCTTCTCGCGGACATAGAAAGCGGTATTCTCTGAGGCCCTGGCGCTGATGAGTATATAAGCATCGTCCAGACAGCTGAAGTCGATGTCGTCGTAACGGATCCAACTTCCCTTATTCGAAAGGATGGCCTCGTAACCGCGGAAAGTGTTGACGGTATCGATGAGTTCAGTCATCACATCACTGCTGGCACCAATGTAACGGTCGATCTCTATCTTCTCCGTTGCCTTGTTGATACCTACGCCACGCATAGTGGGTTTCACCTCCTGGATGGTTCCGTCGGGATTGAAGTAGAGTTCCTCGATACAAACGGAACGACGCTTGTCATCACGCGGAGAGAACCAGTTGCGATGGTAGAACAGATACCACTGGCCTTTGTAATTAACGATGCTATGGTGGTTAGTCCAGCAACCATTGTCGTGCTCAGCCATAATCAGGCCCTTGTATTCGTAGGGTCCCATGGGGTTCTTACTCATGGCATAACCGAGAACCTCGGTCTTCTCACGTACATACGGATAGGTCAGGTAATAGTTGCCGTTATACTCGAAGGCGAACGGACCCTCAGCCTGACGGTTAGGCAGGTCTTTGAGACAATTCACGCCGTACATCTCAAACTCGCGCTCGCCAAACTTCACCGTTTCCTTCGGGGTATCGTCGGCAAGTTCCTTCATATTGGGCTTGAGCTTGGCACAACGTCCTGCACCCCAGAAGATGTAGGCGTTGCCGTCGGAGGCCTGGAGCACGCAGGGGTCGATGCCGCTGATGCCCTTGATGTTCTCCGGCTCAGGGACGAACGGTCCCTCGGGACTGTCTGCGATGGCCACGCCGATACCAAAGCCACGGCCGTCCTTAGGAGCAGAGGGGAAATAGAAATAGTACTTCCCGTTACGCTCGATGCAGTCGGGTGCCCACATCGAATAGGAGTCGGGGCGCACCCAGGGCACTTTGTTCTGGGTGACGATCACACCATGGTCTGTCCAGTCGGTGAGATTCTCGGACGAGAACACATGGTAGTCCTCCATACAGAACCAGTCCTGCCGCTGTCCAGCGGGAGGCATGATGTCGTGCGAGGGGTAGAGGTACACCTTATTATTAAATACACGCGCGGTAGGGTCAGCCGAGAACTGGTCGCGGATGACGGGGTTCTGTGCCGACGAAAGGAGCGGCACACCCAAGAGTAATGAAAGTAAAAATCTCTTCATATTCCGGTGAAATTGAGTTATTGTTAGTTTTTGAGTTGCAAAAATAGTTCTTTTTTGTCTATCTGCCAAATATTATCACCTGTCGAAAGCCCGAATGTAACATTTCGTAAAGTTTCTGTTATAAAATGACAAGGCCGCAACAGCCCAACTCTGCAAAAATATTCGTATCTTTGCAGCGAAATATATTATTAAACATTAAAAGTTATGAAAAGACTGCTGATTGTTTTATCATTTATCATTTGTCATTTATCATTCAGCGTAGCACAGACATGCATCAACGCCGACGGCACTGTGACGTTCAGGTATCACAACGACAAAGCCAAGGAGGTGCTGGTAGACGTGCAGTTCGCAGGTCGTCATGCGATGCAGGGTGATGACCAGGGAGGCTGGTCTGTGACCCTCGGCCCTGCTGCGCCCGACATGTATCCCTACTGTTTCATCGTCGACGGTGTGAGTGTGATGGATCCCGAGAATCCGCAGTACTTCCCTAACGAGGGTTTCAAGAACAGCCTCTTGGAGATCCCTGCCCAGGAAGGTAGTCTGGCGCACGACATCAAGAACGTGCCCCACGGACAGATAGACTATATCCACTATTACTCCAAGAGCCTGGGTGCCACCAACCAGGCCGTGGTCTATCTGCCGCCGAAGTACAAGGAGAACCCAGACAAGAAATACCCCGTGTTCTACTGCATCAGCGGCACCACCGATACCGAGGAGGTATATTATAAGGTGGGGCGTGTGAACTATATCCTCGACAACCTGCTCGCAGACGGCAAGGCTGAGGAGATGATCGTCGTACTGCCCTACGGCAATCCCTATAAGTTGCTACCCACACCACAGACGGGTATGTTCGGAGCTCCGGGTTCACGCTTCGGTAGCGATGTCTTCAGCGTTGACCTCAACAACGACTTGATGCCCTATATCGAGAGTCACTACCGTACCATCAACGATGCCGACCACCGTGCCATCGGCGGTTTCTCACGGGGTGGCAACCAGGCACTCTTCAACGGTCTGAGCCATCTGGACAAGTTCGCCTATCTCTGCAGCTACAGTTCATTCACCTCGACGGATATCCCCGGTGTCTACGACAATGCCGCAGATACGAACAGCAAGATCCGTCTGTTCTGGCTCGGCGTGGGCACGGACGACTTCCTCTACGGTAACGCCCGCGACTATATGGAGTTCCTCGACAAGCACGGCATCCGCAGCGTGAAGGAGTACACCCACGACAAGTTCGGCCACACCTGGATGAACGCGAAGTATTTCCTGAGCAAGACCCTGCCGCTGCTCTTCAACCCCACAGCCGCTGAGGAGGCGATGAAGAACGCACAGCCAGCCCTCGCTGCCACAGGTCAGGAGCAGCAGTTCACGCCTGGCGTGATGGCCCGTCTCTTCCCGAAGCCCATCATCTCGCCGGAATACAAGTACGACAGCGTGATCTTCCGCATGAAGGCCCCTGATGCCCAGGAGGTAAAGCTCGCCGGAGAGATCTTCGGCAAGCCCATCGCCATGCAGCGCGACAGCGACGGCGTGTGGAGCACGGAGGTCGACGAGCATATCTACGAGGTCTTCACCTATTACTTCCTCGTGGACGGCACCCCCGTGGCAGATCCGCAGAACATGTACCTCGCCCCCTCGAAAGGCTTCAAGCCCAGCATCTGCAACAATCCCGCCGCCACATTCAACTACGGCAGTATGGCTGACAACATCGAGCACGGCGTCGTAAGTTACGATCTGAACAACCAGGTGGCACGCTATACCCCCGCTTATGGCGAGCCACTGTTCTGTATCCGGCTCATCCCAGGCAAGGACGACACCATCGAGAGCTGGTTCAAGATCGGCGGTGCCGACGTGATGGCCGACAAGCTCATCGGCCTGAAGAAGCTTCCGCCGTACTGCATCATGACAGGCTGTGAGGGCAAAGGCGCCTGCTGTCAGGGCAAGGACCAGAAGTGTGACAAGAAAGTCTATACCCTCAAAGCCGACGACTATCCGAACTGGCCAGAGCGCCGCCATGCCCTGGAGTCCCTCCTCGACTCCCTCCTGCTGCAGGCGGCTGCAAAGGGAGACATCAGCATCAACCTGCCACTCTTCCAGACGAAATACACGGCCGATCCCTCCCCCATCATGGTGGGCGACCGTCTGTTCCTCTTCACCTCCCACGATGCCTCCCCTGAAGACATCCCCGACGTGAACGAAAAGAACTCCGCCGGCTTCTTCATGTACGACTGGCTGCTGTGGTCCACCACCGATATGGTGAACTGGACGGAGCACGGTGCCGTCGCCTCATTGAAGGATTTCTCCTGGCGCTCTCGTGAGAACGGCGGCTGGGCCATCCAGACGGTGGAGCGCAACGGCAAATACTACCTCTACGCCCCACTCCACGGCCACGGCATCGGCGTGCTCGTGGCTGACTCGCCCTACGGCCCTTTTCATGATCCCCTGGGCAAGCCGCTGGTGTGGGACCAGAGCAACTGGTTCGACATCGATCCCTCCGTCTATACCGACGACGACGGACAGGCGTGGCTCTACTGGGGAAATCCGCACACATTCTATGCCCCTCTCAACGAGGATATGATCTCGCTCAAGGGTGAGGTGACGAAACTGCCGCATATCAAGCACTATCAGGAAGGGCCGTGGTTCTATAAGAGGAACGGTCATTACTACTGTGCCTACGCCTCCACCTGCTGCCCTGAGGCACTGGGCTATGCCATGAGCGACTCGCCCACGGGTCCCTGGGAGTGGAAGAACTACATCATGCGCCCCACCCTCCGTGACCGTGGCAACCACCCCGGCATCTGCGACTTCAAGGGTCATTCTTACATCTTCGGACAGAGCTACGACCTCATGCACCTCGACACCTTCGAGCACCACGAGCGCCGTTCGGTATCTGCCGCAGAGATCACCTACAATGCTGACGGCACCATTCAGGATGTGCCCTACTGGCTGGACCAGGAACCTCTGACACAACTCCACTGGCTCAATCCCTACGAGCGTGTGGAGGCAGAGACGATGGCGTGGGGCTACGGCCTGAAGTCGGCCAAGATGGGCATCCCCAATACGGGTGTCGTGGCTGACATGCCATTCTCGACGGGAAAGAAGAACATGTATATCTACGACATCAACGACGGCGAACTGATCAAGCTCCGTGGCGTGGACTTTGGCAACGGTGCCAAGAAGTTCAGCATCACAGCAGCCTCGACGGGCACATGCAAGGTCACCCTGCGTATCGACGGCCAGAACGGTCCCGTCATCGGCGAGGCCATCATCGGAAAGACGGGCAACGTGGAGAAGTACAAGGCCTTCAGCACGAAGGTCAGCAACGCCTCGGGTGTCCACGACCTCTATCTCTGCTTCAGCGACAATACGGGCGACACCCGCCTCGACTGGTGGCAGTTTAAATAATGGATAATGGACAATTGATAATGGATAATTAAATGAAGAACTTAAAAGGATTATTGATAATGAGTGTAACAGCATTCATGACTGGCTGTAATTCAGCCGTCGACATCGAACAGCAGGTAGATGAGCTCTACGCCAAAATGCCGCAGGAAGAGCGCATCGCACAGTTGAGGAGCATGTATATGGATGAGCTCTTTAATGAACAGGGACAGCTCGACACGGCGAAATGCCGCGAACTGATTCCTTATGGTATCGGACACTTCTCGCAGTTCTGCATGCAGCAGCCCCGCGATCCCAACGAGCTCCGCGACCGTGCGGCAGCCATCCAGGACTGGCTGATGCACAACACGCCCAACGGCATCCCAGCCCTCCTCCACGAGGAGGTGCTCTCGGGTGTCAACACCAAGGGTTCCACCATCTATCCCCAGCAGATCGGACAAGCCTGTTCCTTCAATACGGAACTGGCTGAGCTGAAGACACGTCAGACGAGTACGGCCCTGCGCAAGATGGGCGGCATCCTCGCTCTCTCGCCGATGGTCGACGTATGCCGCAACCCCTCGTTCAACCGTCTTGAGGAGTCCTACGGCGAAGACGGCTATCTCTCTGCCGCCATGGGCGTGGCCTTCGTACAGGGACTGCAGCAGGGCGACCTGAAGAAGGGCGTGGGTGCCTGCTCCAAGCACTACCTCGGCTACGGCGGCGGTGGTGATGCCGACGAGAAGGAGCTGATGGAAGAGATCCTCCTGCCCCACGAGACGATGATCCGTCTGGCAGGCAGCAGATGCGTCATGCCCGGCTATCATGATGTGCATGGCATCAGGTGCGTGGCCAACAGCGAGATCCTGCAGGACATCCTCCGCGGCTATGTCGGCTTCGACGGCATGGTGGTGAGCGACTATACGGCCATCGACCAGATCCCCAACCTTGAGACACCCGTCCAGAAGGCTGCCGCTGCCATCAACGGCGGCAACGATGTCGACTTCCCCCACGGTGCCAACTACAAGCTCCTGCAGGAAGCCATCGACCAGGGGCTGGTGAAGCCTGAGACGCTGGAGCGCGCCGTGAAGAACGTGCTCCGCCACAAGTTCCGCGCAGGACTCTTCGACAGCAACGCCTATCTCTACAGCACAGAGGACATCCAGCTCGACACCCCCGAGGAGCGCCAGACAGCCTACGACATCGCCGCCCAATCAGTTGTATTACTGGAAAACAACGGCATTCTCCCGCTAAACAATTCTCAATCCTCGAAAAAGATCCTCCTCACCGGTCCCAACGCCAACTCCATCTGGGCCATGTGCGGCGACTACACCTATCCCGCCATGTCCTACTTCTGGAAGATGGTAGACTACAATTTCGAGACGCCCCACATCGTGAAGCTGCTCGAGGCTATGGAGGCCGCCAAGCCCGAGGGCGTAGACCTGCTCTATTCCCGTGGCTGCGACTGGACGGAGACCGTCGAGACCAAATACACCGAGGCTGGCGACGAGCGTGCCTGGGAGTTTGCGCTCCTGAACCGCATGGTGGACTCCGGCGAGAAGGCCGACAAAGCCGAAGCCCTCAGGATGGCCAAGGAGGCCGACGTCATCATTGCCGCCGTGGGTGAGAACGTGATGCTCTGCGGCGAGAACCGTGACCGTCAGGGACTCCGTCTGCCAGGCAAACAGGAACAGTATGTCGAGGAGCTCATCAAGACGGGCAAGCCCGTGGTGCTCGTGGTCTTCGGTGGCCGTGCCCAGGTCATCTCCGGCATCGCCGAGAAGTGTGCAGCCGTCATCCAGGCCTGGTATCCGGGTGAGGAAGGCGGTCGTGCCGTGGCCGACATCCTCTACGGCAAGGTGTCCCCCTCTGCCAAGCTCTCCGTCAGCTATCCCAACGCCGAGCTCAACGAGCCCCTCTGCTACAACTCATTGCCAATTGACAAAGTCCAGTGGCCCTTCGGCTACGGTCTCACCTACACCACCTTCGACTATCAGAACCTGCAGGTGAACAGCGAGGCACAGACGTCCGACGACTTTGTGGAACTGACCTTCCAGGTGAAGAACACGGGCAGTGTCGCTGCCACGGAGATCGCACAGGTCTATCTCTCGCCGAAGGACAGCGCCCAGCAGATCCGTCCCATCCAGCTACAGGGCTTTGCCCGCATCGCCTTGGAGCCCGGACAGACCAAGACCGTCACCACGCGCCTCTACGTGGAGCAGCTGGGCTTCTACAGCCATCAGGGCAGCGTCCGCCAGTGGAACATCGAGCCTGGCACATACGTCGTCAAGGTGGGTGCCTCCTCTGCCGACATCCGTCTCCAGCAGGAGCTCATCCTCCGCGGCAACGCCACCACCAAGCCCCTACGCGATCATTACTTCTCTGAGAGTACCGTATCACTCTGACAAGAGCACTTGTGATGGAGAAAAGTAGCAAAATCTATGAACTCGACGGGCGGGTTCCCCTCTTGCAGGCCATCCCCTTCGGCTTACAACATGTGATGGCCATGTTCGTGGCCAACATCACGCCCATCATCATCCTTGCCAACGCAGCAGGCATCGACTCCGCCGTCAGCGCGACGCTGATACAGAACTGCATGATCATCGCCGGCATCGGAACGCTGATCCAGCTCTACCCCATCTGGCGCATCGGCTCCCGCCTGCCGATCGTCATGGGTATCAGTTTCACGTTCCTCTCCGCCGCACTGGCCATTGCCACCACTCAGGGCATGGGCGTCCTCATGGGCGCAGTCATCCTCGGCGGTATCATCGAGGGACTGCTGGGCCTTTTCCCTAGATACTGGACCAAACTGATTCCTCATATCGTGGCAGCCACGGTGGTGACCGCCATCGGCTTCTCGCTGCTGCCTATCGGTGCCAACTCGTTTGCCGGAGGTCAGGGCAGTGCAGACTTCGGCTCTGTCAACAACTGGATTGTGGGATCGTTCACCCTGCTGGTGTGCCTGGGATTCCAGATCTTCTCCAAGGGCTTCTTACGTTCCCTGTCTGTCCTGATAGGAATGATAGCGGGCTATGTCCTTGCCGCCAGTATGGGGATGGTCAACTTCTCTGGCCTGAATGGCATCGGCATCGTGTCGCTGCCCAACTTCATGCCTTTCAAGCCAGAGTTCGAGACAGGCGCCATCCTTTCCATTCTCGCCATCTATATGGTTTCGGCCACAGAGACCATCGGCGACACCAGTGCCCTCTGCTCAGGCGCCCTGAACCGTACCACCCATAAGCGGGAGATTGGGTCCAGTGTCGCCTGCGACGGATTCGTCAGTAGCATCGCCGGCCTCTTCGGCTGTACGCCCATCACGTCGTTCAGCCAGAACGTGGGTCTGGCAGCGATGTCGGGCGTCGTCAACCGCTTTGCCATCGCCACGGGTGCCTGTATCATGGTCATCGGAGGCGTCTTCCCCGCTGTTGGCGCCATTCTGGCCACCATCCCCCAGGCAGTGCTTGGCGGCTGCACCATCATGATGTTCGGCTCCATCATGTTTGCCGGTTTCCGTATGCTGTCCAACTGCGGCTTCAGCGACCGTAACATGATCATCGTAGCCCTGTCGCTCAGCGTGGGGCTCGGATTCACGCAGGCAGCAGGCATGTTCGCCATCTTCCCGAAGATCGTCCAGACGGTCTTCGCCGAGAACTGCGTGGCCGTCGTCTTCCTGTTAGCAGTGTTGCTCAATCTGATTCTTCCCGAACGGAAGAAAAAGGCATAGCAACAACCGAGCGTACAATAATTAAACACAGTACCCTGCAGCTTTCCCCGGTTAATTCCATAAACAATAGGTTTTGCAGTGCACACCACCTCCTCTAAAGTGCAATTTTTGCACTTTGGAGGTAGCTTACCGTTTGATTTGCACTTTTGGAGCCCTTTCTTCTGCCATATATCCCAGAACACCATAAAGCGGAATATTCTCCATCCAGTCCTGATCGATGTAGGGTTTCATGGAGCAACGGAGACCCTTGAGATGCTCATTAGGATAATCTTCGACAATAAAGCCACGAAGCGACTTGCTTCTCAGATTTTCCTCAGCTTTTACTTCGATGGGAATTATTCGTTCATCTGTCTGCACCAGAAAATCAATCTCCTGAGTAGAGTTTTCTTTACTAAAATAATAGATGCTCAGATCGTCGAACGTTCTAAGTTGCTCAAAAACATAATTCTCAGAGAAAGCACCCTTGAACTCTTTAAACACATCATTGCTTGTCAACATCAAACTGGCTGGAGCATTTGCCATTGCTCCTAAAAGTCCAACATCGAGCGTAAACAGTTTAAATGCATTAAAGTCTTCGTAGAAACTTAACGGCATGGTAGGTTTGTTGCAACGATGCACTTTAAAAGCCAGTTTCGCATCTATCAGCCATTGGATGGCAGACTCCAAATCTCGTGCACGACCTCCTGGTTTCACGGCTCCGTAGATAAACTTTTTGTTCTCCTTAGCTAGTTGGGCTGGAATACTCTTCCATACCAGCCGTATGCGTTCTGTCTCGTTGCCAGCATGCTTGGCAAAATCGTTATCGTATGTTTTAAGGATGGCTTTCTGTATCTTTCTAATCTTATTCACATCGCCATGAGTTGTGTAATCCTGTACAGCCTCGGGCATACCGCCAACATAGTAATATTGCCTAAGCAATTCCTGTATTCTCGTATCAAGGATACCCATCATTTCCCAATCACAATTGGCAATCATCTCAGCCGATTTCTCCTCGCCTTTAGCCCATAGGAATTCTTCAAAAGTCATGGGATACAGATAAAGCAAATCGACCTTGCCTACAGGATAGGATTCGCCAGGACGATGGGTTACACCCAATAAAGATCCAGCGACAACAATATGCTGATCGCGAGCATTCTCGCAGAAATATTTCAGACTGTCAAGACCTCTATAAGCCTCTTGTATCTCGTCTATAAAAATAAGTGTCTTTCCCGCAGTAATAGGCTGCTGAGTAAAAGCTTGGAGCGCCTGCATAATACGATCCACATGAAGATCCTGCTGAAAAAGGGTTTGCATGCGTTCATCGTCATGACAATTCACATATACCAGATTATCAAACTCATTCTTCCCAAACTCTTTTAGCAGCCATGTTTTGCCCACCTGACGAGCCCCCTCAAGCACCAACGGCTTGCGGTCAGGGTCGTTTTTCCACTCTATCAGCGCATTATATAGTTTTCTCTTCATACCGATTTACACTTTTCTGGACGAATTATCGCTGCAAAATTACACTTTTCTAGACGAACTTCCAAATGTTTTGCCAATTTTCTTGGGGAACTTAGGCTTCTTTTTGCCAATTTTCTTGGGGAACTTTAATCTGTTTCTGCCAATTTTCTTGGGGAATTTCTACTGGTCGTCAACGCTGCCTCGCAGGTCATTGGCTATCTTCCAGATTGTCTTGTGCAGTTCAGCACGTTCATTTATGTTTGCCATATTTTAGTTACTATCGCCCTATCAGTAATATTGCTGCAAAGATACGAAAAATTTTTCAATTGTGCAAATTATCCTCAAAATAATTCGAGATCTCGATTACAATCCTCGTGTCTGTATTGTTCATTTAGTCATTTAGTCAATTAGTCAATTGGTTTTTGAAAATGGGTGATTATTCATTTATAATATATTATATTAATATATATATATTATAATATATATATATTAATATAATATATTTATAGGATTGCAAATGGCTAATTGGAATTAGCAAATGACTAAATGACTAATTGACTAAATGACTAAAAAAATAGGGTTCTACTGGATTTAGTGTGAGTTAACATTTCCATTCGTTAAAGTGTTTAACAGTTGAGTATGCATACAAACCAAATATTCTTCGTACCTTTGCATCCGTATGGCAAAG
>JAEEGF011778437.1_pt1 | contig 13152 bp, 7 predicted proteins | sample 9134171 | NCBI WGS metagenome assembly JAEEGF01 (sample SAMN16246542, study PRJNA631951) | gut metagenome | biome: gut microbiome; feature: rumen; material: AP-attached | host: Bos | place: Iran: Karaj | collected 2018-10
AATGTATTTCGATAAAAGGATAACTCCTTCAACTAAGAATTACCTTAAACCCTGGGATGACTGGAATTTGCCATTTTACCCTGTCGTGGGCAACCATGATATCACCCACAACGGATGGTCCTTGTTCTGCGACCAATTCAAGACATCATTCTATGAGTTCACTGTCAAGATGGGCGATGAATATGATCGTTTCATCTTCTTGGACTCTGCCAACGGCACTTTGGGCAAATACCAGATAGAGAAAATCGAGGAGAATGCGTTACAACATGACAACAAAAAAATACGTCACACCTTCACTTTCACCCACACCAACATCTTCCGCCCGTCGCTTAACGAGTTTGCGTCGACCTATTGCCGCGAGGAACTGTATTACATCCTTGACAAACTGGCCGACTGGAAGACGACCATCGCATTCTGGGGACATGTCCATGCATGGGACGACCGCAACTTTGGTGACGTACGCCACATCACCATGCCGTCGATGAACTTTGTCGATCATCCTAACGGCGGTGATGACCTGATCGTGAGGGTTACCGTTTACAAGGATAACCGCGAACCCAAGGTTGAACCCGTCGGTCTCTATTGCAAGGAACGCAGCAGGCAGGAACTCATATCCGCTGGATATAACGTATCAACGTACTAAGCCTGACAATGGAACTGCCGAAAAACATCATTTTATCATGTCTGCAATCATGTTCATGGTTATCTTTGACTAAAAGTCAAAATAAATTTGGGTGATTGGGGATTTTGCTGTAACTTTGGCAGTTTGAAGAGAAAAAACCAAAAAATAATAACCTATAAAACCAGATCAAGTTATGTTTGACGAGAAACTATTACAGGAAGTGACCGCTAAGGCCAAGACGTGGCTCAGCGAGAGTTATGATGAGAAAACGCGCGCCGAGGTGCAGGCCATGCTTGACAATGAGGACAAAACCGAACTTGTGGAATCATTCTACAAGATTCTTGAGTTTGGTACTGGTGGTTTGCGCGGCATCATGGGTGCAGGCTGCAACCGCATGAATATCTACACCGTGGGCAGCGCCACTCAGGGTCTTGCCAACTACTTGAAAGAGGCGTTCAAGGACCTGCCTCAGATTTCGGTTGTCGTGGGCCACGACGTGCGCAACAACAGCCGCTTGTTTGCCGAGACTGTCGCCAACATCTTCAGTGCCAACGGCATCAAGGTGTACTTGTTTGAGGGTCCCCGCCCCACTCCCGAGGTTAGCTACGCCATCCGTCGCCTGGGTTGCCAGAGCGGTGTGAACATCACGGCTTCCCACAACCCCAAGATCTATAACGGCTACAAGGCCTATTGGGATGACGGTGCCCAGGTTGTTGCTCCTCACGACGTGAACATCATCAACCACGTGAATGCCATCGAGGACGTGCGCGACATCAAGTTCAACGGCAATCCCGACCTGATCCAGATCATCGGCGAGGACGTTGATGCCCCCTACATCGAGGACATCTATACCTTGTCGCTCAGCCCCGAGGTTAACAAGAAATACCACGACATGAAGATTGTCTATACCCCCATCCACGGCGTGGGCCGTTACATGGTGCCCCGCTCCATCGAGCGCTGGGGATTTGACAACATCATCCACGTGCCCGAGCAGGATGTGATGAGCGGCGACTTCCCCACCGTCGAGTCACCCAATCCCGAGACGCCCAGCGCCATGGCCCTGGCTATCAAGAAGGCTGAGGAAGTGGATGCCGACGTCGTGCTCGCCAGTGACCCCGACGCTGACCGCATCGGCCTGGTCATCAAGAACACCAAGGGCAAATATGAGCTCGTGAACGGAAACCAGATCCAGATCATCTTCCTTTACTACCTCATGGTGCGCAACCGCGAGTTGGGCCGCTTGACTGGCAACGAGTACATCGTTAAGACCATCGTGACCAGCGAGACCATCGCCAAGATTGCCCGCAAAGAAGGTATCAAGATGTTTGACTGCTTTACCGGCTTCAAGTGGATCGCTACCGTGATGCGCGAGATGGAAGGCAAGGGACGCTACCTGGGCGGTGGCGAGGAGAGCTACGGCTTCCTGCCCGAGACCTTCGCCCGCGATAAGGACTCTGTTTCGTCTATCCCCTTGATGTGTGAGATCGCCGCATGGGCTAAGGATAAGGGCATGACCCTGAACGACCTGTTCATCGACCTTTACATCAACTACGGCTACAGCAAGGAACGCGGCATCAGTGTCGTGCGTCCCGGCAAGAGCGGTGCCGACGAGATTGCCCAAATGATGGTTAACTTCCGCGAGAACCCGCAGAAGGAAATCGACGGCTCGCCTGTAGTGATCATCAAGGACTTCCAGAAACTCGAGCAGCGCGACATGCGCACCGGCGAGGTCACCAAGCTCGACATGCCCGTGACCAGCAACGTGCTGCAATACTTCACCGAGGACGGCACCAAGGTATCTATCCGTCCCTCGGGCACCGAGCCCAAGATCAAATTCTACATCGAGGTACATGACACCCTCGACAAGAAGGAGAACTACGACGCCAAGAACGAGTGGGCCGACCAGAAGATCGACCGCATCTGCCAGTCGCTGGGAATCGCGTAATTAGGCGTTAGGTGTTAGGTGCTAAAGCCTAATCAAAAAAAAAACCATTAAATAAAAACCAAATAACAAACAATTTTAAAAACAACAATTTATGTCTGAAAAGATTCAAACTTTAAGAGATTCTGCAGGAATGCGCTGGACGGCGCTACTGTTACTCGCTTTGGGTATGTTCTGCAGCTACATTTTCATGGACATCCTGTCGCCCATCAAGGACTTGATGGAATCAACCCGCGGCTGGAGTTCATCAGCTTTCGGTACCGAGGAAGGCGCTGAGGTATTCCTCAACGTGTTTGTGTTCTTCCTCATTTTTGCCGGTATCATCCTCGACAAGATGGGCGTGCGCTTCACGGCTGTCCTGTCGGGTGTCGTTATGCTCATCGGTGCCTGCATCAAGTGGTATGCCGTGTCCGATGCCTTTATCGGTACCGGACTGGAGCAGTGGTTCACCAATAACTTGAACTACATCCCTGGTTTTGAGGAACTGGATATCGCTCCCTTTACCGCCAGTATGCCTGCTAGCGCCAAGGTAGCCGCACTCGGTTTCATGATCTTTGGTTGTGGTGTCGAGATGGCCGGTATTACCGTGAGCCGTGGTATCGTTAAGTGGTTCAAGGGTCGTGAGATGGCTTTGGCTATGGGTAGCGAGATGGCTCTTGCCCGCCTGGGTGTAGCCACCTGTATGATCTTCTCGCCCTACTTTGCCAAGTTGGGCGGCAACATCAGCGTTAGCCGCGCCGTTGCCTTCGGTGTTGTGCTCATGTGCATCGCCCTTATCATGTTCATTGTTTACTTCTTCATGGACAGCAAGCTTGACAAGCAGACTGGCGAGGCCGAGGAGAAGGACGACCCGTTCAAGGTAAGCGACATCGGCAAGATTCTCACCAACAAGGGTTTCTGGATTGTATCGTTGCTGTGCGTACTTTACTACAGCGCCATCTTCCCCTTCCAGAAGTATGCCGTTAACATGCTGCAGTGTAACCTCACGTTCACCGAGGTTGACCCCAATTCGTTCTGGGCCAGCGAGAGTCTGACCATCTATCAGTACATCATTATGCTCGTTGTAGCCGCCACCGCCTTCATGAGCAACTTCATGAAGAACAAGGGTGCCAAGTACGGCTTGCTTATCGTTTCTATAGCCGCCCTCATCTGCTACTGCTACATGGGTTACATGCGCCAGAGCGCCGAGAGCGTCTTCGCCGTATTCCCCCTGCTGGCTGTAGGCATCACTCCCATCCTGGGCAACTATGTGGACCACAAGGGTAAAGCTGCTTCGATGCTCGTGCTGGGTTCGTTGCTGCTCATCGCTTGCCACTTGACCTTTGCCTTCATCCTGCCCATGTTCAAGGGTAGCACGGCAGCCGGTTTCATCGTGGCTTATCTGACCATCCTGGTGCTGGGAGCGTCGTTCTCACTCGTTCCCGCCGCCCTGTGGCCCAGTGTTCCCAAACTGGTGGATGCCAAGATTATCGGTAGCGCTTACGCTCTGATCTTCTGGATTCAGAACATCGGTCTGTGGCTCTTCCCGATGGCCATTGGCAAGGTGCTTGACAGAACCAATCCTGGAATCACCGACCCGACCCAGTACAACTACACCTGGCCGCTCGTGATGCTGGCTTGCTTGGGTATTGCCGCTCTGCTCTTCGGTCTCTACCTCAAGGTGGTTGACCGCCAGAAGCACCTCGGCCTCGAGGAGCCCAACATCAAGCCTGAGGCTTAATCAGCTGTTAGAGATTAATAAGGACTTTAGGGACCTTAAGGACATTAAAGACTTTAAGGTCCCTAAATCTTACAATTCAGAGAAAACTTGAGACTGTGTCATAATTGTTCGACCGAAAAACGAACCGCTCTTACGAGCGGGAAATTAAAACAAATTTTGTATTAATTTCCCGTGCGTAGCACGGTTAAACATTGCGACGATGAATTACGACACACCCTCTACAGATTCAATACAATTCACATGAGAGAGAAAGTGCGAGAAGCGATTGCTACTAAAGACTGGGCACGATGGACCGTGCTCGCCATTGTATCCTTCACCATGATGGCAGGCTATATCGTCGCCAAGGAGATGTCCCCGTTGCAGTTCATGCTTGAGAAAGCCGTCGGCGACGGCGGCATGGGGTGGACCAGTGGCGAGTTTGGCATCTTTGCCGGCTCCCGAGGCTTCTTCAACGTGTTCCTGCTGATGCTCTTTGTGGGCGGCGTCATCCTTGACAAGATGGGAGTGCGCTTCACGGGCATTCTCTCGTGTGTACTCATGCTAGCCGGTTCGGCGGCTGTATATGGCGCCATCACGTTCACCTCGCCCGACCCGGTCATGACCGTCATCGGGCTAGGCACCATCAAGCGCCAAGTCGCGCTTGCCGCACTGGGATTCGCCTTCTTTGGCATCGGATATGAGATGTGCGGCATCACCGTTTCCAAGGTCGTCGTGCGTTGGTTCTCGGGCAAGGAGATGGCGTTGGCCATGGGCCTGCAAGTAGCCATGGCACGATTAGGCACCGCATTGGCATTGGGATTCAGCCCCATCATCGCCTTGAAGTGGGGCTTACCCCGTCCCATCCTCATCGGCGTCTTCTGCGTGGGTGTGGGCCTCATCGCTTATCTCTACTACTGCACGATGGACCGTCGCCTTGACAAGGAACAGGGCAAACAGATTTCTGATCAAACCAACGACGAGCAGTTCCATTTCACCGACATGCTCCTCACCATCAAAAATCCGGGTTTTTGGCTCATCACCCTGCTATGCCTGTTCTACTATTCGGCACTCTACCCCTTCCTGGACTTCGCCACCAAGTTGATGATCTCCAAGTATGGCGTCAATGCCGAGCTTGCCGGACTCATTCCTGCCATCCTCCCGTTCACGTCAATCGTGCTTACTCCCCTCTTTGGTGCATGGTGCGACAAGCGCGGACGCAGTGCGACGATGATGGTCATCGGTAGCGTCATGCTGACCATCGTCCTCATCGTCTTTGCCATGCCCGGCAACTCCAGCGGACTTGCTGTGACCCTCATGTGCGTGCTGGGTATCGCCTTCTCGCTGCTGCCTGCCGCCCTATGGCCTGCCGTGCCCAAAATTGTGCCCATGAAGCAACTTGGAACCTCCTACTCCATTATCTATTACATCCAGAACATCGGCCTGATGCTCATCCCCGTGCTCATCGGCAAGGTACTCGAGCGCGACACCGTGGGCGAGCAGGTTGACTACACCCACTCGCTCATCATCTTCGCCATCATCGGCCTTGGTGCCATCATCACGGCAGCCCTGCTGCTCTGGCTTGACCGACGTCGCCACTACGGCCTGGAGGACCCGAACATCAACTCCTGAGCTTAATCAAATCATAATCATCATTCAAATATGAAAATCCAACAGTTGCTCGCAGGTGCACTCCTGATCTTGCTCTTTTTCACAAGTGTCCACCCTGCTCTCGCTCAAAACCAAAGACAAAACGCAATCGGTATGGAAGAAATCGTTCTTGACAACATCCTCGCTCGCACCAGCATCCGCTCCTATCAGGACCGCCCTGTGGAACAAGACAAAATCGAGAAATTGCTTCGCGCAGGCATGGCGGCACCATCGGCTGTCGATAAGCGACCGTGGCATTTTATCGTCGTTACCGACAAGCAAGTGCTTCAGGGCCTGGCCGAAGCCAACCCCAACGCTGGGATGGCAGCGCGTGCTCCGTTGGCCATCGTCGTTTGCGGTGACAAGAACAAGGCGCTGACGCGAGTCCCCGACTATTGGGTACAAGATGCGTCCGCAGCCACCGAGAACATCCTCATTGCCGCCCAGGGCATGGGTCTGGGAGCCGTCTGGACGGGTACCTATCCCGTGGCCGAGCGCGTCGAGAAAGTTGCGGCCGTGCTCAACCTGCCCGACCACATCATCCCCTTCTGCACCATCGTCATCGGCTATCCTGAGAAGCCTCAGGCGCCCAAGGACAAGTGGGACGAGGGCAACATCAGTTACAACACCTTTGGCGGCGCCAAGCCCGCAACGGTTGACCTCGAGCCTCAATTCCGCGAGTTTAACGTCAACGAGGACTTCCTGCTCAACCCATTCAACTACTTCACCCAACCCGGCGGACTGCTTGTATGTGCCGGTGACCGCACTAGCAGCAACGCGATGACCATCGGTTGGGGCGCACTGGGCACGTTGTGGGGCCACAAGACCAACACGGTGACGGTATATGTCGCCCAGGCCCGCTACACCCACGAGTTCATGGAGCGTTGTGACTATTTCACCATCATGACCTTCAAGGACATGAATGTGCTGCGTTACATGGGCACCAAGAGCGGACGTGACGGCGACAAAGCCGCCGCCCTGGGGCTGCATGTGGCCTACACTGAAAACGGTACCCCTTACTACGAGGAGGCTGAGTGCGTTATCGAGTGCAAAAAGATGTACTCGGGCACCTTTGATCCCGCCAACTTCAAGGACGAAGTGCCCAGCGAGTTTTACGACGGCTTCACTGCCGGCTACCACTCCTTCTACATCGGCAAGGTCGTCAAAGCCTTTAAGAAGGACTAGCTAACAGATTAAAGTTAATAGTTAATAGTTGATATACTAGATAATAAAGAATAGTTGCCGGGGCACATCCTCGACAACTATTTTAATATACTCTGATATCTGTTCACTATTCCCTATGGATGACGCTGCCGCTGGCTTGATGGGTGGCCAGGATGAGGATTTCGGCTACCTGCACGTGGGCGGGAGCGCTCACGGCATAATACACGCTCTCGGCGATGTCCTTACCCGTCAGCGGCTTGATGCCCTTATAAACATTATCGGCACGCTCCTTGTCGCCATGGAAACGGGTGACTGAGAAGTTGGTCTCGACCAGACCGGGTTTGATGTTGGTCACGCGCACACTCGTGTGGGCCACGTCGATGCGCAACCCGTCACTCAAAGCCTTCACAGCCGACTTAGTGGCGCAATACACGTTACCGCCAGCATAGGCGGCATCGCCTGCCACGCTACCGATATTCACCACATGACCGCGGTCACGTTCCACCATGCCAGGCACGATAAGACGTGTCATCGTCAGCAGACCCTTGATGTTGGTGTCAATCATCGTGTCCCAGTCATCATAGCTGCCGGTGTATTCGGGTTCCAGGCCCCATGCACCTCCGGCATTGTTGACCAACACGTCAATCTCCTGCCACTCGGCGGGCAAGCCCTTGATGGCTGCCGCAGCAGCCTCACGGTCACGCACGTCAAACGCCAACGTCAGCACCTCGGTGCCCGCTCCACGCAACTCAACAGCAAGCTTATCCAGCACTTCGACCCTGCGGCCAGTTATAATCACATTGTATCCATTCTCGGCAAATTTGCGCGCACAAGCCTCTCCAATGCCGCTTGTCGCACCCGTCACTAAAGCAATTTTCTTCATTTTTTCAGTTTTGGTTTGATTATTATCTTGCCAGCAAAGTTACAACATTCTCCCCATTCCAGCAAGATGCAACCGATAAACGTCACAACGCGATGAGGTGGTCAGCCAGATTGTTGGGAACAGTCACCATTTTGTCCAGCTTGGGCTCAAAAGGAGATTGATAACCATCACTTAATGTCGATTTCTTCACAACATATATCTTGGGTTCGAGCGAGCGATACTTAGGCATGCATTTGCCGATTCTCGCCCCCACGTAGGATGGATCACAGATGAGATAAAACTCGCCACCAAAGTAGTAACCGTTACCATAAGTGAGGCAATCAGTAAATCGAACCGCCGTGCATTCATGGTCAGGATATACGACGATTTGAACATCTAGACCCAACAACGAGCGCACCAGAAAAGCATACAGGATAGAGCGGTCCTCACAATCGTTATAGTCATAATAGAAGTTTTCCTCGATAAAGTAAATCTTTTCATGCCCATGGTATTCCTGATCGTTCTCATAAGCGAACACATTTTGAACAAAATGCAACAAGGCATTGGCCGCTTCACATTGCGACATGTCCTCGATCTGCGGCTTCATCTGCCCTAGTATAGAGTCCTGGAACTGGGGCAGGACCACCGATGTGACATAGCTCTGGAGATCCATGAGCGGATAGTTTTTCAACATCTTCATGACACCCTCATTGACGGTGCATGAAACGCGTATCCTGCCATCATCCAGTTCACATGCCTTATCCTCGCCTGAACGGATTTTCAAAGGGGAACCGTCAAACAACAAGCTGATTGTCTGACCCTTACCAACATCGTTCTTTGACGGGTCACAGGGATAAAGGACCGATACCTCGTCCTCGTTTGATTCCAAATCATCAAAGAAAAGATAATAGTCCTTGTTATCTACCTTGACAAAGCAACGCTCATACACTTCCTGCTCGATAGGCAACAGCAACACCAGCTGGCGTTCGGTGCGGGCTAAACGCACGTCATAGCCCATGTTCACGAGCAGGTAATGTTCCAGCAGCACCCTGTCCAACGGGCTGGAGTTGCCCAACAATTCGTCAGCATAGCTCCTGACCAGTTCAAACACAAACCAATCGTTCAATCCCAACTCGTCAGACAATCCACGCAGCGATGACAGCACGGGGGCGGTGTCACGTTTCCTGTACTTGTGCCATGCCTCTTTTACGTCATCGTCACGCACCGATTTTACCCGCACCGTTTTGATGCTGGCTGCATTGAGCGTTTCGCCATAGAAGGAGAACTCGAAAGTATCCCCCTGCTCTCGCGGCAAATCTGGCTCCGTCGCCATGACGGGCATCCACATCACCCAGATTAATATCATCGGCAGCAATAGCCGATAAGACTGTATAGATTTCATAATAATTAGTTTTTGAACATTATCCGCCGCAAATATAACCATAATTTAGAATAAAAACAAAAAAATTGCCAATATTTTTCACATGCCAGAAAGTCACCTAATCACTAATGGAATTATTGGCCATAAAGCCATTAAAGCTGCCACTCTCACCACAATTAAGGTTAAACTTTGGAGAAAGCTACCATAGATTAATGAAAAAGTAGTAACTTTGCAGCCAAAATTAAAGAAGGCATTATGCAGAACATCCGCAATGTAGCCATCATCGCGCATGTCGATCATGGCAAAACAACTCTGGTAGACAAGATGTTAGCGGCAGGAAACCTGTTCCGCGACAACCAAAACATGGGCTCACAAATCCTGGACAGCAATGACCTGGAACGCGAGCGCGGCATCACCATCCTGTCCAAGAACGTGTCTATCTCCTATAAAGAGCACAAAATCAACATCATCGACACCCCGGGGCACAGCGACTTCGGTGGAGAGGTGGAGCGCGTGCTCAACATGGCGGACGGCTGCCTGTTGCTGGTGGACGCCTTTGAGGGTCCCATGCCACAGACCCGTTTTGTGCTGCAAAAGGCCCTGCAGCTCGGCCTCAAGCCCATCGTGGTCATCAACAAGGTGGACAAGCCCAACTGCCGCCCCGACGAGGTGCAGGAGATGGTCTTTGACTTGATGTGCAACCTCGACGCCAGCGAGGACCAGCTCGACTTCCCCACCATCTTCGGCTCGGCCAAGGAGGGATGGATGAGCGAGGACTGGACCCAGCCCACCGACAACATCACCGCAGTGCTCGACGCTATTATCGAGCATATCCCCGCCCCCGAGATGATCGAGGGTGACCCGCAGATGCTCATCACGTCGCTGGACTATAGCAGCTATGTGGGACGTATCGCCGTGGGACGCGTGCATCGCGGCACACTCACCGACGGCATGGAGGTCGCCCTGTGCAAGCGCAACGGCAGCGTGGTGAAGCAAAAAATCAAGGAGTTGCGCACATTTGAGGGCATGGGACAGCAACACGCCCAGAGCGTGAGCAGCGGCGACATCTGCGCCATCATCGGCCTCGAAGGCTTTGAGATCGGCGACACCGTCACCCTGCCCGCCAACCCCGAGCCCCTGCCCCGCATCGCCATCGACGAGCCCACCATGTCAATGCGTTTCTGCATCAACGACTCGCCTTTTTTCGGCAAGGACGGCAAGTTCGTCACCTCACGCCACATCTGGGAACGACTCCAGCGCGAGTTGGATAAGAACCTGGCCCTGCGCGTCGAGCGCACCGAGGGCGAGGATGCCTGGAACGTCTTTGGCCGTGGTGTGCTGCACCTGTCGGTGCTCATCGAGGAGATGCGCCGCGAGGGTTACGAGCTTCAAGTGGGACAGCCCCAGGTCATCATCAAGGAGATTGATGGCGTGAAGTGCGAACCCATCGAGGAACTGAGCATCAACGTTCCCGAGGAATACTCCAGCAAGATGATCGACATGGTTACCCGTCGCAAGGGCGAGATGACCATGATGGATACTCAGAACGACCGCATCCACCTTGAATTCAAGATTCCGTCACGCGGCATCATCGGCCTGCGCACCAACGTGCTCACCGCCAGCGCCGGCGAGGCCATCATGTCACACCGCTTCCTCGACTATGAGCCTTGGAAGGGTGAAATCGCGCGCCGCACCAACGGCTCGCTCGTCGCCATGGAAGGCGGTACGGCTTATGCCTACGCCATCGACAAGCTGCAAGACCGCGGACGCTTCTTCATTTTCCCGCAAGAGGAAGTGTATGGCGGACAGGTCGTCGGCGAGCACACCAAGGAGAAAGACCTCGTCATCAACGTGACCAAGTCCAAGAAACTCACCAACATGCGCGCCAGCGGTGCCGATGACAAGGTGAAGATCGTGCCTCCCATCGTCTTTAGCCTCGAGGAGGCTCTGGAGTACATCAAGGCCGACGAATATGTCGAGATCACGCCCAACCACATCCGCATGCGCAAAATTGTCCTCGACGAACTCGAACGCAAGCGCCTCGCCAAGGCCGCCGGGCAAGACGACGACTAATCCTCCATCGATCTGTCGGGGAGACCAAGCCCTCATAACCGACAGCGAGGCAAGGAAAGAAGCTAACGAGATCGACACCTCTTCGGTGTCGGTCTCGCCTTCTTTTTCGGTTGTTGATATGCGCACTAAAAGAAATCATCGCCCGACTCAGCAAGCGATATCCAAACAGGCTCAGCACGAGTACCAGCGCCTCCTAAACAATAAAATCGTGATTAAATGAGTGCAATGCCATGCTTGCATGAGCATTGTCAAGCGAGAACGATTTATCCAAACCACCGAAAAAGTGGAGAAAATAAAATGTTTAGCAATAATTTTTTCTACCTTTGCAACGCTCAATGATATATAAACAAGACATCACTTAATTAGAATTCACAATTTAATATTTATTGATTCACACAATGAAAACTATTAAGCTATTTTTTTTATTACTGTCTTTTGCTGCAGGGCTGGCATCTCTTACATCATGTAGTGATGATGAGCCTAAGCCAACGCCCATAGCTGAGGCTCCCGTTTTTGCAATGGACGAGAACTTTGAAATCACAGCAAAATGCGCCAATGCCTATAAAGCATACATTAATGGTATTGAAACAATTCTACCTTACACGATTACTCAAACCTACAAGCAACAGACCATTGTGGTGTCGGGTTACGGCTATGGCATCAATTTACAGAATAGTGATACGGTTGAGCAGACCTTCGTAGTACCTGCCTTAGAAGATAATCATGAATATGTTGACTTAGGGTTGCCAAGTGGCACGCTGTGGGCGACATGCAACATCGGCGCCAGCGCCCCAGAAGAGTACGGCGACTACTTCGCCTGGGGCGAGACCGAACCCAAAGACAACTACGACTATAACACTTACAAGTGGTATAACTACGACCACCGTCATTATACGAAATACCATAAGGATTACGCGTATTACGATGACTTGGGCAATTACCATTCAGTACCAGCAGATGGCAATACTGTGTTGGATCCTGAGGACGATGCGGCCTACGTCAATTGGAGCCTGTTTTGGCGCATGCCGACCAGTGAGCAGCAGCGGGAGTTGGTTGAACAGTGCACCTGGAAATGGACAACCCGTAACGGCGTGTTCGGTCAGTTGGTAACCGGGCCGAATGGCAATGCCATCTTCTTGCCCGCTGCGGGCCGCCGCATGGCCGATGCGCTCGACAACGAGGGCACTGGCGGCTTCTATTTGTCGCGCACGAAAGACACGGCGGACTTCGACGCTTCCTTTCTGTACATGAATTCGGGTGGCGTGTCTTGCAACAGCAGTTGGCTCCGCTACTACGGGGGCTCCGTCCGTGCTGTGCGCATGCCTGAAGAGAATCATGACTACGTTGACCTGGGCTTGCCCAGCGGCACGCTGTGGGCGACATGCAACATCGGTGCCAGCGCCCCAGAAGAGTACGGCGACTACTTCGCCTGGGGCGAGACCGAGTCCAAAGAGACCTATACGTGGGAAAACTACAAATGGTGCCAGGGCAGTTTCGACACCATGACGAAGTACTGCACAGATAGCGGTTATGGTTCCAATGGCTTTACCGATGGCAGGACGGAGTTGGACCCTGAGGATGATGCTGCTTATGTCAATTGGGGGCCGTCGTGGCGCATGCCGACCCATGAGCAGCAGCGGGAGTTGGTAGAACAGTGCACCTGGATAGGGCATACCCTTGTCGGTGTAAAAGGTCAGTTGGTAACCGGGCCGAATGGCAATACCATCTTCTTGCCCGCCTCCCGCAGCAGCGTTCAAGAGTC
>JAEEGF011826241.1_pt1 | contig 13152 bp, 15 predicted proteins | sample 9134171 | NCBI WGS metagenome assembly JAEEGF01 (sample SAMN16246542, study PRJNA631951) | gut metagenome | biome: gut microbiome; feature: rumen; material: AP-attached | host: Bos | place: Iran: Karaj | collected 2018-10
GCGGCAGAACATGGTTTCCACGGATAAAATGCCCCTGGCGCCCCACGAATTTGCGCTGCTGGACATGCTCTTTTCCAACGGCGACGCCTTCCTGGCGCGGCCGCAGCCGGGCTTTACAAGCTGCCGCTACGTCTTCTTCCCCGGCTGCCAGGCCGTGGCCATCGCGCCGGACACCGTGCGGGCGGCCTATGAGGACCTCTGCGCCCGGCTGGACGGGGGCGTTGCGCTGATGCTGGGCTGCTGCGGCGCCATCGCCGACTGGGCCGGGCGGACCGAGATGGCCCGGCAGGCCCATGAGCTGCTGGACCGGGAGCTTGCCCGCCTGGGCGATCCCGTGGTGATCGTCGGCTGCCCCAGCTGCGCCAAGGAGCTGCGCGAACACGGCGTGAGCCGGCTTCGCGGCATCTGGGAGGTGCTGGAGGAGATCGGCCTGCCCGAGGGCGTCCGCCGTCTGGAGCGCCCCATGGCGCTGCACGATTCCTGCGGCGCCCGGGGGGACGCCGCCACCCAGGCCAGCATCCGCCGCCTGGCGGAGGCGCTGGGCGTGCGCCTGACCGACACGCCCTATGACCGCGACCGCTCGCCCTGCTGCGGCTACGGCGGCCTCACCGCCTACGCCAACCGGGAGGTGGCCGGCGAGATGACCGAGAAGTGCCTGGAGCGCAGCGATGAGCCCTATCTGTCCTACTGCATGGCCTGCCGGGACCGCTTCGCCCGGCAGGGGCGGGAATCCCGCCATGTGCTGGAGCTGGTTTACGGCACGGACGCCGGCGCGCCGCCGGATATCAGCGAAAAGCGCTGGAACCGGCTGACGCTGAAACGCTCGCTGCTGCGCGAGCTGTGGGGAGAGGAAAGCATGGAAGAAAAGCTAGATTTTGAGCTGAACTATACCGCCGAAGCGCGGCAGATGATGGACGCGCGCATGATCCTGACCGACGATGTGATCGCCGTGCTCAGGGACTTTCGCGAAAACGGCGAAGCCATCCAGGACGAGGACGGCCTGCTGGCGGCACGCCGCCGGGTGGGCAACGCCACCTTCTGGGTCAAATTCAGCCGCACGGACGGGGGCTTTCTGGTGCACCGCGCCTGGAGCCACCGGATGAATGTTGTGAAACGGGAGGGCTGAGCCATGGCGATCGAGAAGAATTACTATACCATCGACCCGCAGGGCAAGCTCCGCTGCGTCAAATGCGGCGTGCCGCTTGTCAAGGGCAAGGCCAAGTTCCTGTATCTGGACAACGGCTTTCCCGTGGAGCTGCCGGTCTGCCCGGTCTGCGGCTTTGTCTATGTGCCGGAGGAGCTGGCTCTGGGGAAGGTCGCCTCGGTGGAGCGGGCCCTGGAAGACAAATGAACGGGCACCCCGGCGGCGAGGAACATACCCGCCGCATGCTGGAGCTGGCCCGGCTCTCTCCCGGCGCGCGCATCCTCGACCTGGGCGCCGGGGCGGGGGAGACCGTCGCGCTGCTGCGCGCTCTCGGCTTTCGGGCGGAGGGGATCGACCTTGCGCCGCGCTCGCCGCTGGTCGCCCGGGGCGATCTGCTGCACAGCGCCTATCCCGACGGCAGCTTTGACGCCGTGATCAGCCAGTGCGCCTTCTTCGTCTCCGGCAATCAGCACGCCGCCCTGCGGGAGGCCTTCCGCCTGCTGAAGCCGGGCGGGAAGCTGCTGCTGTCGGACCTGTTTTTCGCCGCTCCGGAGCCGCTTTTGCGGCAGGCCGGCTTTGCGCTCCTGCAGAGAGAGGACCTGACGGAGGCATGGCGGGACTACTATCTGGAAGCACTGTGGCGCGACGACGCGCCCTGCTGTGAGATCCCGAAGGGGAAGAGCAGCTATTGGCTGCTCATCGCAAGAAAGGACTGACAAGGATGGATCTCTTTGAACGTGTGATGGAGCTGAGCCGCTACGGTTACTTCTGCGGCCAGATCCTGGCGATCCTGATGCTGGAGACTTTGGGCGAGGATGACCCCCTGCTTGTGAAGGCCATGGGCGGCCTCAACGGCGGCGTGGGCTTTTCCCAGGGCTGCTGCGGCTGCATGACCGGCGGCGCCTGCCTGATCTCCTCTTTCACCGGCAAGGGTGAGGACACCGGCTATGACGATCCCCAGCACAAGCCGGCGCTTGCGGAATTTACCCAGTGGTTCGAGGAGGAGATGACCGCCGAATACGGCGGCATCGACTGCCGCGACATCACCCGCGGCAACCCGGCCAAGCGGGTGGAATACTGCCCGCAGATCATCGCCGCCACCTATGAAAAGTGCATGGAGATCTTAACGGAGCGAGGCCTCTTATGATCATCGGAAAAACCAAAAGCGTCTGCCCGGTCTGCCTGCGCGTTCTCGACGCGCAGAAGCGCTCGGAAAAGGACGGCATCTATCTGGACAAGCGCTGTGATGAGCACGGCGCTTTTTCCGCTTTGATCTGGGAGGGCAATCTGGCCTCCTATCTCCGCTGGAACAGCGAAAACACCGCCGTCGATCCCCCCCGGGAGGGTCGCGCGCCGGAAAAGGGCTGCCCCCGTGACTGCGGCCTCTGCACCGAGCATCTGCGCAAGGGCTGCTGCATGCTCCTGGAACTGACCCGCCGCTGCAATCTCCGCTGCCCGGTCTGCTTTGCCGCGGCGGGGGAGGAGACAAGCGGGGATCTCCCTCTCGCGGAGATCGAAAAGCAATACGATTACCTTATGGCCCACGGCGGCCCCTTCAACATCCAGCTCTCCGGCGGCGAGCCCACGGTGCGGGACGATCTGCCCCAGATCATCCGCATGGGCCGGGAGAAGGGCTTCCCCTTCTTCCAGCTCAACACCAACGGCCTGCGCCTGGCGGCAGAGCCGGGCTATGCCCGGGTGCTGAAGGACGCGGGACTGGACACGGTCTTTCTGCAGTTCGACGCACTGGACGATTTGGTTTACATAACACTTAGAGGCCGCCCGCTGCTGGCGGAAAAGCGCCGCTGCATCGAAGCCTGCGCCAAGGCAGGCCTCGGCATCGTGCTCGTCCCGGTGATCGCCCGGGGAGTGAACGAGGGTCAGGTTGGCCCGATCCTCCGATTTGCCCTGGAAAATGCCCCCGCTGTCCGCGGCGTCCATTTCCAGCCCCTGAGCTATTTCGGCCGCTGCGGCCTTGAAAGGCCCGCGCGCCCCATCACGATCCCAAAGCTCCTCTCCCTGATCGAGGAGCAGACGGAGGGATTGATTCACGCCTCCGATTTCCACGGCGGCGGGGCGGAGAGCGCCTACTGCTCCTTCCACGCCAGCTATCGCATCCGCCCGGACGGCACGCTCAAGTGCCTGCCCCGGCGGCAGAGCAGCGGCTGCTGCTGTACCAACTCCGACGATTCGCGCACCTCCGTGGCCGATCAGTGGAGCGGCGCCGTCTCCGATTTTGGCGAGGACGACCCGCTCACCGAGACCTCCGCGCTGGACGCCTTTCTGGAGCAGGCGAGGCGCCGCACCTTTGCCGTGTCCGGCATGGTGTTTCAGGACGCCTGGAACCTGGATCTGGACCGGCTCCGCCGCTGCCACATCTGCGAGGTGGACAGCCGCTACGGCATGGTGCCCTTCTGCGCCTACAATCTGACGAACCAAAAGGGGGAGGCGCTTTACCGATGACCCTCTCCCGGATCGACGCCCTTATGCATGCCCAGGAGGGACTTACAGACATCAGCCGCGGGGGCATTGAAGGGATGCAGCTGCAAAAGCTCAACGCCCTGCTGGCACGGGAAAAGGCCCGGGGCGGCTTCTACCGGGATCTGCCCGGGCATCTGGATTCGCTTTCCGAGCTTGCCTCCCTCCCCTTTACCACGGACGAGGATCTGGCCCATCAGGCGCCGGGGCTGCTGCTCTGCTCTCAGGCGGAGGTGCAGCGGGTGCTCTCCGATGCCACCTCCGGCACCACCGGCGCCGCCAAGCGTGTGTTTTACACGGAGGGCGACTGTGAACACACGGTGGAGCTCTTTGCGGCTGGCCTGGGCGAGCTGATCTTTCCCGGCAGTGTTACCATGGTCTGCTTTCCCTTCTCCGGCCCCCACGGCCTGGGGGAGCTGATCGCGGAGGCGATCGGGCGCCTCGGAGCCCGGCCTCTCCGGCTGGGCGTGGGGCTCTCTTACGGAGAATATGCCGCGGTGCTGGAAAAAGAAAGACCGGATACCTTCGTGGGCATGCCGGTACAGCTCCTCTCGCTGCTGCGCGTCTGCGGACGGGGCAGCCTGCGGCGGGCCCTCATAAGCGGCGACGCCTGCCCCGACGCCGTCCTCAGAGGCTGCGAGGAAATCCTGCAAAGCCGCCTTTTCCCCCACTACGGCTCCCGGGAGATGGCCCTGGGCGGCGCCATCTGCTGCCAGGCCCATGCGGGCATGCACCTGCGGGAAAACCATGTGATCGCCGAGATCGTGGACGAGGCCGGGCAGCCGCTGCCACCGGGGGAGAAAGGCGAGCTCGTCATCACCACCATCGGCATGGAGGCCATGCCTCTGATCCGCTACCGCACCGGCGACTATACCCGGGTGATCCCGGGCAGATGTCCCTGCGGCAGTGAGGTGCTGCGGCTCGATACCGTATCCCGGGAGGAGACGGCGGAGCTTGCCGCCCTGGACGAGGGGCTCTTTTCGCTGCCCTTTGTGGCCGATTACCGCGCGGAGCGGCGGGAGGGGAAGCTGCATCTTCAGATCCTGACTTGCGGCGAGGGCAGACTCCCCGTCCTGGACGCCGAAACAGAAGTCCGCCCGGCGAGGCCGGAGGACCGCAGCCTCTATGCGGGAAAACGAAAGGTGGAGGAACGATGACAGAGATCAAAAAGAAACAGGCAGAGGAGAACTGCTGCTGCCAGCCATCCCCTGCACCGGACAGGGCGGAGCATCCAACGGACTGCCTGCTCTGCGGCAAGCCCCTGGTCTATTTCAAGGAGACTCGCCCACTGCGCTGCGCCGTCTGCGGGAAAGAGGCCCCTGCCAACTGCGCCTGTGAGGACGGCCACTTCGTCTGTGACAGCTGCCACGCGGCTTCCTCCATCGCTTTCTTCGTTCCGCTCCTGCTTGCCAGTAAGGAACGGGATCCGCTCGCGCTCTTCGAGCAGGTGGTCGCCCTGCGGCAGGTGCACATGCACGGGCCGGAGCACCATGTCATCGTCCCCTGCGTGCTGCTGACTGCCTATCGCAACAACGGCGGAGCGATCGACCTGGAGAAAGCGCTGCGGGAGGCGGTGCGCCGCGCCTCCCAGGTGACGGGCGGTGCCTGCGGCTATTGGGGCGTCTGCGGTGCGGCGGCCGGAGCGGGGATCTATATGAGCATCCTTCTGGGCTCCAACCCCCTGCACAAGGAGGCCTGGCCCATCCCACAGCGGCTCGCTGCCGACTGCCTCAACGCCATTGCCGAGGTAGGCGGCCCTCGCTGCTGCAAGCGCACCTGCCGCCTTGCCATCAGCCGCGCCGCGGCCTTCACGGAGGAACTGCTGGGCGTGGAGATGCCCCTTGGCAAGGTCGTGTGCCGCTATTTCCGCACGAACCGGGAGTGCCTGTACCGCGACTGTCCCTATTTCCCGGCGCCTTAAGAACCGCTCGGCATAAAAAAGCATAATAAGCAGCAGGAAACGGCGTCACCGTTCAGGCGACGCCGTTTCCTGCTGTTTCAACAATATGAGAGAACTGTGCCTTCTCCTTGGGGAGAAGCTGGCTTGCCCGATCTCACGCGAGGGGCAAGACGGATGAGGTGGAAGGGCCGAGAAAGCGATCCGCTATCCGTATCAGGCAAGCAGATCCGCAAGCGTTCCCTCCGCGCCGAGAGCGCCGCACTTGCGGCCCAGCTCGGTGAGCTCCGCTTCCAGCGCGTCGGAGAAGTCAAGCCCGGTGACCTTGCGCTCCTCGATGAGCCGCGCCTCGATCTCGCCGGGCATGAAGATCTCCTTCACGCCGGCGGCGGTGCGGCTGTTCTTGATCAGCGAGGCATAGAGCGCGGCGTGTTCCTTGAAGCGGTCCACGTCGATGAAGTGGGCGATGTCCAGCAGGATCACGGCAAAGCCGGTCTCCTCGGGCCGCATGTCCTCCACAAAGGGGATTTCGGGGCTGGTAAGCGCGTCGGACAGGACGCCCCCGAACATGTCCACGAACACCGCCAGACCGTAGCCCTTGTGGTCGCCCATGGGACGGACGCAGTAGGCCACGTGGGGATCGGTGGTGGGGTTGCCGTCATAGTCGTTGGCCCAGCCCGCGGGCATTTCCTTGTTCTCCCGGCGGTAGGCCTGCACCTTGCCGATGGCCACGCCGCTGGTGGAGACGTCGATGACGATGGGCCGGTCGGGATTCGTCGTGGGGCAGCCGAGAATGATGGGGTTCGTACCGATGAGCCGGTCAGCGCCGCCATAGGGGGCCATGCAGGGATAGGTGTTGCTGACCACGATGCCGATCACGTTGTCCTCCGCCATGCGGTGGCCGTAGTAGCCGCCGCAGCCGATGTTGGCGCTGTTGCGGCCCACGCCGGCGGCCACACCGAATTTGCGTGCGCGCTCCAGCACGGCGTCGTAGACCTTGTTCACGGCCACGATGCCGGAGCCGCCGCCGCAGTCAAAGGCGAGGGAGGCGTCCGCGTCCTTCACGCAGCGGAAGTCCGGCTGCGCCACCAGAGCGCCGGCCATATACTGCCGCAGGTAGATGCACAGACGGGACAGACCGTGGGAATAGGTGCCGGTGAAATCCGAGTGGGTGACGACGGCGGCCAGCGACCCGGCGTCTTCTTCCGAGACGCCCTGCGCCATGACCAACCGCTTGATGAGGGTGATTTCCTGCTCGTAAGAAAGATGAATCATCGGGGTACCTCCTGTATGATCAAGTTTGGGGGGAAAATGACCTTGTTCTTCCGGGTGTCCTGCTGCCTGGTGTGAAAGTGCGTGAAAGGCGGAAAACCGCACTTTTCAAGCTTATTGTACCGAGTTTCCCATGCACTCGTCAAGCCCCAGTTTCTTCGGCTTTGCGGTCTGGAAAGGCCATCTCTGCAAAGGCGGAGAGAAGTTTGCGGGACTGCACTTGTCCTTCTTTCACAAAACGGGTATAATGCTCCGTGTGAGCAGCCTCCGCAGGATCCTGCGGGAGCTATAGAAGGGAGGAACTGACCGTGGGTAAAGGGAAAAAGGCGTATTATCGCGGCTTTCAGGCCGCCTTTAACATAGGAGCGAGATTCCTGCGTTGGAGAAGACCCGTCCCGATCTCCGGCCCAGGCAGCATCCGGAAGATCCCGGAGCTTCTGAAGGAAGAAAAGGTCGGCAGGGTCATGGTGGTAACCGGACCGACTGTCGGCAGGAAGCTTGCGCCGAAGATCCTTGCGGAGCTGGACAAGGCCGGGATCACCTGGGAGCTCTTTGCCGAGGTGGAGGCCAACCCCTCGGTGGACACGGTCAACCGGATCCAGGATCTATATCGAGACAGCGGCTGCCAGGGCTTTATCGCCATCGGCGGCGGCTCGCCCATGGACGCCGCCAAGGCAGCGGCCGCCCGGGTAGTGCGGCCCGGGACCCCGGTGGGCAAGATGGCGGGGCTGCTGAAGGTGGGCAAAAAGATCCCGCCCTTCATCGCGGTGCCCACCACGGCGGGTACCGGCTCGGAGACCACCATCGCCGCCGTCATCACCGATACAGAAACGCACCACAAATACGCTCTGATGGACCTGCACCTGGTGCCGAAGTACGCGATCCTGGACCCGGAAATGACCCGGGAGCTGCCGCAGAAGATCACCTCCACCACCGGGATGGATGCGCTGACCCACGCGGTGGAGGCCTATCTCTGCTGGACCTATAACACCCGGGAGAGCATCCGCCTGGCCGAGGAGGCCGTGTGTGAGATCTTCCGGTATCTGGAGCGGGCCTACAACGACGGCGATGACATGCAAGCCCGTACCGGGATGCTGATCGCCGCCTATAAGGCCGGGTTTGCCTTCACGCGTGCGGGCGTCGGCAACGTCCACGCCATCGCCCACACTCTGGGCGGACTGTACAACACGCCCCACGGGCTGGCCAACGCGGTGATCCTGCCCATCGTGCTGGAGGACTACGGCCGGACGGTGGAGAAGAAGCTGGCCCATCTGGCGGAGCTGACCGGCGTGATGCGCAGCGGCACGGACGCAGAAAAGGCCAGAGCCTTTGTTGACGAGATCCGCGCCATGAACAGGCGGATGAATATCCCCACCGGCTTTGATTTCATCCGGGAAGAGGATATCCCCCGGATGATCACCTGGGCGCTGGCGGAGGCAAACCCCGTTTATCCCGTGCCGGTGATCTACGACAGGGAGCGCTGCGAAAAGGTCATCCGCCGCATCATCGCAGAGGCGTAAAAGGACTTCCCGATCCTGTTTCCGAATAGAGCGCATTCTTAAGGAACTGGATGGTTTTTGATTCGGTGGCATCGCCGCATAAGAGGCGCCGCATCGGAATGTCGGTTTATCCGGCTTTCCGATGCGGCGCTTCTCGTTTGTGCGCGGGGGTCCTCTTTCGCGCTGTTTTTGGAAAGGGCGGCCTTTCCGGGATAGGGTGAGCAGTATAATCCGAACCACGGTTTTGCCAGGCAGGATTACGCCCATCCTTCGTTAAAATACTCGGGAATACAGCAGGTATTCCCTGCGTTTTTGCCTTGGCTGGACGAAATCCTGCTCTGGCAAAACTCTTTGACCAAAACGGATGAGATCTCGGATGATTTTGGGTGCGGAGGAAGCAGACTTGCTAACGCAAGTCAATGACGACAAGCCCAAAAGCGCCGAAAGATCGCCGTTTTGGCGGGTTCGGATTATACCGCTCACCCTAAGATGCTGAATTCGCGTTTCGGTCTTTCTGCCAAACAGCAGGCTCAGTCCCCGGCCCCTTCCACAAGGGCGCAGAGCTCCTCATAGCTGAGCGAGCCTGCCTGGTTGTAGGTCACTATCCCGTCGGGGCTGAGGATGATCGTCTGGGGCAGGACGGAGGATGCGCCCAGAAGGGAAGCCAGGCTTCCATCCTCGTCCACGGCAAAGGGCATGGCATAAGAATAATCCGCGAGATAGCTCTCCACATCCGCGGTCACCGGCGGGGTGTGCAGGGCCAGCACGGCTACCTCCTCGCCCCGCTCCCGCAGCAGACGGTCGAAATGGGGCAGTTCCCGGACACAGGGCGTGCACCAGGTGGCCCAGAGATTGATCACCACGGTCTTTCCCCGCTGTTCGGAGAGGGAAAAGCTGCTGCCGTCCACGCAGCGAAGGCTGAAATCCGGCAGCACTTCGCCTACCCCGGCACCGTGGACGGGTTCCGCCTCCGGCAGATTCACAAATACCAGCACCGCCGCAAGCAGCAGCAGCGCGGCCGCCCAGAGCAGGCGGCGGATCGACCTGTTCATGCCCGCGCCTCCTTTTTGGGCAGCTCCGGTCCCCGCAGCAGGATCCTGCCCGCCCGGAAGGAGATGGCCTGCGCCGGGCAGAGATCGATGCAGCTGCCGCAGTGGACGCACTCGCTGTCGCCCACCCTGCGGATATCCACGGGGCAGGATCGGAGGCAGGCGCCGCAGCCGGTGCAGCGGCCCTCGTCCAGCTTTACCCCCAGCAGAGCCAGCTTTGCCATGAGCCCGTAGAGAGCGCCGAGGGGACAGAGAAAGCGGCAGAAGGCGCGAAAGACGAAGACGCAGGCCGTGAGGATCAGCAGCATCAGGCCGCATTTCCACCAGAAGAGCCCGCCGATCATGGCCCGCAGGGCGCTGTTTGCCGGGTGGAGCAGCAGCGAGACCGCCCCCTCCAGGGTGCCCGCCGGGCAGATGAACTTGCAAAAGCCGGGCAGGGGCAGCCCCCGGAAGGCAAACCAGGCGGGGATGCCCAGCACGAAGAGCAGCAGCACCGCGTATTTGAGGCGGCTGAGCCCTCGCGTCAGGGGGCTTTTTTGCACTTTCTTCGTGGGGATCCTGTGCAGCAGCTCCTGCAGCAGCCCGAAGGGGCAGAGAAAGCCGCAGATGACCCGGCCAAGCAGCAGGGAAAAGAGCAGCAGCAGCCCCACCACATAAAAGGCTGGCCGGTCCGCCGAGGCGGCCACCGCGTTTTGCAGCGCGCCCAGGGGGCAGGCGGCCACCGCCCCCGGGCAGGAGTAGCAGTTCAGCCCCGGGACGCAGAGGTTTTTCAGGGGCCCGGTGTAGATCCGGCCCTCGGCAAAGCCCTTCAGGTGGGCGTTATAGAGCAGCGCCGAGTAGAGCTGGATCAGCCGCCGGGTCATGGGCTTTTTGCGCAGCTCAGCCAAGGCCGATGCACTCCGAGCAGATCCGGATGGCCTTGGCCAGCACGTCCTGGGCCCCTCCGTTCAGAATCCCCAGGACCACCAGCGCGAGCCCCAAGGCAAAAAGCGCCGCCCACAGCGCCGGTTTTGTTTTCATTTGCCCACCTCCCGGAAGGAGATCCGGAAGCTCTGGCTGCGGGGCTCGGTGGTCCATTCCTCATCACCGGCCAATTCCCAGCCCTCCGGGACTGTGACGATCTGTACGTGATACGCCTCCGCCGGGCCGGTGAAGACCGCCTCGCCCTGCTCGTCCGAGATGACGGGCGTGCACATGCTGTCGGTACAGAAATTGATCATCACGCCCTCCACGCGCTCCCCGTTCTGACCCAGGCAGGAGACCGTGTAGGTGCAGAGCCCCTCCGCGTCCCTTTGATCCGCGCTTTTCCCGGCACCGCCGCAGCCGGTCAGACAGCATAGCAGCAGAAGCAGGGCAAGCAGCATTGAGAGTTTTTTCATTCGGCAGTCTCCTTTGTGGGGTTACGTTTTGTGCCATCGGCGGAGCATCAGGGCAGGTCCTTTCCGGCGGCAAGATACAAGGCGTACCAGTCCTCCCGGCTGAGCCTGACCCCGGCGGCAGCGGCGATCCCCTTGAGGCGCTCCGGGTTCATGGTGCCAACGATGGGCGTGATCCCCGCCGGGTGCCGGAGCAGCCAGGCGATGGCTACCGCGTTTTCCGTGATGCCGTATTTCTCGGCCATGGCGGAGAGAGCCTTGTTCAGGGCGGGAAACTGCGGGTTCCCGATGAAGCTGCCCCGGAAGGTGCCGTACTGGAAGGGGGACCAGGCCTGCAGCTTGATCCCCTGCAGGCGGCTGTAGCTCAGAATGTCTCCGCCCCGGCTGCAGGCAAAGCTGTCCTCCATGTTCACGTGAAAGCCCGCGTCGATGCCGGGGCAGTGGGCCAGACTCATCTGGATCTGGTTGACCCGGATCTGCCCGCCGCAAGCCCGGTTCAGCAGCTCGATCTGCATGGGGCTGTGGTTGCTCACGCCGAAGGCCAGCACCTTTCCGCTCTGCCGCAGCTGCGCAAAGGCCTCCGCCACCTCCTCCGGCTCCGCCAGGGCGTCCGGACGGTGGAGCAGCAGCAGGTCCAGGTGATCAGTGCCGAGACGCCGCAGGCTGCCCTCCACACTTTCCAGGATGTGCTCCCGGGACAGGTCATAGCAGACGCCGGGGCGGATGCTGCATTTGCTCTGCAGCAGGATCCGGTCCCGGTAGCTGGGCGGGATGGCCCGTCCGAAGAGGGCCTCCGAGGCTCCGGCGTTATAAATGTCGGCGTGGTCGAAGAGCCGGATCCCGTTTTCCAGGGCGGTGTCCACCAGACGGCGGACGGCCTCTTCATCCGGCAGCGTGGTCAGACGCATGCAGCCCAGCCCAATGGGGGAGGCGCAGATCTCTTCGATGGGGGAACGGTTTTTTTCCATGGAGCATCCCTCCGTTTTTTCTTATCGTAACCCGGAAAACGGGGGAAGTCAAGAGAAGGGAGGCCCTCCCGCCCCCTGATAAGGAAAATGACTTTACAGCGGAAAGAGCGGCGCATATACTGGAGCCAAAGGAAACCGGAAGAAGGTCCGGTCGGGGGCGGCCGGACGGGAGAACAAAGCCGGAGGAGGGCACAACATGAGCATTCTTTTAGAGAAAAAGCTGGGCTTCGGCACCATGCGGCTGCCGCTGCTGGATGCGGAGGATCCGAAGAGCATCGACCTGGAGACCTTTCAGCAGATGGCGGACCTGTATCTGGAACGGGGCTTCTGCTACTTCGACACCGCCTATCCCTATCACGAGGGCCTTTCCGAGGAGGCGGTGCGCCGGTGCGTGGCGGAGCGCTATCCCCGGGATCGCTTTCTGCTGGCGGATAAAATGCCGGTGTATCTGGTGAAACAGCCGGAGGACTATGAGCGGATCTTTGCCGAGCAGCTCCGCCGCTGCGGGGTGGAGTATTTCGACGTCTACCTGCTCCACAACCTGGGGCGGGACCGCTATCCCAATACGGAGCGTCTGGGGGGTTTTGCCTTTCTCCGGAAGCTGAAGGAGCAGGGCCTGGCCCGGAACATCGGCTTTTCCTTCCATGACGACGCCGAGACCCTGGACCGGATCCTCACCGAGCACCCGGAGGTGGACGCGGTGCAGCTGCAGATCAATTACCTGGACTGGAACGGAGCCGTGGCCCAGTCCGGCCGCTGCTATGAGACGGCGAAGCGCCACGGGAAGGACGTCATCGTCATGGAGCCGGTGAAGGGCGGGCAGCTGGCCGCGCTTCCCGGGAAGGCCATGGAGCTTTTCACCGCTTTTTACGGGGACGCCGCGCCCTCGCCCGCCAGTCTCGCCATCCGCTTTGCCGCGTCCCTCAGCCAGGTCAAGGTGGTGCTCAGCGGCATGAGCAGCCCGGAGCAGGTGGCGGACAACACCGGCTTCATGGGGGATTTCGCGCCGCTGACGGAAGAGGAGCGCGGCCTCACCCGGGAGATCGAACAGGAGCTGAAGCGTGCCATCCGGGTGCCCTGCACCTCCTGCCGCTACTGCATGGAGGTCTGCCCCAAGAACATCGCCATCCCCAACTATTTCGGGCTCTTGAACCTCTACGCCGTCACCGGGAAAAAGACCAACATGTATTATCAGCGCTACTCCCTGAACCACGGCAAGGCCTCCGAGTGCCTCAAATGCGGCCTCTGCGAGCGCAACTGCCCCCAGCACCTGCCCATCCGGCAGACCCTGGAGGAATTCGCCGCCCTCTACGAGACCTGAAGCCCAGGGACAGGCCCAAGGCCCCACCCCGCCGTAGCGGCGGCCTTTGTGTCAAGAGTAAGATAGTATACAGGTGTGTAAAGACATAGTATACAGTTTACAGTCTGGCAATGAAACGGGAAATCAGCTCGCCGGAGTTGGCGTCAAA
>JAEEGF010910112.1_pt1 | contig 13150 bp, 9 predicted proteins | sample 9134171 | NCBI WGS metagenome assembly JAEEGF01 (sample SAMN16246542, study PRJNA631951) | gut metagenome | biome: gut microbiome; feature: rumen; material: AP-attached | host: Bos | place: Iran: Karaj | collected 2018-10
AGAATGTGCCTTATCCTCGTTTTACTTTGCTTTGTGGGCTTTATCAGTGCAGTAACTGCACAGTATTTTGCAGCCAAGGCCGCTGCAGGTTTTGCCAAGAAGACCAAGAAAGCTCTGTTTGATAATATTCAGAAACTCTCTTTTTCTGATATGGACAGAGTAGGAACTGCTGCCATGATCACCAGAATGACCAGTGACATGAACCAGGTACAGCAGGGCGTTAACATGACTATAAGGCTGCTGCTTCGTTCGCCATTCGTTGTATTTGGCGCACTTGTTATGGCGTTTACGATCGATGTAAGGCAGGCAGCTATCTTTGCTGTGACTATTGTTCTTTTGTTCATAGTTGTGGCATCTATTACAGCCTGGAGTATCCCCAGATATGAGAAGATTCAGAGTAGTCTCGATGTGCTTCTTAGATTCACAAGAGAGAATCATACAGGCGTAAGGGTTATCAGAGCCTTCGGACTTGAAGCAGAGGAAAAAGACAAATTTAATAAGCAAAGTAATATTCTCATGGGTATGCAGAAATTCGTTGGTGGCGTAACAGCCCTTATGAATCCTGTTACTTATGCTATTCTCAACCTGTCTATTGCTTACCTTATTTACAAAGGAGCTTTCTATGTTGATTCAGGAGAGCTTACACAGGGTCAGGTTGTAGCTCTTTATAACTACATGTCACAGATTCTTGTTGAGCTTATTAAGCTTGCCAACCTTGTGGTTACTATTACCAAGGCTGTTGCCTGCGGTAACAGAGTTCAGGAGCTTATGGAGCTCAAGTCATCCATGCAGGATGGAACTGTTATAACCTTTGAAACTACTGAAAACCACGTTGTATTTGATAATGTCTGCATGCGCTATGAGGGCGACAGTGCAGATTCACTTGAGAATATTTCTTTTACCGCAAAAAGAGGTGAGAAGATCGGTGTCATCGGTGGAACCGGTAGTGGTAAGTCTTCTCTTATAAATCTTATCCCAAGATTCTATGACGCAAGAGAAGGTAGTGTATCAATTGACGGACTCGATGTCAGACAGTACAGCATGGAAGCTCTCAGGGAGAGAATTGGTATAGTTCCTCAGAAGGCAGTTCTTTTCCATGGAACCATAAGAGATAACATGAAGTGGGGTAAGGCTGACGCCACAGATGAAGATATTTATCAGGCACTTACAATTGCCCAGGCCAAAGAGGTTGTAGATGGCAAGGAAGGCGGACTTGACTTTATGGTTGCCCAGGGAGGAAGAAACTTCTCAGGCGGCCAGAAGCAGAGACTTACAATAGCAAGGGCACTTGTCAGAAAGCCAGAAATCCTTATTCTGGATGATAGCGCTTCTGCTCTTGATTACCTCACAGACAAGAATCTCAGGGCGGCTATTGCTGGTATGGATAATCCTCCGACCACATTTATAGTATCTCAGAGAACTTCAGCAGTTATGGGCTGTGACAAAATAATTGTTCTTGATAACGGAGTAGTGGCCGGAATTGGAAGTCACGAAGAGCTCCTTGATAGCTGTGAACTTTACAAAGAAATCTATGATTCACAGTTTAAGAAGGAGGCGTGACATGAAAAAAGGTACACTTAAAAAAGTTCTGAGATATGCGGGCAAATATCGTTTCCTTATTTTTGTTTCTATGACGCTTGCTATTGTGACAGCTCTTTTGTCACTGTATGTACCAATTCTGGCAGGCCGTGCTATAGACTATGTGATAGGTAAGGGTAACGTTGATTTTGAGACAGTAATTAAGATACTGACAAATATGGCGGTGAGCGTTGGGCTTATTTCTGTATGTCAGTGGATCATGAATAAGGCTAATAACAGGATTACTTTTTCTGTAGTCAGAGATGTGAGAACAGAAGCCTTTGAGAAGCTCCAGAAGCTCCCTTTTGAGTATCTTGATGCCAAGCAGACAGGAGATATAGTATCAAGGATAATCTCAGATGTTGACCTGTTTTCAGATGGTCTTTTAATGGGATTTACACAGCTCTTTACCGGTGTTGTGACTATAGTTGGAACTCTCGTGTTCATGTTCTATCTTAATTTCAAGATAGCAATCGTAGTCGTTGTGCTGACTCCGCTTTCTCTTTTTGTAGCTAAGTTTGTCGCAGACAGATCCTTTAAGCTTTTCAAGGTTCAGAGTGAAGCACGTGGAGATCAGACTTCCTTTATAGACGAGATGGTTGGAAATCTTTCAGTTGTTAAGGCTTTTGCTCATGAAGATGAGAATATGGAAGTGTTTGATGGAATCAATGACAGGCTTGAAACGGCCAGCATAAAAGCCACATTTATTTCTTCACTTACCAATCCTGGAACAAGATTTATCAACAATATAGTTTATGCTGCGGTTGCTCTGTTTGGAGCTTTTGCCTGCATAGCAGGCGGAATGACTATCGGAGGACTTACAATCTTCCTTAGTTATGCTAACCAGTACACTAAGCCCTTCAATGAGATCTCAGGCGTAATTACTGAGCTTCAGAATGCTCTTGCCTGCGCCCAGAGAGTATTTAGCCTTATAGAAGAAATGCCAGAGACTCCAGATAAAGAGTCTGCGCCACATGACATTAAGCTTAGCGGAGATGTTCTCTTAGAGAATGTAGACTTCTCTTATGATAAGGATAAAAAGCTTATTGAAGACCTTAACCTTGATATCAAGAAGGGCCAGAGAGTAGCAATCGTAGGACCAACTGGTAGTGGTAAGACAACACTTATTAATCTTCTCATGAGATTCTATGATGTAGATAAGGGCAGCATCAAGGTTGATTTTAATGATATCAGGGATATCAGGAGAGGTGATCTTAGAGAGAACTTTGGAATGGTTCTTCAGGAGACATGGCTTCGTAACGGCACTATCAGAGATAATATTACTCTTGGGAGAGAGGGCTTTAGTGATGAGCAGATTATAGAAGCTGCCAAGGCTTCCCATGCTCATAGCTTTATCAAGAGACTTCCAAATGGCTATGATACTGTTATTTCAGAAAATGGTGGTAACCTTTCACAGGGACAGAAGCAGCTCCTTTGTATTACAAGAGTTATGCTGAGTATCCCACCCATGCTGATACTTGATGAAGCTACCTCCTCAATTGATACCAGCACTGAGATCAGGATCCAGAAGGCCTTTAATAAGATGATGCAGGGCAGAACAAGCTTTATCGTAGCCCACAGATTGTCCACTATTCGTGAAGCAGACGTCATTCTTGTAATGAAGGATGGCCATATCCTGGAGCAGGGTAATCACGAACAGCTCCTTGCTAAAGAGGGCTTCTATTATCAGCTTTATAACAGTCAGTTTGCATAGGGTGGAAATATTATTAAAAAATGTGGCATAATTGCATCTTAATGCGTTAATATGATATAAGGATGTAGAGTAATTTGGTTTTAGGAGATTTCATGGAAAAACAGAACAGACCAGTAATAGTAATGGGACACAAGAATCCGGATACAGATTCTATCTGTGCTGCCATTACCTATGCTAATTTGAAAAGACAGATAACAGGCGGCAATTACATTGCCTGTAGAGCAGGACATCTCAATGAGGAGACTCAGTTTGTTTTATCTCATTTTGGTGTTGAGACACCTGCATATGTTAAGGATGTCAGAACACAGGTAAGAGACATGGAGATAAGGATGCTGGATGGAATAGACAGAAACCTTTCTCTTAAGAATGCCTGGTCCAAGATGCGTGATGCAGAAGTAGTAACTCTCTGTGTTACAGAGGGCGCTGACCTTAATGGTATTGTTACAACCAATGATATCGTTGAGACCTACATGGATGTTATCGATCCCAAGATTCTCTCAGAGGCCAAGACCTGCTACAGAAATATTGTTGAGACCCTTGGTGGAGAGCTGATAGAAGGAGACATCGACGATGTACTTCATAAGGGTAAGGTTGTTATAGCTGCAGCTAACCCTGACATGATGGAGAATGTCATCGAAGAGGGCGACGTCGTTATCCTCGGTAACAGATACGATATGCAGCTGTGTGCTATTGAGATGAATGCAGGATGCATAATCGTCTGTGAAGGCGCTGACGTAGCCAAGACTATCCGTATTCAGGCAAGAGAACATGGTACCAAGATCATCACAACACCTCATGATACCTTCATTGTGGCAAGACTTATCAATCAGAGTATGCCAATCGAGCATGTCATGAAAAAAGATGGCCTTGTATGCTTCCATATGGACGACTATATAGAGGATATTCAGGAAGTGATGGCTCAGATGAGACACAGATACTTCCCTGTACTTGATAAGGACGACCACTACATCGGTATGATCAGTCGAAGAAACTTCCTGGGCGCTCGCAAGAAACAACTTATTCTTGTGGACCACAACGAGAAGAATCAGGCAGTTAACGGAGCTGACAGTGCTGAGATTCTCGAGATCATCGACCACCACAGACTTCGTACTATTGAGACTGCTGGCCCTGTATTTTTTAGAAACCAGCCACTTGGTTCAACCTGTACTATCATATATCTTATGTACAAAGAGTTCGGAGTAGAGATTGATAAGACTATAGCTGGACTTCTTTTGGCAGCTATTCTGTCAGATACACTGATGTTCAAGTCTCCAACATGTACTAATATCGACAAGAAAGCAGGAGAAGAGCTTGCAGCTATCGCTGGAGTTGACTACGAATCATTTGCAAAAGAGATGTTCCATGCAGGATCAAATCTCAGTGATAAGAGTGCTAATGAGATTCTTCACCAGGATTTCAAGAAGTTTACAGTAGATGATATGACAATTGGTATCGGCCAGATCAATTCTATGAGTGCTGAAGAGCTGGCTGAGATCAAGGAGAAGATTCAGCCAGAGCTCAAAAAGGTTGCTTCAGATGACGGCCTTGATATGTTGTTCTTTATGCTGACTAACATTATCGATGAATCATCAGAGGTTGTATTTGCTGGAAATAAGGCGCAGCACACACTCGGTACAGCATTTGGGGTTACTGTAGATGGTGATAGTGCAATCCTTCCTGGTGTTGTATCTCGTAAGAAGCAGTTATTGCCATCCATAGTAGAAACAATTCAGCAGTGATAAATATATAAATTAGCACGGATATGCATGAAAAATCAGATTATGTATATCGTGCCAAAATATAATAATGGGGGCACTTGTGTATGGACGAACTGAGAATGCGTTTGCTACACGAAATTATGGGGATTTATGGTCCTAACCAGGGCCAGAGCATAGGAGCGGTGATTATACCTGCTTTTGTGTCTGATTTCAAAAATGTTGTTGAAAAGAGCAACAGCATGGATGAAATTTCTGAAGAGTACATGACAGAGGATAAGAGAGTTCATCTGGTCTTGTACGGACGAAAGGTTTTAGGGAAAAAGGGCGTTAAAACATACGTCACAGATGCGCAGTTTAATGGCAAACGCTTGTTTGAGGGTATTGACGAGCAGCACATTGCCATCTGACCATATGGGAAACATGTTTATATTAAGGCTAAAGCATTTAAAGTGCTTTAGCTTTTTTTATTGTAAAAAGGTTAAAATTAGCCATACACAGGCCTTAAGGTTATAAATTAATTATAAAATTTTAATGTAAATTTATAATTTGTTTACACATAATAACGTAAAATTAATTATATAAAAAGATTTTATGTACTTCTAGTATGCTAATCTGCATGAGGGGAAATATTAGTATGAAAGATTGGAAGACCTGGAAAATAGTACTGTTTGTAGTTCTATGCTTTTGTATAAATATAGGTGGTAAATTCTTTACAACATGGTTTGAGCTGCCTATATGGGGAGATTCTTTTGGAACTGCGATCTGTGCGTATGTTCTCGGACCAATACCTGGGGCAATAGTCGGCCTTACAGGTAATCTGGCGTATTCGCTTATAAATCCTTTATCTGCAGCCTATTCAATCACCAGCATAGCTCTTGGCATTATCATTGGAAGAGCAGCAAGAAAGGGCTGGTTTGATCAGTTCTATGGATTTATGAAGGCGGCTACTTTTGCTGTTCTTACGGCGCTGATAGTGTCCGTGCCGGTAAACATCATATTTGACAATGGATATACAGGAAATAAATGGGGAGATGGCGTTATTAACTACTTTTTAGGAAGGGAATGGCCCATCTTTGTTTGTAGTGTCTTGGGACAGCTTCTTCTTGAATTTGTAGACAAGGTTCTTACAATAGCTGCTGTCTACATTGCTATTGTAATTCGCAGAGCGTATAAGACTCAGAAAGATGAAGAACAGCCTGAGGGAAAGGGTGGTATTGCTGGAGCAATTATCATCCTGTGTCTTTTGACAGGCCTTTTAACTCCTGTAAATTCACTTGCTAAAGAGGAATTGCCTCAGGATACAGATGATTTTAACGACTATGTACAGAGTATCTATAGTAGTAACAATGGTCTTCCCTGCGGAGAAGCTAACGATATCGTTCAGACCAATGATGGCGTATTGTGGATAGGAACCTATGCTGGTCTTTATAGATATAATGGCCGTGAATTCAGATGGATAGATGACTACGAATCAGTTAAGAATGTTAACTGTCTGTATGTAGATGAAGAGGGCCGTCTGTGGATCGGAACAAATGACAATGGCCTTTCAATCGCAATTAGAGAGAAAGTAGTTAACGTAATTGATGAAGCGAGCGGACTTCCTTCCAATTCAGTTCGAAGCATAGTTCGTGCAGCTGATGGTTTCTACTATGTAGGTACTACCAGCAGTCTTCAGATACTGCAGATGAATAATGGACTTAAAGCATACGATACTCTTGAAGAAGTGAGTTATGCAGACAGCATCGCAGCTGATGATGATGGACATGTGGCAGCCGTAACTTCGGATGGACGCCTTTTCCTTATGGAAGAAGGTAAGATTCTGGATTCAATTACAATGAATGATGAGCAGGAGGTCTTTAACTGCTGTACATTTTCTCCTAATGGTATTTTGATGGTTGGCACTTCAGTTAACCATATTTATAGTTACGAAGTAACTCACCACGAGCTTAAACTCATAAATGTCAAAACAAGTTCAAATGCACAGGGCATCAATGATGTATGCTTTGTGGATGATAAGACTATGTTTGTCTGCGCTGATAACGGAGTAACTTATTTTGACGCAGGCGGTTACCATGAGCTTAATACAAATGAGTTTGATAACTCAATTGACAATATGCTCTATGACTATCAGGGAAACCTTTGGTTTACATCTTCAAGACTTGGTCTTATGAGACTTGCCAAGTCTCCATTTAAGGATGTATACGGTTCTCTTGGTATGGAGCGTAACGTTGTCAATGCGATTATTTTCTGGCAAAACGAGTATTACATAGGCACAGATAAGGGCCTTGATGTTGTAGACAGAGAATGTAACAAAGAGATAGAAAATGATCTCACAGCTGCGCTTGAGGGCAAAAGAATCAGGTGTATGTATGTAGATGATAATGATCATCTCTGGGTATGTACCTATGGAAGTGGACTTATAGAGTATGCTGCCAATGGAGCCTCCTGGGAATACAACAGTGAGAATGGAAGCTTTGGTAATCGTTCTCGTATCGTTACTGGTATTTCTGATGGAACAATCCTTGCAGCAGGAGACACAGGAATCAGCTTTATCAAGAACCATAAGGTTGTTCAGACTGTTAAGAACGAAGATGGCCTTATTAATTCCATGATCCTAACAATTACTGAAAGAAGTGATGGCAGTATCCTTGCAGGTACTGATGGAGATGGAATTGCTGTTCTCAAGGATGGTAAGGTAGTGGATATGCTGACCCGTGAGGATGGGCTTAGCAGTGAAGTTATCCTTCGTACGGTAAAAGACCCTAAGTCAGAGGGCGTGTTTATTGTAACAAGTAACAGCCTGTGCTACATGGATCCTGATGGAACTATTCGTATACTGGATAAGTTCCCATACTTTAACAACTACGATATGTGGGTTAAGGATGAGGATACACTTTTTGTTATGTCCAGTGCCGGAATCTACGTAGTAGAGAGGGATGAGCTCGTAGAGGGCGGAGAGATTGCCTGGGAGCTTCTGGATGCCAGAAGAGGTCTTGGAACATCACTTACAGCTAATTCCTGGAACTATTACAATGGTAACGGTGAGCTATTCCTTCCTTGCGATACAGGAGTTTATATCATTGATGTAGAAAGATATAACAGCGACGTAAGGTCCTATAGAATGCAGCTGGCATCTGTTAAGCTGGATGGTATTCCACAGCCACTGGACAGAACAGGAACTATTACTGTTGGCCGCGGTATAAGTCGCATTGAACTTGGACCAGAAATCCTGAACTACACAATTCAGGAGCCTAATGTAGGCTATTTCCTGGAAGGATATGATACTCAGTGGACTATCGTTCCTCAGAATAGCCTTAATAGCATTATTTACCTGAATGTTCCTTCTGGAGATTATACTTTCCATCTGGCAATTCTTGATAGTGCAGGAGAAAAAGTCTTAGAAGAGCGCACCTTTGAGCTTATTAAAGTTGGTGAATTCTATGAGCAGCCAGGCTTTATAACCTATATGATCGTTATCTTTTCACTGATTCTTATCTGGACAACATGGCTTATTGTTCAGAGACAGCTTAATCAGCAGCAGATCAAGATCAATATGGCCAATGAAACAGTTATGGCTATTGCTAATTCAGTCGATGCCAAGGATATTCGTACAAGTCAGCATTCATCGAGAGTAGCTGAGTACTCGGTACTTATTGCCCGCGAGATGAACTGCTTTAAGTGGTGGCAACGAGATAAGGCACTTTCTAATCTGCGCAAGGCTGCACAGATGCATGATATCGGCAAGATCGGTATTCCTGATAGCGTTCTTAATAAGGTTGGAAGACTTACAGATGAAGAGTATGCCAAGATGAAATCCCATGTTGTTGGTGGCGCCTTTATCCTCAAGGATTTCACTCTTGTTGATCATGTTGTTGATGGAACAAGATACCACCATGAAAGATATGATGGAAAGGGCTATCCTGATGGCTTAAAGGGAGAGGAGATACCTCTTTTTGCAAGGATCATTGGTGTAGCGGATGCCTTTGACGCCATGACTTCTAACCGTGTATATCGTAATCACATGGACACAGATTACGTCATGAATGAGATGAGAAATGGCCGAGGAACACAGTTTGATCCTGATGCACTTGATGCATTCCTAAGACTGGTTGATAAGGGCGTTATCGATCTGGATGCGATTTACGCACAGAAGCAGGCCGAGGTTCAGGAGGTGAGCAAGGAAGCACAGGCGGAGCTTGATAGGAGAAACAAGGAAGATAAAGAAATTCAGGCTGCGCAGATGAAAGAAAAAGAAAATAAACCCGCAACGGATGAAAGGAGCTAAGGTATGAAGCGAATATATATCGCAACAGTATTAACCTGTATTGTAGTACTGGCTGTTTTCTTCGGATGCTTTAAGATTGTTAATCCTTCCAGTGGTAAGAGCACAATTAAGATCGGATTCGTCTATGATAATGATGAGAGCACGCCATACACCTACAATTTCTCTTTGGCAAAGGATGCCTTGGAAAAAGAGTATGGAAGCCGTGTTGAAATCTTAAGCTGTAGTAATGTGCTTGATGATGAGATGGAAGAGCCGCTTAGAGAGCTGGTAACAGAAGGTTGTGACATCATTTTCTTTAATGGCTACAGTGATCAGGTTATTAAACTGGCACCTGAATATCCGAATACACAGTTCTGTCAGACCTCCTACATGGATATGAGTAATCAGACGGTTCCTGAGAATTATCACACCTTTAAGGGTGAAGCCTATCAGGGACGTTATGTAAGTGGAATTGCAGCTGGAATGAAGATTAAGCAGATGATTTCTGAAGGTGTAATCCCGGAAAATAAAGCTATTGTTGGTTTTGTGGCTGCTTACCCTACTTCTGAAGTTATTTCAGGATATACAGCTTTTTTGCTGGGCGTTCGTTCTATAGTCCCACAGGCTGTTATGCGTGTAAGCTACACTAACACCTGGAGCAGCTATGCTCATGAAAAAAAGGCCGCTCAGAAGCTTATAAAGGATGGATGCGTTATTATTTCTCAGCATACTGATACCATAGGCCCTGCAATTGCCTGTGAAGAAGCATCTGTTCGAAGACAAGTGTATTTTGTCGGCTATAATCAGAGTATGTCAGAGGTTGCACCGGCATCTTCCCTTGTTACTTCAAGAATATGCTGGGAACCATATGTACTATCAGCTGTAGAAGCTGTTATGTCCAGCAAGGACATAGAAAAAGTAGTGCAGGGTAATATTCATGGAACAGATGTCTCTGCAGGCTTTGAACAGGGCTGGGTCGAAATGATAGATCTTAATCAGCAGGTTGCAGCGCCAGGTACTCAGGAAGCCATGGATAGCACGATAGAGAAGTTCAAACAAGAAAATGATAACTTTGTATTTAAGGGTGATTACAAGGGCGTTGACCCAGAGAATCCTTCAGATACCATAGATCTGAATTCTGGATATACAGAGAATGAGAATACATCTTATCCGTTATTCCACTATATTCTTTCAGATGTTATTACAATAGTAGAACAGTAAAAAGAGCTATAGAGCCTCCGGGCGGCCATTAATCACAAATTGTCCTCACCCCATTTTTTTAACTGTAAAAGAATGGGGATGAGGCTTTTTGCTTTTTCAGTGAGATTGTATTCAACCCTTACAGGTATCTCGTTATATTGCTTTCTCTCTACAAGACCGTCGGCCTCAAGCTCTTTTAATGAATTAGCCAGCATGGTATTAGTGATGCCATGGATAGCGCGGCTAAGCTCGCCGTAGCGCACAATTTCTTTATTGTCGATGACGCATAGGATCATGATTTTCCATTTGCCACCTACAATGTCCAAAACTTTCTTAAGACCACAGCCTTTTCCTGCAATTTCTTCACATAATGGTTCTTTTTTCGCTATTTTACTCATAGTATCATTTTCCTTACCAGGTTCATATAAACTGCGTACTTGATATACTTTTTATACCAACTATAATATGGGTATCAGCTGAGAAAATCAAGTGAGAATGTAATAGGAGATTATTCAAATGAAAAAGGCAGCTAATGACATTAAGAGATGTGTTGCCTGCGGAGTCTGCGCATTACAGTGTCCACGACAGGCAATAGATATCTACAGGGGCTGCTATGCAGTTGTAGATATTTCTAAATGCGTTGGCTGTGGCATATGTGAGAAGGCATGCCCTGCAGGATCGATAAGAGTTAAGGAATTGGAGGATGCAGGGAAATGAAAACAGCTAAAAAGAAAAGCCATTGGTACGACTATTTATGGATATGGTCAATTATTTATTTTGCATTGGGATTTTTTAATATCCTTTTTGCATGGCTGGGACTTATAGATTTTATCCTGCCACTAATCTTCGCTATAGTTGGCGGTAATAAGTGGTTTTGTAATCACATGTGCGGAAGAGGTCAGCTTTTCTGGGTGCTTGGAAGAAATATGAAGTGCTCCAGGAGAAAACAGGCTCCTAAGTGGCTTTCATCCAAGTGGTTCAGGTATGGCTTCCTAACATTTTTTATGACAATGTTTGGAACTATGATATTCCAGACATATCTGGTGTTCTCAGGAGCAGAATCCCTTAGAAAAGCTATTAAGTTATTTTGGACATTTAAAGTGCCATGGCAATGGGCGTATAATGGAAGTGTATTTCCTGACTGGGTTGCTCAGTTTGGCTTTGGATTCTATAGCCTTATGCTGACATCAACCCTTATAGGTCTTATTGTTATGGTTTTGTACAAGGAACGTACCTGGTGTTCATTCTGCCCAATGGGAACAATGACTCAGGGAATTTGCACTATCAAGGCAAAGAAAGGTATGGAGAAAAAATGACATTAGAAGAAAGAGCTCAAAAGGCAGTAGACATGAAAACATCAGGCATGTACAACTGTGCACAGTCTGTAACAGTTGCCCTTGCCGATCAGACAGACCTTACAGAAGAACAGTTAAGGCAGATTTCTGCTGGTTTCTGCGCAGGAATGGGAAATATGGAAGCAACCTGTGGCGCACTTATTGGTGCCGGAATGGTTGCAGGTCTTAAGACACAGGGACAGGGCACACTTAGTAAGACAAGACAAATTCAGGAAGGGTTCTGCAACAGATGCGGAGCTATTAAGTGCAAGGATCTTAAAACAGTCACTGATGGTAAGCCTCTTTGCCCATGTGAAGAGTGTGTCAGAAATGCAGTTCTTGTTTATGGAGAAGTAATGGGTCTGCAAGACTAATATTGTGATATACTATAGTCGCAAGACGTAGTAATAAGCAGCGAAGAGTGTTTATTGCATCTTCGCTGTTTCTTTTTGTCTATAGATTTTTGAAATGGGAAAAGAAAGTATGAAAAAATTAAGCATTAGGCTGTCTCCGGTACAGATTATTCCGGCCAGCTTTTTAATTGCAATCATTGTTGGTGCACTTCTTTTGATGCTTCCTATAGCTTCAGCCACAAGGCAGCCAACGCCTTTTTTGACAGCTCTTTTTACAGCTACCACATCCGTTTGTGTTACAGGTCTTGTAGTTGTAGATACTTACATGCACTGGAGTTTTGTGGGACAGCTCATCATCCTTATTTTAGTTCAGATTGGCGGCCTTGGAATGATAACAGTCGCTTCAATGCTGATGGTTCTCACTAGGAGAAAATTCTCACTTACAGACAGAATGCTCCTTCAGGATGCATTTAATCTTAATACCAATTCCAAACTGTTATCTTTTCTTGTGAAGATGCTAAAGGGGACATTTCTGGTTGAGGGAATTGGAGCAGTATTATATGCCACCGTATTTATTCCTGAATTTGGTGTTAAAAAAGGTCTCTGGAGCGCCATATTTAATTCGGTATCAGCTTTTTGCAATGCTGGTATGGATGTAATTGGCCCTAACAGTATGGGCAATTACAGAGAGAATCCCATGGTCATGACAGTGACAATGCTTCTTATCATTCTTGGTGGTATAGGCTTTGTGGTCTGGTTTGATGTAATGGACAGGACAAAAGAGGGATTTAAAAAGCGCTTTTCTCCAATAACTGTATTTGAGAGATTATCAGAGCATACCAAGCTGGTACTTAGCTTTTCCTTTGCTCTTTTATTTGGGGGAATGCTGATTTTCTTGTTATTTGAATATAACAACCCTGACACCATAGGAAATATGGGAATTGGTGGTAAGCTTGTGAACAGCTTGTTCCAGTCTGTTACTCTTAGAA
>JAEEGF011690793.1_pt1 | contig 13148 bp, 9 predicted proteins | sample 9134171 | NCBI WGS metagenome assembly JAEEGF01 (sample SAMN16246542, study PRJNA631951) | gut metagenome | biome: gut microbiome; feature: rumen; material: AP-attached | host: Bos | place: Iran: Karaj | collected 2018-10
TCGGGATATTCCTTTGAATATTTTAATATCTCTTCTTCAGCGATAGATTCTGCTTGTTTTTCAACTACCTGAATAATTTCTGTTAGATTCATGTTACCCCCCGTAAACACCCATCTTTACATGGTTACAAAAGCATTTTATAATAAAAATATGTAAATTGTGTATTTAATTACTTGATATGAAGAATATTTCTTAATTGGTTGGAGTTGTTATGGCGCAGGCAAAGAAATTTCTACAATTACTTAAGACAGAAACAAAATACGAGGATGAACCAAACAGCATCTTATTTCTAGCACGCTATTTGCTTTTAATTTACATACCCTATAATCTATTACTATTTGTCTATGCTCTGTGTAAGGGGTTCTTTTTCTATTCCCTGATTTTTATATTATCTGCAGTTATGCATTCAGTAATGTTTTCACTGTCCTATAAAATCCGTCCTAGGGTGTTTGCATTTTTTGTATGTATGACCACCATTATCTCTGCATGCATTTTAACATATGGATTTGGCTGGCGATGCTCATTTCAAAATCATATTTATATTATATTTTTATTCATTTGGTATGATGCTATGCTATCAATCAGAAATAAGTATATGCTAAGTGTTTTAATCACCACTATTATAGGTGTATTGTCGGTACTAACACCATTTGGTGGCACCATTTTAAATCCTGAGACAATTGAGTATAAGCTTGTTGTTTTCTTTAATATTCTGATTTTTTCTTTAGGCCTATCAATTGTAGCATATATTTACTGTACTCAGTATGTGGACATTGAACGCAACCTTAGAATATACAATAAAAAGCTTAAGCTTATGTCGGAGACTGATACCTTAACAAAGCTTATGAACAGGCGCTTTGCAGAGCATGAGCTTATGACATTTGATGAAAAAAATAATAATGGCTTTATTTCTATCGCCCTTGGGGATATAGACTTTTTTAAGAATATAAACGATACCTATGGCCATCAGGTGGGGGATGAGATAATAACAGGTGTTGCTGACAGATTGAAGAATATGGAAAATAAGAATCTTAAATTTGGACGTCTTGGCGGCGATGAGTTCTGTGGCATTCTGTATGTCCCTACCAGGGAAGCCAGCTTGGAGCGCTGTAAAATGATAGCTGAGGAGATGCGCGAAAAATTTAATACGTCCTCCGGAGAAATGGGTATTACGGTAAGTGTTGGGTGTGCCATGTTTCCGTCGGATTCGGGGGATTTGGACAAGGTTATGGAGTATGCGGACAAGGCCTTGTATGAGACGAAGGAGAGAGGAAGGGATGGATATACCTTATTTGGCGGAATAGATCATGCCGGCTGAGTTTCTCCTGTAATATCCTGTAGTAAACAGTTTTTCTTCCAGATTTGCCGCAGTAACGGTGACTGGTTTTAAAAGATATGACGGAACTATTTTGGCACCGTTGTCATAGTCTGTAGTGTTGAAGGAACAGTCAAAACTCCAGTTTGCCTTGGTGATAAGTGATTCATCGGGAGTCTCTCCGGTAAGCAGGGCTTTTCCCAGGACAACAGCAACGATAGTCTCCTGATTGAGCGCTTTGAAAACAGTCATACTCTGGGTGCCATTAATTATATTGTATATGTTGGCAATATCACCGTCCTGGCCGGTGATAACCACGCTGTTTTCTGATCCGTAATCGGATTCAATGGCTCTGGTTGCACCAAGGGCAGTTGAGTCATTTGCGCATAATACGGCATCCAGGCGGGTATCGTCCGGGTAATAGGATGTTAATATGATCTGAAGGCGCTGCTGTGCCAGTTCTGTAGACCACTGTGCTGTGGATGTCACATAAAAATCTGTCTGGCCGGAAAGTACATTGATTGAGCCTTTATCAATATAAGGCTTGAGGGAGTCCATGGCTCCTGCATAAAAATATCTGGCGTTATTGTCTACGGGGTCTCCCGATATGAGTTCGATATTCTTTGGGGTATCCGTGAAATTGAGCCCCAGTCTGGCTATGATATAGACAGCCTGGAGTTGACCCACAAGATAATTGTCGAAAGAAACATAATAATCCACTACATCGGAATTCATGATAAGTCTGTCGTAGGCAAGTACCTTGACATTAGCTGCCTTTGCTTCATCAAGAACAGGGCCTAAAGCGGCACCGTCCACTGCAGCAATAACAAGAAGATCCGCGTCTTTTTCAATCATGTCCCGGAGTCCTTCTATCTGAACATCGATCAGGTTATTAGAATAATGTAGAATGACTTCACAGCCGATTCTTTCAAACTCATCCTTTAAGTACGCTCCATCACGATTCCAGCGCTCTAAAAACTTATCGGGCATGGAAATTCCCACCACGAACCGACCGTCATCCGAGTGGGTATCAACTATCTCCTCTTTGGCGGTTTCGGTAGCCGGAGCTACTTTAGATGTAGTATTTTTACCACAGCCGGTCAGGATAATGGCTGCAGCAAAGGTTGCAAGAAGCAGAATTGAAAGCAGCTTTTTCATGTTACTCCCGTTCTGGTGCGCGTTGACTGAAATTGACCTTTTTGCTGATATCTTGGATAATTCATGGGAGATATCACACATTTTAACTCTATTTTATTATCACTCAATCAATTTTTCATTCCAATAAAAATAGTATTAACAAATAACGAAAATAAAATTAAGCAAAAGATAAAAAATTCTTTTTCATTTTGAAAAAAAAAGTTATAATATGGATTAGCATGTTTTTTAGTATAGGGAGAAGTGTTGTATGAATTGCGTAAAGAAATTGATAAATGGAGTTGTTAAGAGTCCAACGAGCAAGCGCACGCTGGCGTGGATTGTTGCGGTCACTTTGGCCTTCGGCGGATTGACAAGCACTTCATTTGCTGAGAATAATGATCCGGAAGATACAGAAGTTATAGAGATATCTGCGGAAAACGATGAAGAAGGCACAGCTGAGGATCCGGTTGGTGATGCAGGGTCACAGGAGAGTTCTTCGGATGAAGGTGATGCCGAAGATGCGGATGAGGTTACTGATGCAGCAGGTGAAGGCAGCGAAGAGATCATAATAATAGATGATGAAGAGGATGAAGTTGCTTCATACGGATTCCTGGGAGATGTCGAGGAAGAGGAAGAATCCGCATCCTATGCTTCATCAGGCGCTTCCAATGAGGATCCTGTTCCCAGCGAAACAGATATTGAATATACAGGTTTAAATGTTGGAGACATAAAGGCGGTCAAGGAACTTTTCGGAGCCGAATATGTATGGCCTGAGGGTGTCATAGTAAGAAGTGCGGAAAGTGATGACACTGATTCCTATATTGTTGCCGAGTATGTAGTAGATGAGAACGGCAGTCTCGTTCTTGAGGAAGGCGAACCCAAGACAAAGACTCCGGGCTCAGAGGAAAAGACAGACTGGTTTATCAAGGCTCTTAAGGCGTTCTCCGATAAAAAGACCGTTACAGTCAAGATTGGTACAGCAGCTGCTGAAGAGGCTTCACTTACTACCGTAAAAATTGGCATCACAGTAAAGAATCAGACCAATGCCACAATTATGACGACCTTTAAGTTTAAAAACTCAGTTCAGACTTTGACTGTTTCCGATGTAAGAGTCACAGTTGACGGAGCACCCATTGATAGTGCTAATTATGAGCTGACAGGTAGCACCTCTCAGAAGGACAGTGGTGATTATAAGGTAAAGGTGCACTTTAAAGGAGACTATGAAGGACTTGACGATATCGAGCTTACCTGGACCATTGAGCCCATGGGACTTGATGTTGAACTTGCCAAGAACAGAATCATTTCTTCCAATTACAGCAAGACAAGAACAGCAAAAGCTTATGCGGCATCTGTATACAGCCAGATCAAAGCAAGCCTTGTAACAGTTAAGGATGAAGATGGCAAGACAGTAGCTCTTTCTTCACTTTCAGGCTTTGCACTCAGAATTGCCGATACTACAGGAACTCCTCTTGAGGATGAGGCAGGTCTTCCTGTGGGTGAATACGGACTTGTAGTAGATGAAAGAACACTGGATTCGAATTATAAGATAAATAATGTAGTTTCCGGAAAGGTTATGATAAAGGGAACAGGTTCCGGAACAGTAACCCTTAACGGAACATCATTTACTACCGGATCTACCGTAAAAGCTACTCTTAGCAGTTCACAGTACACAATGGCTTCCTGGGTACTTACCGTTGGTTTGGAGTTAGACAGCTCAACGGAAGTGGAGGAATCTGAGGAGGACATCGAATTAAGTGAAGGAATCACCTTAAAGGATCTTGAGCAAAATGATACCGCTGAGTACTATTTCCTCACTGTAACCTTCAAGGAGGTAAAGGAATCCCTTGATCCCGACGCTTACGATGAGAGCATCGATGTTACCAAACAGTTCAGAGTTGTCAAGGAAGCGGGAAAGGCTTCCGTTGATCTTAAGAGTTCTTATACATACGGAGATTCCATCAAGGCTACTTTGAAGAGTTCAGATTATTCAAAGGCAGTATGGACAGTATCTGTAGGACAGACGGAGGATGATGCCACAGAGGAAAAGAGCATTACAGCTTCCATCAGCTCAAGCGCAACCGTAACTCTTCCTACTTTAGATGCTAACAGCTCAAACGAATATTACTTCCTTACTGTAACATTTACCGATCCTAAATCAGAAGATTTTGATGACGAACTGGAAGTGGTAAAAAAATTTAAGGTTAACAAAAAATCCATTTCAGAATTAACATCAGTAAGCGGAACTATCTCCAGCACCACAACGACCTGGAATTCAAACAATAACTATACAGTTACCGTAGCTTACACAACTTCTTCCATCGCACCCACTATCAAGTCACTTATTCTTGATGGAAAGACACTTAAAGTGGATGAAGACTTTACTGTAGATGGTGATACAGACAAGCATACAGGCGGAACTTCTGATACAACCTATACAATTAAGCTTACCGGAATTGACAATTATAAAGATACAAAGGAAATCAAGTGGACCATAAAGGGAAAGAGTTCTTCAACTGCTTCAACAACCCAGCTTGTTCCACAGCTTTCAAGCAGCGGTAGTGTTACAGCGGCAACTTCTTCAAGAATCAGTACCCTGATGTCAAAGTGGAAGACCAATAATCCTACAGGCAAGAAGCTGGTTTACACCTTGAAGATCAATTCCATTGACCGAACAAACATCAGTCAGGCAGCTGAAGATATCATCAGTAAGCTTAATGATTCAAGCGTTACCGTTGAGTGCTATGATATTTCTGTAAATGAAAAGATTACAGATATTTCAAGCGGTTCAACAATATCAGAGAAGGATATTACTCAGTTTGACAATGCTATAGATGTAGCCCTTACTCTTGGAAAAGCAAGTTCTACCAAGGATGTCATCGTTATCCGTGAGCATGGCGGTACAACTTCTGAAATGACCAAACTGGACAAGACTCCTACGAGTGAAGATACTGAAGGTTACTACGTAAATGGCTCAAAAGTAACTATTTATTCCCGTTACTTCTCCAATTACACACTGGTTTATACCTCCAGCAGTTCCTCATCAAGTTCATCAGGTTCCTCAAGCCGTTCAGGTTCAGGTACAGATGACAGCAGTAGCAGCGGATCCCGTGCACCAAGAACCGGAGATAATCTTCCTATAGTCTGGGTATGGGTAGTGGTTCTTTTTGCTGGTGTTGTAATTACAAGCTTTGCAACCTATGAATCTCTTAAAGCAAAGAAGATTAAGGCTCAGGTAGAGGAAACCAAAAAAAAAAGATAACAAAATTTGAGAGAGCTTTCTTTTTAGCTGCGATAGTTATCGCAACAACCATCAAATTTTGTTTCAGGAAGCTTGTAGCCAAAAGATGGTCTCTTCTCATGGGAGCAGGTAGTATTCTGATGTTGATTGCTGCCGGAGTACTTTACAGTACAGTGAATGAGTACAATAAGTCCGGTACTCTATACAGTGAGACATCCGAGGAATACGTATCTGTAAACAATGCCGCTGAAGAGTCCAAGGCTACCGTAAGTGATACAAAAGAGAACATTGAAATAGTTGAGACTGTGGAAACTCCCTATTGGTGGGAATACGCCACAGTTGATCTGGATGCATTAAACGCCAAGTATCCCGACGTTGTGGGATGGATTTTGTTTGAGAACGAGGACATAAGCTATCCGATTCTGTATTCAGGAGATAACTCCAAGTATTTGCGCACTACATATACAGGTGAAGTTGCAAAAGCAGGTTCTATCTTCCTGGATGGAGAAGCCACCCCGGATTTTTCAGATCCCCATGTGCTGATCTACGGTCATAACATGCGTGATCTGTCCATGTTTGGCAAGCTTAAGTACTATAAGACTCAGAAGGACTACTATCAGGAGCATAAGTATTTTCAGATTTTTACAGGGGACAAGGTCTATCGCTATCAGATATTTGCCTATGAGGATGTTTCCGAGAATTCTGATGTTTATTATGCTTATGGTGCAAATCCTTCAGGTCTCAAGAATGTAATTGATGAGATCACCAGCAGCTCATACTGCTCATCGGATATTACAGCCACTGAGGATGATCATATTATTACGTTATCTACCTGCACGGCAGATGATGACAAGAGACTTATAGTCAGCGCAGTGCGCCTTGATGAACATGATTATTTACAGTAAAATAATAGCCCCCAATACCGATATTGGGGGCTTTATGTGTCCTATATAATAAGCTTGAGCGAGGGCTGTGGATGGTATTCAATCGAAGGATGAACCGGACAGATTCAAAGCTTGCCGACAGGATAAGGTGGTCCTATCTGCTACTTCTTTTGCCGAATGTTATTTTTATGGTTTATGCCTTTTATAATCTTTGGACAGTAAACAACAGATACAATGAAATGTTGAACTCTGTTGTTGCGGCAAGTGAGTTCAGTCTGGATTTCAAGGAAGATTTTGATTATGAGACATATCTTTTAATAGTTGGTAATGTTGCCTGGAAAGATTCACAGCTTCCGAGGCTTTTGTCGGAGGCAAACAGCGTAGTGCAGGAACTTCGGAAATATACCTATTCCCAGGACAATCTTGAGCGCCTTGACAGCGCAGAAAAATACCTTAAGAATCTTGATATCTATGTTTACCGTATAAGAGAAAATCTTCAGCATCAGAATATGTATGAGGATAATATTCTGATCTGGGAGAACGATGTTCAGATAGTAACATCTCTTTTACAGGAAACCATCAATGAATATATCTATTATGAAAATAAGCAGCTTCAGTCTGTGCAAGCCGAGAATAAAGTTTTATTCTGGCGTACTTTTATTTTATCCATTGCTATTTTTACCATTGTTTTAATATGTATTGTTGCGTTCTCTTTGTGGGGACCGGAGCTTATTACAAGGCCTATCGAGGAACAGGTCAAGGACGAGCAGAAACAACTTCGAAAAGCGGAATTTGAGCTGCTGCAGGCCCAGATTAATCCACACTTTTTGTATAATACCCTGGACGCCATAGAGTGGTCCGCGGAGGCTGGAAATAAGGATCAGGTTGTAAGCATGGTGGACTCCTTATCAAAGTTTTTCCGCTTTTCACTAAGCAAGGGACGGGAGATAGTTACTGTAAGGGATGAGCTGCAGCATGTGAAGAGTTATCTTGAGATACAGCAGATCAGATATAAGGATATTCTCACTTATGACATGAATGTGGCCAAGGATATCTACGATTACAGCATTCCTAAGATTACGATCCAGCCTATTGTGGAAAATGCTCTTTATCATGGCATCAAAAATCGCAGGGGCGGAGGAAAAATAACCATAACAGGTGCCGAGACTGAGAAGGATATTGTCATTCAGGTTAAGGACAATGGGATAGGCATGGATGTAGACCGCTTAGAAGAGGTCAGAAGGGGTCTAAACGAAGGCGGACCGGTAAAAAGCATAGTATATGGCCTTTATAACGTAAACGAGCGAATACGGCTTAATTTTGGCGAAGAATACGGTCTTAGCATAGACAGTGAATTTGGAAAGGGCACCACAGTACTTATAAGACTACCCAAAATGAACATTAATAGCCTAACATTCTAATGGATGGAGGAATGCTATGATAAAAAAGCTTTTACATCTGCTATTTATTCCGGTAATTGCTCTTGGCTTGACGGGGTGCGGTCTTTCGGACAGCAACGCCTCAAAAACCATAAGAGTCGGTATTGTAAACAATGATCCCGCAGAATCCGGGTACCGATATGCCAATGATCAGGACCTTCAGGGTAAATTTACCCAGGAAAACGGATATGAAGCTTCTTTTGCCTACAGCTCCAATAACTCGGATCAGATAAAAGCGGCAGAGGATTTCATTCACGAGGGAGTGGATTATCTTCTTCTTTCAGCAGCGGATACCTCCGGTTGGAAAATGGTGCTAAAGGAGGCTAGAGATGCGGGAGTAAAGGTAATTCTCTTTGACAGAAGTATTGATGCGGATGAGAGTCTGTATGAGGCTTCTATAGTTTCCGACATGGAAAAAGAGGGACAGACCGCTGTGGACTGGCTTGCGGAACAGAACTTTGAAAGCTGCAATATCATCCACATTCAGGGAGTAATGGGGTCCGCGGCACAGCAGGGACGAAGCGTAGCCCTGGAAAAGAAAGCAGCCACGGAATCCGGTTGGAACATTGTAAAACAGGAAACAGCCAATTGGGGAGCTGAAGAAGCAAAGTCCATCGTGGAATCGGTAATTGCGGAAGGTACAGCTTTTAATGTGATATATGCCGAGAATGACGACATGGCAAGAGGCGCTGTGGAAGCGCTTGATGAGGCAGGAATAACTCATGGTGTAGGGAAAGAGGTGTGTATAATCGCCTTTGACTGCAATAAATGGGCCCTGGAGGAACTGGAAGCCGGGCGGTGGAACTATGACGGACAGTGTAATCCGTTTCAGGCAAGTTACATAGATGAGATAATAAAGACCATTGAAAGCGGCGGAAAACTTGCAAATAAGACCATTATCATGCAGGAGAAGGGCTTTGATGCAAGTACCATTACCAGAGAGGATATTGACCGCTTCGGAATCTGAGATTATACAAAGAAGAGTCGGGGGGACTCTGCAATATGAAGAAAATCGTCGGAATTGGGGTAATGCTGCTGCTTTTTTTGACATTTATGGTCAGCTGCGGCGGAAGTAGCGAAAAAACAGAGAAAACGGATGTTGACTTTGTTGGACAAAATTTAATAACAGTTGGTTTTTCCCAGGTCGGAGCCGAATCAGACTGGAGAAATTCCAATACCTTTTCCATGCAGAATGCTTTTACTCAGGAAGAAGGCTATAATCTCATCTACAGGAACGGTCAGCAGAAGCAGTCCAATCAGATAACTGCAATCCGTATGTTCATTCAGCAGGGGGTTGACTACATTGTTCTGGCGCCGGTTACAGAGACCGGCTGGGATTCTGTGCTGGGTGAAGCAAAGGATGCAGGCATTCCCGTTATTATCGTGGACAGGATGGTTGATGTGGAGGATGATTCCCTCTATACCTGCTGGGTGGGCTCTGATTTTGAACTGGAAGGCAGGAAAATGGCCTCCTGGATCAAGAATTACACCCAGAGCATAGGTGTTGGTTCGGATGAACTTCATATCGTTAATATTCAGGGAACCATAGGGTCCACAGCTCAGATCGGAAGAAGCAGAGGCCTTTCGGAGGCTGCAAAGGAAAACGGCTGGGATCTTATTGCCGAGGCCAGCGGTGATTTTACAGAGACCAAGGGAAGAGAAGTCATGGTGGACTTTTTAAAGCGCTATGACAATATAAATGTTGTTTACTGCGAGAATGACAATGAGGCAATCGGTGCCATAGATGCAATTGTAAGTGCAGGCCTTCATCCGGGGCCGGACATTAAAAACGGCGATATTCTGGTGGTTAGTTTTGATGGAATTAACAAGGAAGCCCTTCAATATGCCAAGGATGGTCTCATTTCCTGCATTGCGGAGTGTAACCCGATGCACGGGCCAAGGGTCAGGGATCTGATTGAAACGCTGGATGCAGGGGAGACTCCGGACGAGCTGAACTACGTGGATGAGAGACTTTTTAGTTCCATCGAGAATGTAAAAGAGATAGTGGTAAATGGTGCTTCCTATGCGGTGGAAGGCATTGGCGACAGCATTCAAGGGATTATTGTCCCCAAAACAGAAGAAGAGGAAGTTTTCGTAGAGGAAGACAAGATACTTTTGGGAGATGAGCAGTTTGATTTTTATCTGCCGCTTCTTGAAGGGAAAAGGACCGCTCTATTGACAAACCAGACCGGAATTATCGGTAATGATGTTCTGAATGAACAGCATATTCTGGACGCATTATTGGAAGCCGGAGTGGATGTTACTGCGGTTTTTGCTCCGGAACATGGATTCAGGGGCAATGAGGATGCCGGTGCGGATATAAAATCATATGTGGATGAAAAGACCGGAGTACAGGTGCGATCTCTTTACGGAGACGGGGATGAAAAAAAACCGGATGCCGATGATATGGAGGTATTTGATGTTCTGTTGGTGGATATCCAGGATGTGGGCGTAAGATACTATACCTATTACATTTCCATGTATTACATGATGGAAGCCTGCGCTAATGCCGGAAAAAAGGTAATCATTCTGGACAGGCCGAATCCCAATGGATTTTATGTGGACGGACCTATTCTGGAGGATGAATTCAAGTCGCCTGTGGGAGAGCTGCCCATTCCAATAGTTCACGGAATGACTCTCGGTGAACTTGCAAGAATGATAAATGGAGAAGGATGGCTGTCTACAGGTAAAAACAGCTGCGATCTTACGGTTATTCCCTGCCAGAATTACCATCATGAGGATATTACCAGGCTGGTGATCAACCCGTCTCCGAATTTAAAGAGTCCGGAGGCTGTACTTTTATATCCGTCTACATGCTATTTTGAGAGAACGGTAGTGACTGTCGGTCGAGGGACGAATGAGCCCTTCTGTATATACGGGAGTCCTTACTTTGAAGGAATTGAAGACTATAATTATACCTTTATTCCCGAGAGCATGGAGGGGGCTGTCAGTCCGCCCTATGAAGGGCAGCTTTGCTATGGAGTGTCTTTAAAGGAAAAGAGCATGGAGGAGTTGTCCGAAGAGCACTTGAATCCGGAGTATCTTTTGAAGGCATATAATGATTTTTGCGTAAACTACCCGGATAAATCTTTCTTTGGCAAGGCGGATAAAAAAGGTCATTACTGGGTGGATTACCTGTTTGGAACAGACAGGGTGAGAATTGCCATAGAAAGCGGCGCATCAGCAGAGGAAATAAAGGCCCTGTATGCGGAAGATGTGGCGAATTTCAAGGAAATGAGAAAGCCATACCTGCTTTATAAGGATGTGGAATAAGGGAATATAGTTACTGTTCAGACAGAAATGCGCACTCTGCTGCGCATTTCGTGAGAAAGTGAATCAGGAGTGAGCGCATTCCTTCGACGAAGTCGAATTGGAATGAATGCGTGAATTCGTTACTGGAGCGAGCTGCAAGCGAGTGAACAGTAACGGAATATAGTTTTATCATTTTTTTATATTGTTTTTATTTGAAATATTAGATAGCTTGCTGTCATAATATAAGTGTCGGAATATCTTTTAAAGGAGTGTTGACATGAAAAAGAAAATTCTTATCGCTGACGATACTGCACTTATGAGAGAGATGCTTAAGGCTGCCCTGGATCCCGAGGAGTTTCAGATTGTAGGTGAGGCTACGACCGGATTACAGGCGGTGGAGTTTTACAAGGAGAAGAAGCCGGATCTTTTGATCCTGGATATAAATATGCCCAAAATGAATGGAATTGATGCTCTTACTGAGGTCATTAAGTATGATCCGAATGCAAATGTAATCATGTGCTCAGACCAGAAATACGAGAACATGATTGTAATGGCAATCAAAAAAGGGGCAAAGGACTTTGTTATAAAGCCCTTCACCTCTTCTGATGTCAAGGTTGCGGTTAATAAGATCTTTGCCCAGGATGATTGATTTTATTTTGGGGCTCTGGTAAGTTCAGCGAGCTTTGCCTTATCAATTTTGCCTTCTGCTATGGTGTTGGCAATCCATATTTTCAACGCTTCAACAGTTAGATCAATCTGGTCTAACTGTTTTTGTATGCTGACAAAATCGGGAAGCTCATCGTCCGAGATCTCTCCATCTGCAGTGATATCAATGAGGCGATCCTTCTGCCTGTCCAGCGAATTGAGGGCAGATAAAAGGCCAAGAACAATCTCTGAGAGTGTACCCAGCCTGGGACTTACCTCAGGAACGGAAGACTGACCTATGCGGCATTCGTGAGTGCAATAATAGTTGCAAAGCTCAGGCTTTTTGTAGGCGATAGACATATCCACAACATCCTCAGGATAGATGGTGGTCTTACCTGTCTCAAGCTTCTCGATACGGCTCTCGCTGATGGTGCCTATCAGTTCGCTGGCTTGGGCCCTGGTAAGACCTGCGGCTTCGCGGCTCTCGAAATAAATATTCTTGTTTTCTTTAATGGATTTCTTCCCCATGAGTACCTCCCGAAAATAATTAGCGGTAATTATCTGAACATATAGTTATGATACATTGTTTTGGCTAAATGTGCCATAACAAAAATGTTTTGATGTTACTGTTTACAAGCTATGTAGCGAGTGAACAGTAACGTTTTGAGCCCCCGGAATATTGTTCCAGATATTCCGGGGGCTCGTGCTTGGGAAAAACTACTAGCTATTTAAGTTTCCACTGTGCGTACAGTGTAACAACGGAACCATCTTCAGTGGCCAGATTCTTTAGCTTGTTGATTGCATAGAAAGTCTGACCGGAGCCATCCGGCTCGGTGTTCCAGGATCCGAACTTGTAACCGGCAGGGGCTACAAGGCCGGATTTGTCAACGGTGTAGGCTTTATTGTAGGTTGCCGTAATATCATTTACAAAGCCGCTTCCGCCGTTGGAATCGAACCTGATAGTATAGGTTATTGCAACCCAGTGGGCGTAGAGAGAATGACCCTTAAACGCATGGAGAGTATCTCCGTTATCCACAAGAGTTCCTTCTGTCTTGGCTGTGTACCAACCGGTAAATAAATAACCGGTTCTGGTTGGTACAGGAAGATCTGAGTATACAAGTGCATTGGATACGCTGGCTACAGAACAGGTGCCGCCGTTACCAATCAGCTTGATGGTGTAGTAGGCGGGTACCCACTGAGCATAGAGAGTGATGTTATCACCATTTTCAGATCTTAAG
>JAEEGF010807152.1_pt1 | contig 13147 bp, 8 predicted proteins | sample 9134171 | NCBI WGS metagenome assembly JAEEGF01 (sample SAMN16246542, study PRJNA631951) | gut metagenome | biome: gut microbiome; feature: rumen; material: AP-attached | host: Bos | place: Iran: Karaj | collected 2018-10
TCGAGGGACGCGGTGAAATACCGGAGGAACTGGTCGTGGACGGAGGTCTGCATGAATCCGGCATGTTTGTAAAGGTAGGAGAAGAGCCTGGCGGCGGAATCGGGGGAAAAGTTTTCCGTCCCGCGCAGGTTGTGCAGAATCGCCCCGCACACGTCGGCGCGGAAGGATTCGTCTCCGAAATCGCTGCAGAAGGAGAGAAGCGTGTAGGCTTTATTCTCGTCGAGACCGAGGTCGTCTCCGTGAAGCAGGCGGAACGCGTCATATGCCGCGTAAAGTTTTCTGTTCAGCTCCCTCAAGCCGATCTTTCCGAGGAACGCGAACCATTCGTCAAGACCGGCGGGATCCTCCGCGAGCGTTTCGGAGATCATCTTTTCGAAATTTCCCGGGACAAAGCCCGATGTCCTGTTCCAGCCGATAAAGTCGAATACGATTTTGCCGGCCGTATCGGCGTCCGCGGCGTAATCGAAGCCGTTTTCACCGGAAAGGACGCCGCAGAGAGCAGGCTTGATCCGGCAGCTCGCATAATCGAACTTTTTACAGTCACCCACGTAGGTATTGAACGTGATTTTTCCGACGGTCTGCAGCGGGAAGGCGCGCTGCAATGCGGCGAACCAAAGGACCAGATTCTCGCGCGTGTCGTTGAGGAAGATCTGCTGGCCGCCGTCTCCCGCGGATATGAGGGCGGAGAGCAGGGACGCAAAGTCATCCGTTCGGATTGCGAGAAAATCGCGGATCGTCCCGTCGTTTACCCTGCTGCCCCAGCTGTCGATTTCCAGAACGGGAAGCGGCGGCACCGGAGAGGCAGCGTTCAGTTCTTCTTCCGAGAGCGACGTGCGCAGGCAGCACTCTCCGAAGAGCTCATAGGGACGGACGCTAAGTTCGCCTTGAATAAAGAGCAGGGCGGAGATGATATAGTTGCCTGCTCGGCCGGAATAATCCTCGCCGAGATACGTTGTCTGCGCCACACAGTCGCGTCCGTTCGGCAAACGGAAGTATGAGAAGGAAAACGGATACGATTCCGCGATCTGTTCGGGGGTGGGAGCGGGATCCATATCCTTCGGCACCGTATACTTCATCGCGGCGACGATCATGTCGCTTTCCGCATCGGTAACACCCTGGCTTTTGGACCACACCATGAAGCCTTTGTCGGCGGAATCGCCGTTTTTCCACGAAGTGTAAATATACTGCAGCGCTTTCATAGGAACTCCTTTGCACGCATCATTCGATCGGAATCGGAATCCGGCTTCTGCGGGAAAATGCCGTAATAGTATAAACAGTATACCAGAAGGCACATACTCTGTCAAGCTGATTTTGTGAAAATCGGCATATTTCGGGTCCCCGTGATCCCGGATGTGTCCACAATATACCAAAAATGAGAAGGCAGATCCCGGGACTGCCCGGACGATTTTCGTCAGACAATGGCCCGGCAGAGGACTTGACGGACGATACCAGCGGTGCTATAATCTGAACATAACCGGATTCCGTCCGCAGAGAATCCGCAGCCTGCCGGGCTTTGTCCGGACGGGAAAAACTTAGAATTCAGGAGGACAGGATATGTCAGAAAAAGTTCCCGCTCCCTGGTCGCCGGTGGAGCTGACAATGAACGGCACCTATATATGTGCAAAAGTCTGGGGCAGGGAGTATGTCTGGGACAATTCGCTTCTTCCGTCGTCCGTACGTACGGCGGGAAGGGAGATCCTCTCCGCCCCGGCGGCTCTTCACGCCCGTTTCGGCAGGGAGGAAGCGGAATTCAAAGAGATCGTTTTTCTCCCGATTTCGGAGGAGGAGGACAAAGCCGTGTTCACCGTCTGCGCGTCCGCGGGGAATATCATCGTGAACATCCGCTGGACCGTGGAGTACGACGGATATCTCGAAATGGCGCTGAGTGTCGTTCCGTACTGGAGTTTCTGGGGCGTCAGTCCGGTCGCGCTCGACGGGCTGTGGATCACCTTCCCGCTGACGTGCGAAAGCTCCGGACTGTATCATTACTGGCCGACGGACCGGTATGACGGGCTGGCGAGCGGAGCGGTTCCGGAGGAAGGCGTGAGCACTGCGTTCAAGCCCTATTTCTGGGCCGGATGGGAGTTCGGCGGACTCGGGATCACGACGGAAACGGACGAATTCATCGAACTCTCTCCCGGAAAACCCTGCGTCTCGCTGACGCCGGAAGGGGACGGACGCATACTGCGCTGGGATCTGCTCGACCGCAAGCCCCGCGCCTGGAGCGATCGGGAGGACAGCTGGGGAGACGCGCTCGGGCCGGTGGATTATGTGTTCGGCATTCAGGCGACGCCCGTGAAGGAACAGCGCAGGGACAGAATGGAATTCCGGATCGTGCATGAAAGCTATACCTGCGACGACCGTCTGCTCATGCCCGACGAAAACGGGAAAACTCTTCTCGACAAGTACAAAGACAACGGCGTGAACTGGCTGATCTTCCACGAATCGTGGAGCGCGATGCAGAACTACGGACAGGCGGTGGAAGAAGAGCGTTTTCAGACCTGCGTCCGGGAATGTCACAGCCGCGGGATCCGCGTCATGGCGTATTTCGGCTACGAATACCCGACAAACGCGCCGCTGTGGCATGAGAAAAAGGACGACTATCTTCTCAAAAATCCCGCCGGACATTTCACGGGCGGCTGGCAGAGACACAATCCGTGTCAGAGGGCCTATATGGTCTGTTACGCCGGCGGATATGCCGAAGGGATGCGGGAGCGGGTGAAATACGCCATGGAGCATTACGGGCTCGACGGGATCTACACGGACGGCACCTACGTCCCGTGGTCCTGCGCGAACGCCGCTCACGGCTGCGGCTACACGGCGCCGGACGGATCGAGGCGCCCGACGTTCCCCGTTTTTGCGGTCCGCCGCCATGTCAAAGCGCTTTACGAGCTGGTCCACGGGATGGGCGGCATGATCGACACGCATCAGAGTTCCTGCCTGCTCGCCCCGACCCTTGCCTTCGCGGACAGCTTTTACAACGGCGAAAGCATCCAGGAGAAGCTGAAGGAGAGCTTTCTCGGATTTCTCAATCTGCCCGCTTTCCGGACGGAATACATGGGTAAGAACCTCGGCCTCTTCCCGCAGATGCTCGCCTATACGGACAGCCGCATGCCCATCGAAAAGGCCGCGTCCCTGTCCCTGATCCACGACGTCCTGCCGCGGCCCGGAGTCGGAGCGGAGGCCTCCGCGGCCGTTGCGCCGTATTGGAAAAAGCTGTGCGCGTTCGGATCCGGGGACGCCGAATGGCATCCGTATTGGGAAAAAGACTGCCCCGTGCGTCCCGAAACGGAACATGTATACTGCTCGGTATATGAAAAAAACGGAAAACTGCTTGCCGCCGTATCCTCGTTCAACGAAGAGACCGATACGGTGCTGCTCCGCATTCCGGAAGGAGCCGCACTCGGAGAGATCGTTCCCGGGATCGCGTCCGCGGAACGGGACGGCTGCATCCTACGCCTGAACATGAAAGCCTTCCGTCCCGAGCTGATCGAACTGGTATTTTCATAAATTGAGGCGCTGTCCCCGGCAATTCTTATCCGAATCGAAAATTATTTTAATAATTTTCTCCTTCCTGTTCCATTTTCCGCGATTCTATGGTATAATAGAATATCCGAACTGAAAATATAAGAAAGGAACAGTGTATGAACTACCGCGATTTCGGAAAAACAGGCGAAAAGATCTCCGCGCTCGGCTTCGGCTGCATGCGTTTCCCCGAATACGAAAAGGAGGGGAAGAGCTTTGTCGATCAGGACAAGGTCGACGAGATGATCTCCTACGCATACGAAAACGGCGTGAACTATTTCGACACCGCTCCCGGATACTGCAATCAGCACAGCGAAGAAGCGCTCGGACGCGCGGTGAAGTCGTTCCGCGATAAGATCCTCATCTCCACGAAGTGTCCCCTCGACAGCGGCATGGGACGGAAAGGGTACCGGGAGCGTCTTGAATCCTCCCTCGCCCGCCTCGGCACCGATCACGTCGATTTTTATCACTTCTGGGGCATCAACTGCGGGGCGTACGACGACATCATCGTGAAGGAAGGGCTTCTCGAAGAGGCCGCGAAGGCGAAGGAAGAAGGCCTGATCCGGTACATCTCCTTCTCCTTCCACGACCACCCGAGTGCGATCCGGCACATCGTCGATACCTCCGCGGAGCGCGGGATCCCGCTCGAATCCATGCTCTGCCAGTACAACCTGCTTGACCGCTCCAACGAGGAAATGATCCGGTATGTCAACGACAAAGGCCTCGGCACGGTCGCCATGGGTCCCGTGGGCGGCGGACGGCTTGCGGCTCCGACCGATCTGTACGCGAAGCTCACCGGAAAGGCGTCCATCGCCACGTATGAGCTCGCCTTCAAGTTCGTGCTCGGAAATCCCAGCCTGAACTGCGCGCTGTCCGGCATGCAGACGCTGGATATGGTACAGAAGAACGTCAAGGTCGCGTCCGACGATACGGCTTTCTCCGAGGAGGAATGGGCACAGCTCGGCAGCGCGATGGAGGAGATCAAAAAGTTCTCCGAACTGTACTGCACCGGATGCAGATACTGCCAGCCCTGCACGGTCGGCATCGACATCCCGCGGATCTTCGAAATGTATACGTATTACAACGTCTACGGCCTTAAGGATCACGCGAAATGGATGATGAAAGACTATATCCGGAACGGCGGCCTCACCTTCGACGACTGCATCCGGTGCGGCGCCTGCGAGAGCAAATGTCCCCAGCATCTCGAGATCATCAAGAACCTCGAAATGGTCTGCAAGGTGCTTGCCGAATAAGGAGGAGAACGATGTTTCCGCATAACGGACGGCTGACACTCGACGGCGGCACCGCGGACTATATCTGTTTCGGAAAGGGAGAGAAAACGCTCGTCATGATCCCCGGGATCGGGGACGGACTGAAAACGGTGAAGGGAATGGCTCTGCCCTTTGCGCTCCTGTACCGAAAACTCGGAAAGAAATTCAGGGTGTATGTGTTCAGCCGGCGGAACGAACTCCCGGAACATTTCTCCACAAGGGACATGGCGCGCGATCTTTCGGCCGCCATGGAAATGCTCGGACTGAAATCCGCGTGCGTGATCGGTATATCCCAGGGCGGGATGATTGCGCAGTGGCTGGCAGCGGATCATCCGGACAAGGTCGATAAGCTGGTTCTGGCCGTCACGCTGTGCCGTCAGAACGACACGGTCCGGGATGCGATCGGCAGCTGGTGCGAAATGGCCCGGAAGGACGACTACCGGGGTATCATGATGGATTTCGCCGACCGGTCCTATACTCCGGAGAGGGCAAAGAAAGAAAAACGGACGTTCGCGCTGATGGGCAACATCGGCAAACCGTCGGATTTTTCCCGCTTCCTGATCCAGGCGGAGTCCTGCCTGACGCACGATTCCTCGGACGTACTGAAAGACATCCGCATCCCGACGCTCGTGATCGGCGGGACGGAGGACAGAATCGTCACGGGGAAGGCTTCGGAAGAGATCGCGGAGGGGATCGGCGGATGCGAGCTGTATCTGTACGAAGTCCTGAGCCACGGATTGTACGAGGAAGCTCCCGATTTCATGGAACGCGTCGCCGCCTTTTTCGGATAAATTCCCGGAACCGTAAAATGACTCCCTCGGAGTTCAACGGTACATGTGCCGCCCCCTCCGAGGGAGTTTTATTATCATATATTGATTTTGCGGTTCATTCGGCCTGCATCGGGGGAAGGCCGAGCAGCTTTTCCGCGTTCCCGCGGGAGATCTTGTAATAGGCGTCCCATGAAATTTTCCCGTTCGCGCAGGCGTCGTCGAGGAAGGATGCGAGCAGGAGCATATCGCTGTTGATGTTTCCGGGACGGCAGATATCGGTGCCGTAGTACAGTCTGTCCTTGAATTCTTCGAGGAACCTGTACGCGTGCTCCGGGTCCCTCGCCATCGCGTTATAGCCGCTTCCGGCAGAGAGGTCCGCGCATAGATTCGGATATCGTCGCATCAGTTCCTGCAGCCGACCGCCCGGCGCTACTTTCCCGGTCGGATAGCCGTCTCGTTCCTCGGGCTTCAGATCCCCGCTGATTTCCGCCCAGAATTTCTGCGAGTGGCCGATGTGGCGCAGACGCGGGAATTTGGCAAGGGACTTTTCGAGGCCCGGAAGACCGAAACCGTCCACGATCCCGTAATCCCCGAACCGGTTCCCGAGATGGAAGGTCACGGACAGCCCCAGTTCTTCCAGCTGCCCGAAAAGATTTTCCGTCATCGGATCGTCAAAGGGGAGATTGGAGGAAATTTCTCCGATCCCCTTCGCGCCGAGTCCCATGAGCTGACGGAGATGGGGACGGAAATCCGTCGAGGCCGAATTGTTTCCCTGACGGGGATCGACGTTGCAGAACCAGGAAAACCTGTCGGGATACTTCTGCACGACCTGCCAGATCTCATAGTTGGAGGAAATGACAAAACCGCACTCGATGCAGATCTCCGGCATAAGGACGCCCCGCTCCACGCCGATTTTGTCATACATCGCAAGCACTTCCTCCGGCGTCGCATAGCGGGAATCCGGCGTCGAAGAATACCATCCGGATTCCGAGGTGTGCACGTGAAGGTCGATTTTTTTAACGGGAGAGAAAGACATAACCGTCTCCTTTCGCACTGCGCGTTGTTCCTGTCCCTATGATAGCACGCTCTGCGTGTTCTGTCAAGAGCGCGGAGCAAACGCGGGCGGTGCCGGAAGAATCCGGATCAAACCTCTCCTCTGTTCTTGACGAATTCGGGGGAAAATGGTATAATTGTGATGTGATGGATCTGTTATTTGGATATTTCCGGAGAGGGAGGACGGTCATGAAACGGTTTTCGGCGTCGATTCTCGCTCTCCTTCTCATTTTTTGCTTTTTTCCGTGCCGTTCCCAGGCAGAGACGGGAGGCAGGCTGATCGCGCTCACCTTTGACGACGGCCCCGGAGAACCGACGGCACGCCTGCTCGACGGATTACAGGACCGCGGCGTGAAAGTCACGTTTTTCATGCTCGGCAGCTGCGCGGAAAACTATCCGGATCTTGTCTCCCGTGCCTACCGCGAAGGACATCAGATCGCAAGCCACAGCTACAGCCACGCGAAAATGGACAATCTGACCGACACGCAGATCGCAGACGAGTTCCGGACGGCAGCCGAAGCTTTGAAACGGGCGTCGGGAGGAGCATCGGATTTCGCCGCGCGCCTGCCCTACGGAAACGGGGACGAACACGTCCGCAGCCTCACGGGGGCTCCCGTCATCGGTTGGACGGTGGATCCCATGGACTGGAAGTATCGGAACGCCGAGACCGTCCGGAACAACATCGTCTCCGCGGCTTTTGACGGAGCTGTGGTGCTGGTTCACGACATCCATCCCACGAGTGTGGACGGCGCTCTCTTGGCCATCGACGATCTCAAAGGAGCTGGATACGAATTCGTTACGGTGCGTGAGCTGTTCAGACGCCGCGGCGTGACGCTGTGGGCAGGCGGACTTTACAACAGCTGCAGATCGAACGGCATTGATGCCGGACCTGTTCAGACACCCGTCATTACGGGAAAGGAGGAGGGGGGCAGGTATCTGGTGTCGATTTCCGCGGGAGAGGGAGCGGGGATCTATTACACGACCAACGGCTGCGATCCGCTCTATGCGGGGAACTGGTATACGGGACCGTTCACGGCTGAGGGAGAGGTGACGGTCCGGGCGATCGCGGCGTATTCCCTCAACGGAAGCCGCAGCGAAGAATCCTCCGTCACATTCAGCGTACCCCGCGCGCCGACTCCTCAGATCTCGGCGGAAAACGGAAAGGCCGTTCTGTCTGTTTCCGATCCGGCGTTTACCGTCCGGTATACGATAGAGAGCAAAGATACGCCGTCCGTCTCCGGAACGTATACGGCTGCGCTCGATCTTGCTCCGGATACGGTGATCCGCGCTTACTGCACGCGCGACGGCTGGTTCGACAGCGCGGAGGTTTACGGATGGTATTCCGGCAGGGGGATCTTTTACCGGGACGTCAGACCGGATCAGTGGTTCGCGGAAGCTGCAGACAGAGCAACGGCCGAAGGCTGGTTCTTTGGAACGGGCGACGGGCATTTTTCTCCCGATGAGGCGCTGACCCGGATTCAGACGGTTTATCTCCTTTATCGATTCGCTGGATCTGTCGCACCGGGATCTTCCCACCCGTTTGCCGATATCGGAGAGGACAGGGCGCTCTCCTGGGCGTATGAAAACGGGATCATAACCGGCAGGAGCAGGGACCGCTTCGCACCGGACGAACCGGTCACGAGGCAGGAGATCGCCGTCATCCTGACGAGGTATTTCGGAAAAGGAAGTCTCAAAGCGGAGACGGATTTCATGGACGGGCAGACCGAATTTACGGACGGGAACGAGATCGCTCCGTGGGCGGAAGAAGCCGTTGCCGGAATGAAGGATCTCGGCCTTCTGACGGGAGATGAACAGGGCCGCTTCCGTCCGGAAGCAAACTGTTCCCGCGCGGAGATGGCTTCGATCCTGTCCCGTGCCGATGATCTGTCGAAAAAGAACGGCAGCTGAACGGAAAAGATACGCTAAAATTAGGATGTTCTTCCGTCATTCAGCGGTTTTCAGGCTGATAATGAATCGATATTCATGTTTTTTGTCGTATCTGTCTGAAAAAAGCTGAAAAACCGCTTGACAGAACACATAGTTTCGAATATAATGTAAATATATTCATTGAAAAAATCAAGGAGATGCGACCGAATGTCAATCGTTACGGTAAAAGTTGACGATAACCTGAAAAACGATGCCGCAGGAATACTGGAAGAACTCGGACTGGATATGCCGACCGCTGTCCGGATGTATCTGAAAGCCATTGTCCGCGAAAACGGGCTTCCCGCTTCCGTCCGGAAGGATTCCGGCTTCTCCCGGAAATCCGGGATCCCTTCACGGGCACGACCCGCGGAGAAAAAAGGAAAAGCGCCCGGAAAAACTCCCGCCGTTCCGCTCCCCGCAAGAGTTGCCGGAACGGACGAACTGATTGCGCTGATCTGTTCCGTACCGGTCGGCGGACTGACCCGCTGGAGCGATCTGGAAGCCTGTCTCAGTAAAAAATCCGGCGGAGAAGTGAAGATCCCGGACCGGGCGGAGTGGCCGAAAATCAACGCCGAAGGTCTTGCCATCCCATACTGGCGCGTGGTATCCGAACGCGGAGCCGTCCGTGCGGACGCGTCGTGTTCGAAAGAACTGCGGGAGGAGATGCTGAAAGCGGAAGGCCATACGTTCCGGCCGGCAGGTCACGGGATCTTTTCCGGCATCAAAGTAGCCGATTATAAAGAAAAAATCGTTCGGTTCTGATCCGCTTCCGCTGCGGATCCGCCCGTTTTCCGCGTTCATCCGGAAGACGGGCGTTTTTCTTTACAACAGAACGTCTTTGTTTCATTTTCCCTATAAGTCCGGAAACCGGTTGACGCGGCGGCGGGTCATGTGATATAATAAATCAATCTATGTCCTTTCCGGCGGAACGGACATATTTTGTCATTGCGTATTTTGCACGGAGCAGCCCGCCCGATGCGGCGGGATGACGGCGTGAAACGATATCGGAAAGGAGCGGAAATTGGCCAAGGAACAAAAAATCATCCGCGATCTGACCACCGGCAGCGTGCCGGAGACCCTTCTGAAGTTCTCCACGCCGCTTTTTCTGTCCGGACTGCTTCAGATGGTCTACAATATGGTGGACATGATCGTCGTCGGACGCTTCGTCGGAACGGAAGGGCTTTCCGCCGTTGCGATCGGCGGAGAAGTCCTGCAGCTCATCACCTTTGTCGCCATAGGATTCTCCAATGCCGGACAGATCCTCATTTCCCGCTATGTCGGAGAAGAACGGCGGGACAAGGTCGGCAGGATGGTCGGCACACTGTTTACCCTTCTGACGGGTCTGGCACTCACCATCACCGTCGTATTCCTTTTTTCCTATCAGGGCATCCTGCGCTGGCTGAATACTCCGGAGGACATCTGGGAGTATACCCGACAGTACAGCATCACCTGTGTCTACGGAACAGTATTTATTTACGGATACAACCTCGTCTCGGCTATCCTGCGCGGCATGGGGGACTCGCGCCACCCGTTCCAGTTCATCGCCGTCGCGTCCGTGATTAATATCGTCCTCGACGTGCTCTTTGTATGGCCTCTCGGGATGGGTCCCCTCGGCGCGGCGCTTGCGACGGTGATCGGACAGGCAGTCAGCTTCCTTTTCGCGCTCCGCCTTCTTTACCGGAACCGGGAACAGATCCATTTCGGATTCAAGCCGGCGCATTTCCGGCTTTACGGAGATACGGCGCGGGAACTGATCTCCCTCGGCATCCCCATGGTGATCCAGTCCGCGGCCGTGACCTTCTCCATGCTCTTCGTCAATTCCTACGTCAATTCCTACGGAAAAGTTGCCGTCGCCGTGACGGGAGTGGCGCGCAAACTGGAGAGTATGATCGGCGTCGTGTCGCAGGCGATCTCTTCCGGAGGCGGCGCGATGGTGTCGCAGGCCCTCGGAGCAAGGAAAAGCAGACGGGTGCCGCAGATCGTCGGGACCGCGCTGTGGGTCGTCGCGATCCCTGCCGGCGTGTTCGCCGTCATAACCGTTTTCCGTCCGGAATGGCTGTTCGGCCTATTCTCGGACGATCCGGCCGTACTCGAAATGTCTCTGCTGTATGTGCCGGTCGCCCTGGTGCAGTATCTAGGCGCGACCCTGCGTCCCGCGGCGTTCGCGCTGATCAACGGATCCGGAAATTCAAAACTGAACCTTGCGGTCGCGCTGCTCGACGGGATCGCCGCCAGGATCGGACTCGCTCTCCTGCTCGGCGTGAAACTGAACATGGGGATCGTAGGCTTCTGGTACGGGAATGCCCTGGCCGGCCTCGTCCCGTTCCTCATCGGAAGCGTCTATCTGCTTTCCGGCGCGTGGAATAGACACGACGCGACCGTTCCGGAGAAGGATGCCCCGTAAAAATGAAGATAGTTTCAAAAATGAAAGAAAATTATAATTTCGTTAAAACTTCCGTCCGGCTCTTGCGTGTATGCGGGAAAAGGTGTATAATGCCGGAAACGTCCGGCGGTCGGATCACGGAAAAACAAAGGAGGTAACGGTATGCTTCGCATTGAACATCTTACGAAAACTTACGGGGAAAAAACGGCAGTGGGGGACTTGACCCTGCACATCGCGCCCGGAGAGATCTACGGCTTTATCGGTCACAACGGAGCCGGAAAGACCACGACGCTGCGCTCTGTCGCGGGGATCCAACAGTTTGACAGCGGCGAGGTCTACATCAACGGCCTTTCCATGAAAGCCGATCCGATCGGCTGCAAGAAGATTATCGCCTATATTCCGGATAACCCGGATCTGTACGATTATATGACCGGCATCCGGTATCTCAATTTCGTGGCGGATATTTTCGGCATCTCTTCCGAAGACAGGCAGAAGCGCATCCGGGAGTACGGGGACCGATTCGAGCTCACCAAGGATCTCGGCCTGCCCATCTCCGCCTTTTCCCACGGCATGAAGCAGAAGCTCGCCGTGATTTCCGCGTGGCTGCACCAGCCTAAGCTCATCCTGATGGACGAACCCTTCGTCGGCCTCGACCCGAAGGCCTCCCATCTTCTGAAAGAGATGATGCGCGAGTTCTGCGACGCGGGCGGCGCGATCTTTTTCTCCACCCATGTGCTGGAGGTCGCGGAAAAGCTCTGCGACAAAGTCGCCATCATCAAGCAGGGAAGCCTGATCCGCTCGGGAACCATGGAAGAAGTGCGCGGGGACGATTCCCTCGAAGAGGTCTTTCTGGAACTGGAGGCTGAATAATGCTGAAAGTACTCTTGAAAAAACAGCTGATGGAGATCTTCCGCAGCTATTTCTACGACGCGAAAAAGAACCGCGGACGCTCGAAAGTGTTTACGGTTCTGATGCTTTTGCTCTATGCCCTGATCATCGTCGGGTTCCTCGGCGGCATGTTCGCCTACCTTTCGTTTACCATGTGCGGGGCCTTCTGCGCGGCGGGCGTCAACTGGCTCTATTTCACGATCCTTGGTTTGATCGCGATTTTTCTCGGGGTGTTCGGCAGCGTGTTCAACACCTATGCCGGTCTGTATCTCTCAAAGGATAACGATCTGCTGCTGTCCATGCCCATCCCCGCGAAATACATCGTCGTTTCGCGGCTTCTCGGCGTGTATCTGATGGGACTGATATACTCCGCTTCCGTGACCGTTCCGGCGGTGATCGTCTACTGGATCACGGTCAAGCCGGATTTTGCCGTCGTGATCTGCGGGATCCTGTTTGTCTTCCTCGTCTCCGTCTTTGTCCTGATCCTTTCCTGCCTGCTCGGATGGGTCGTGGCAAAGATCAGCCTGAAACTGAAAAACAAGAGCTTCATCACCGTTCTGATCTCGCTCGTATTCATCGGCGCATACTACTTCTTCTACTTCAAAGCGCAGAGCATGATCCAGGATCTGCTCCTCAACGCCGCCCTGTACGGCGAAAAGATCCGCGGTGCCGCTTACGGTCTGTATCTTTTCGGACAGAGCGGAACGGGGGACTGGATCGCGACTCTGATATGCGCCGGCGTGATTCTCGCTCTGTTCGCGGTGATGTGGATCGTGCTGGAACGCAGCTTCCTGAGCGTTGCCACGTCGACCGGCGTTTCCGCGCGCGCGGAATACCGGGAGAAGAAGACAAAGCGCACAAGCCCCGACGCGGCCCTTCTGCGCCGGGAATTCGCCCGGTTCACATCCAGTCCGAATTACATGCTCAACTGCGGACTCGGCGTCCTCATGCTGCCGCTGGGCGGTGTCGCGCTGCTTATAAAGGGACGGACTATCGTACAGGGGCTCGAAAGCTTCGGACTTGAAAGCGGCGTTTCCCTTGTCCTGCTGTGCGCCGCATGCTGCATGATTTCCACGATGATTGATACCGCGGCTCCTTCGGTCTCGCTCGAGGGCAAAAATCTGTGGGTCGTGCGCTCCATGCCGGTGTCTTCATGGCAGGTCCTCCGGGCAAAGCTCCGGGTGAATCTTCTCCTTGCCGGAGTGCCGATGCTGTTCTGCGCGGTCTGCGCTTCCCTGATCTTAAACTGCTCCGCTGCAGAGAAGGTGCTGTTCGTGGCGGTCTGTATGCTCGGCATGACCTTTCTGGCATTGTGGGGCCTGTTCCTCGGC
>JAEEGF010711875.1_pt1 | contig 13145 bp, 15 predicted proteins | sample 9134171 | NCBI WGS metagenome assembly JAEEGF01 (sample SAMN16246542, study PRJNA631951) | gut metagenome | biome: gut microbiome; feature: rumen; material: AP-attached | host: Bos | place: Iran: Karaj | collected 2018-10
CTAGCGACTTCTCATATTCAGGAACATTCACAAACTATAAAGGTGGCATGGTCGAGTTTCGGCTGTACGCCAATAGCAGGTAATATGCGTATTCTTTGAATCCTATTGTCTAAAACCAATTAAATCACTGATATATAATTAAAACAAAAAAAACGATGAAATATAAATGCATAGAATGCGGGCAAGAATACAACAGTGAATTTAGTGCCTGTCCCAAATGCGGCTGTCCTACGGAATATCAAACCGTACAAGTCGAACAGGCTCCTCAGGAGACAGAACGCTCAAATGATAATGAGCACCAAGAAAAAGACGGCATCAAACTAGTTGTGCCCCAGATAGCCAACAGCAGCATCACAACAATGGAAATAAGGAGATGTCCTGCTTGCAACGCACCGCTATCGACATCGTATGAAGACACAGAAACTATTTGCTCCTATTGTGGACAAAAAATCTTTTTTGTAACCGAAGAAGATGACGATGACGAAGAATGGATTGACGAAGAGGAAGCACCCTTTGTGTTGATACCTCAAGGAACGGAAAAAGACTTCCAAACCGCAGTTATTAAAAAAATGGTCACGACCGATTACGTCCCAGTGGACATTTTTGACAATATGATTTTTGGTAGCAGTCGTCGGAGCCTCTTCCCTGTTTATGTATTCGAAGTCAATTGGTCGGCCAACTGGCAAGCCTGTTTTAGTTATCTGGACACACAACGAAAGGCAGCTTACGATTCACAAGGGAAATATATAGGAATGACAATCGAACAGGAAAGAAAAGTTCACTACGCAAACGGGACCGCGGCGGGTGATGCCACGATCGTAAGACCTGGTTCAAAGGAAAAATTCAAAAACAAGTCCACAATTTGCGCTAAATACACTGACTTATTGTCGAAAAACCCTGGAGCATTAAGTCATCAAGCCAAGGAATTGTCTGAAACCAACACCGGCTTATTAAGCGGATGGGAACAAATCAGTTTCAACTTAGACGAAGACGAAGCATGGAGCAATGGTGGTGAAAACCGTCTGGCGACATTTGTAGAATCCGGAGTGAACCGTTCAATACAAAACATGGCGAATGGCTCCGAAATTGACAATGCGGAGTACACCTATCAACCCTACAGGAACAGCGAAAGCAAGTTATTGATACCTGTTTGGGAGACCGATTTTAGTTATGAAGGCAAGTCATATACAGCCTCGGTTGACGCTTGGCAGCACATGGTTCTCATGGATGACTATCCCACAGAAGAATCGGAGCAAGTCCACAAAAATGAACTGATGAAACTATTCAAAAAATACAGGAGAAGAAGAACATGGGGAAGTATATTATTTGCGGTTTTGTATAGTGGTTTTTTCGGCTCTATAGGAGCAATAAGTGTTGATACGCTTTATTTTATACTTGTCACACTCTTGGGCATTGCAGCACTCCTGACATGGGATTTTCAGCGAAAAATGCATCGCAAAAAACTGGACATAGAAAACATCTCGTATAACAAATACTGGGTTGAGAAAAAAAAGAGACAGGAGGCCGCCAAAAAAAAGTTTGGCATCCAAGTCCCTATAGGAGCCGAACCGAAAATAATAAAAATGTCTTGTGTAGCAGATATTATCATAATGATCATAGCAGTAGTAGGCATGGTGGTCGCTACTTACGTTCTGGAATGGTGGTCACATTAAAGAATGGGCACGGAAAATAACCCAACAAAAAAACACTTTTATAATATCTTAGAACATGGCACTCATACAATGTCCCGAATGCGGGAAACAAATCAGCGACAAAGCGGCAACGTGTCCAAACTGCGGCATTGATGTACAAAAGGCTACAGTACCCCAACACCGCTACCAACCAGATACTACAATCCCCGAACCCGCAATCGAAACGCGCAGTGCTTTGCCGGCCTCGACTCAGCTGGCAAAAACCGGGAGCGAGAGGCCAGAGAAGAAAAAGATTGTAGCACCGTGGATTGTCGCGGGCGCTGCATGTTTGGCCGCAATTGTGATGGTGGGCTTACAAGGCAAAAGCTGCAATGACATGGACTTGCTGGTCAGCTTGAACGACGGTTTTCAGTTGACCAATATCTCACTTGCAAATCAGATCAATGATACATACCAAGCTTTTGCCGATCAGGCCAGCAAGGAGCCTGAAAAGGCTGGCCCTTACTATGAGAAAGCCCTGGCTGTGAAGGCTGAGGCCGACGACCTCATCAACTATGTTGAGGCCCTCAAGTGGGACTTGGTGAAGAAGGTTGAATGCGACAAGGCCAAGACCCCGAAAGAAGCTGTAGCAATGGCTCTTGAAAGAGGTCTGCTTAAAAGCACCGACACCTTGAGGCACGGGCGTGGGTGTTATGAAATCAACACCTCAAAAGTGAAGTCGAAAGGCAACATTAACAAGCCTACCACATATATGATGAGCAAAACTTTCGAGCTCTCAGAGAAGATTCGTAAGTATAGAGCCGAGATCTTCAAGGCCGTTGGCGAAGAGCATATCCACGAGCAAGGGCTGATGACCGACAGTATCTTCAGCAGCAACAGGGAAGACCTTGGAACCGACGCCGTGAAGGAATATTACGTCAAGGTTGGCACCACCATGATAAAGTACTATGGCGCCAAGATCGACTATGCCCCCGGGGCTACCAACCCGCTTAACAAGAGCTGGGGATACCACAACTTCCACCACACAGTACTGGTTGCCGATGTCGCTCTGCTCAACAAGCTGATCTCGGAAGCCCAAACTGCCGAGTTGAATGCCGTCAACCAACTGATGACGAACATCCACGTTGCCTATTCCACCTATTATGTCAGGTAGTTTGGAGGATAACATGCCCCCGGATCCCAAATCCGTATTCATTTTAGAAACAGTTTAAGAACGTTCTTGCCCAAGCGGCTCCATCACCCGCGCAAAAATCCCATTCATATAGGCCAGAGCCATGCCGTAGTTGCTGATCGGGATACAGATCTGTTGCTAATTGAATCGGGGAGAAGAACAGATTCTTCTCCCATTTTTCGTCCATTTCATCCATTTTTCTCTCGAATTATCCATATTGGACACAAAAACTGCATCTAATATGGATAATTAAATTATTGATGATCAGCGATTTGATTTGTTTGTTTGGATTATTATCGTATTTTTGCAGCATTCAACAAGACTTTCAGTAAAGCTGTTCTTCGAATTGTTGAAATCAAAAACTATAAAAACAAACAACTATGGCAGCAAAAGACATTATAGATTTATTGATTTTGTTAGTAGCTCTCGCCGCATTCATTCTATCGCTCTTTGAATTGCATAGCTATAAACAAAAAGAGACCAACAAACTGCTTTCTCAATTAAACAAAAGGTATTTGGAAAGTGATGATCTTCAAACTGTAGTGAAGTATCTTCGCGAAACAAATCCAGATGATACCGAACCTTCAGAGTATCAAGTTGAATTGTTTTTACGTTTTTTTGAGGAGTTGAATGTCTACTTGCGTCACGGTAACCTAAATCCTGATGACGTGAAAACATTCTTTAATTTCTACTTTGATAGACTATACCATTCTGAACGCGGAAAGGAATTGCTTGGCAAAATCAACAATGAAGACAAAAGTCTTGATTATCTCAATGGTTATAAAGACAAAATCCGATTCAAAGAATAATACAAACTCGTAATAAAATGAAAACAAAAAAACTACAACTAAAAAGAGTTGCACTATTTGTCCTACTGACTATAGCAGGGATGACAAACGCTTTTGCGCAAGAGTTTACCGTTGATGGATTTAAATACGAAATCGAAAATGCTAGTAACAATACGGTAACTATAAAAGGTTATGCTGATGGATCTAATAATGCTGAAGGAGAACTTGTTATACCCAAACAGGTAACCTATAATGGAATTACTTATTCCGTGAAATCAATAAGCAATCAAGCGTTTAATGGCTGCACGGGATTGACCTCCGTTACTATTCCTAACTCCGTAACTTCAATTGGTGAGAATGCTTTTGCTTATTGTAAGGGATTGACCTCGGTCACTATCCCTAATTCCATAAAAACAATAGGTTGGGCTGCGTTTTGGTGCTGCACAGGATTGACCTCGGTAACCATTCCTAATTCCGTGACAGAATTGGCTGGGTTTGGTGGTTGCACAGGATTGACCTCAGTAACCATTCCTAATTCCGTGACAAAATTGTCTGGGTTTTATGATTGCACAGGATTGACCTCAGTAACCATTCCTAATTCCGTGACAGAATTGTACGGGTTTCAGAATTGCACAAATTTGACCACTATCAACATTCCCAACTCCGTGACAAAACTGTCAGGTTTTTTTGGGTGCACGGGCTTGACTTCTGTCACCATCCCAAACTCCGTGAAAGAATTGTCGGGATTTGGTGGTTGTACGGGATTGACCTCAATCACCATTCCTAATTCCGTGACAAAATTGTCGGGATTTAGTGGTTGCACAGGATTGACCTCGGTCACCATCCCTAATTCCGTGACAGAATTGTCTGGGTTTAAAGGTTGTACAGGCTTGACCTCTGTTACAATCCCTAACTCCGTGATAGAATTATCAGGGTTTGGTGGTTGTACCGGATTAACCTCAATCACCATCCCTAACTCGGTGAAAAGCATAGGCGCATATGCATTTGAGGGATGCGCGGGGTTGACCTCCGTAACCATTCCCAACTCCGTGAAATCAATAGATATTGCATTTGGAAAGTGCACAGGATTGACCTCTGTTACCATCCCAAACTCCGTGACAGAATTGTCTGGGTTTGTTGATTGTACTGGATTGACCTCGGTCACCATCCCAAATTCCGTAGAAAAAATTGACGAATATGCATTTTCCGGTTGCACAGGATTGACCTCCATCACTATCCCAAATTCCGTGAAAAAAATAGGCTTTGAAGCATTTTCTGATTGTTCTGGACTGACCTCCGTAACCATCCCAAATTCCGTAGAAAAAACTGAAGACTTTGCATTTTCTGGTTGCACAGGGTTGACCTCTGTCACCATCCCTAATTCCGTGATAGAATTGTCTGGATTTGGTGGCTGTACGGGATTGACTTCCGTCACTATCCCCAACTCCGTTAAATCAATAGGCGATCAAGCATTTGAGGGTTGTACAGGATTAACTTCAATTATTATTCCCAATTCTGTAGAACAAATAGGGAATTATGCTTTTAGAGACTGTAAAGGTTTGACCTCAGTAACCATAGATGCCAACACAAAGGTGGAAGAATATGCCTTTGATGGTTGTGATAATCTTAAAAGACCACAAGATCCCCAACGTTGGATAGATATGGGAATTCGAGATAAAACAGGAAAAACAATATTATGGGCAGATGCGGATTTTGTTGTATTTAAAGACGGTTCTTTCGGTCTGGCTGATTACGGGGAAACAGGTTCCAAAATTGGATGGGGGGATATTACAGGGGTAATCTCCGGAGGCAATTTATCGGATTATGGTGGAAATAATCCACCTATTAATATATCAGGAAATCCTAGATATGACATTGTTACATCCTATTTTGGGGAATATTATCGATTGCCAACAAGTGATGAATTTCGATCACTTATTGAGAATTGCGATATTGAATACAAAACTATAACAAAAAAAATAACGGGTCGAGGTGGTTTGCCATCATGGGTACAAGGAGAGTGGATGTGGCATTGTTCTGATATAATAAATGGTAAAGTCACTAATGTTTCGATTAATTTGAGAATTGATGGTTACTTGGCATCCGTATACACATCAAAACAAGAATATTGGGAAGGCAGTTATTCGTATAACGATGGGGTATTAAACGTATGGAAACTTGCTTTAATTGTTGATGATAAGAACAAGACTTTGCATGATAATAAAGGCTATCAGTTCCATAAAATCAATAATAAAACGGAAACTAGCAAAACAACAGGCTATGTATTCAAAAGTAGAATCAATGGGAACACATTGTTTTTTGTAATGCCTAGCAGCAACTCAATGTTATCCACTGGAAATGCGGTTTTATCATGGCGAAATCCTCAAGAATATGATTATTGGACAGCAACTTTATATCCAGAAGACCGTGATTGCGCAATTATTTTTCGCCAAAATAACGAAGGTTATGGCATGATGGCCATACCTAGATATTCTCATTGTAGAGTAAGACCAATAAAGATAGAAAGATAGCAAGGACAATGTGCTAATGGTTATTAAAATCCAATAACAACAAATACTTACAACAATGAAAAGACAATTAAATATAATAGCATGCGTATTAGCCATTGCTGCACTGACAACCGCTTGCGAATCCTATGAAAAGAAGATGGAAAAACTTGAAAAAGTGGCTACTGAATATAAAGCTACTTTAGGAAACAATGTTACGGTATTAGCCGAAGTTATCGATTCAACGGCACAAGAAATAGTATATTTGCGACAAGTTGACGGAGATAATTCGTGGGACTTTGTCGCCCTTGACGAAGAAACCACCTATGTCGTTGAAGCCCACTGTTATTCTACTGGAAATACAGAGAATATAATAACAAATTGGGCAAAAAAGGACGATTATCCGTATTTCAAAGACAGTCGTTTGGTAAAAGATAGATTGTTTTTAAACTTATGGAACGGGCGTTACGGCACAGCCGTAATCTATATTAATCTCCGAGACAATTCCATTCATGAGGTTGCCTTTCCTGAGGAAGCTGAAATAACAGACGATCAGATTACTCTTACAGAAATGTATGTGGTTCATGATGCTGAATACATGTATGAAATAGAATATGGAAGCAAGAAATTTGTAATAAAAACAGATTTGACAGATGCCGAATACGAAGCAGAAGCCAAACTGCGAGCCGAAAATATCCAAAAAATTGAAAGAAAAGCACAAGAAGAAGACAAACACCATAGACAGATTGCAAAAAAAGACAAGAAAAAAGACTTTTGTATTCTTAATTATTTAGATGGCTCAGGAGGAGGATTGCAATTAAGAATGTCTGGATTGATTGGGAATGTATCGGTTAGTTTTCACTGCAATTACGATATTTGGGATGGGAAATGGGATGGCGCAGCAGATTTAGAGTTCAAAATGAACGATGAAACAACAGAAAGTTGGGATGGAGAAATAACCAGTGTAAGCGAGGAAAGCGGGAGAATGGTGGTGGCTTTAGAAAAAGGTGCAAAAGGAGAATTAATAGGTTATCTTCATGGCCAAATGGCGAATGCAACATACGAAGGAACTTACTATGATCCCTACGGAAATGAAACACCATTCAAGTTTTTTGATGATTTTCAGTATTGGGGGTTCTAAATACATGGAAAGCCATGAGAAAAAAAGTGATAAGAACCACATTTGTAGTTTTATTGTTAGCACTAATGACAGCATGTCATAATAGTTCTCACACCCAAAAAGATGACACACAAGTAGTTCAAACGGATTATTCAAAAGACACAATGCCTGATATGATGGCTTTGATAAACCAGCCATTCAACATGAGTGAAATGGAAAGTAGATTTGCTGAAATGCGAGCGGAAAGTAAAGAGCATCAAACAGAGGCAGTGAATTGGTATTTTTTTGGAGAATGGATATACGGCAACTGGGAATATAGTGGCTATGACGAATGGGTCGGCCGCTATACCATGTACGTCAGCATATCAGAAGACAACTTGAGATGGGGTTATAATGGCAAAGAATCGTATAACGGCCCATACGAAATTGATTTCGATGACGAAAAGATATACTTTAATCGTCACAATGGTTTTAGCACATACTTTAAATTCAACTCCGACACAGAAAGAATTTCAGATGGAGAAGGCCACTACTTCAAAAAGGTGAACCGACCTGTTGGCACCAGTTCTTCAAACGGTTACAGTAATAATTCTTATAGTTCGAGCAGTCAAAGCAATGTCATATTCCGCACCGATTCTGATGTAATTGCTTATACAAGTTCCCATACTTTTAAAAACAGCATGGGCAATCGAATATCCATCTCTTTTCAAGGTATGTATGTCAATGGCAATTTGTTGACTAATGCCCCAAGAGTATTGAGATTTAGTGGCAGTAGTGCAACTATTAGTGTTAGTTCCCCTTACACGGGTGGTGGTGCTATGATTATCAGTGTAGATGCATCACGAGGAACAATTACGGATGGCTCTGGAGATGTGTTTAGGATTGTGAATTAATACCGGAGGAAGCCGAAAATCCATTAAAGAGTAGGCATAATAATCAAAACATTATCAAAATGAGGCCATATGAAGTTAAATTCAAAGTGGACAACACCACTAGTGTAAGAATCTTGAACTTACAAGGGGGAACAGAAAGTGAGGCAATTGCTACGTTATATGCACAAGGCACTGTGTCACGTAGCAAGTCTATCATCATTCTGTCAATCAGACCAGCTTAAGTTAGTTGTTCCATGAATGACACTAAGAGAGGGCGAAACACGTCCTCTCTTTCTATTTATGATAGAAGATCAAATCAGCTATAGTTACAAAAACAGAATATCCAAAAATAGTAAACTTCCAAGAATAGGAGCCTTACTTTAGTTATGACTTGTTGAAGGTTTTTCAAGAAGGTTAGATTGATAGCCTCATCACCGATGCTCCAATGTACAGGTCGTTTTATTTGAAACCCTGCGAAATCCCAAAAAAACAAGATTATGCTAGTTTTTGACATAAAAACAACCTCTTAATCCAACTTTTTATCGCCTGCTTATCCCATATCCGTATCCATATTGGATATTTTCCGTATCTTTGAAGCCTGATTCTAAAAATTCAAAGAACGGAAAAAGAGATAATCAACTGAAATACTAACTGAGCTTTTGCTCTTGTTCCTTCATCGTGAATCTGGAAAATTACTCGTACAGGAATAAGTAAGCAAAGGTTCATGCGTTTAGCGTGAATCTTATTGCTTATGGTACGAAAGGCATTCCAGAGCCTACGATGACATACGGTAATGAGTTTTCACGCTTTTTCATTGCCCATTGGAAACAAAGCCGAAGCGCCAAAGGCAGGCCATGGAACACCACAGCATCCACATAGGGCAACTCATTCGGGCACAACTCAAGGCCGACGAGCGCAGCGTCAGTTGGCTGGCACGCGAGATTGGCTGCACGCGCAACCATCTTTATAAAGTGTTCCGCAGACCCTCGTTGGATGGCACGCTGCTACTCAACATCTCCTTGGCGATGAAGTTCAACTTTTTCCAGTATTATACCAAGGAATTCCTTGAGGAAATGAAGGAAAGAACGGGAGAAGAATGAAGTCGGTTATTTCTCCAATTGTTTCTTTAGCTTTCTGTAATCCCTCAGATAATAGTCTATGACCTCTTGGGCGGCCTTGTCATAATGTGGCTTGGCGGTCGATGACAAGTGTAGCGTATTGGTTTTTTCTTTGATGATGCCTCGGCCTGTGGCAAGGGCCTTGTCCATATACAATTGCATGATTTCTAAGCGGTCCTGTGCAGTGTATCCTTTGGCGTCAGAATAAACTCCAAGCATGCCGTCAATCTCAACATAACAACTGCTGAACGTTGGCGCCAAAGCGTTTTGCAGTTCTTCCTTGAAAAGCTTCAACGAGTCTTCAAGAGTGAGCTGGGGTGTCAACTCGGGCATAAAGACGGTGTCGACTTGCATGATATACAAGGTGTCGTGGGCAACAGTCCCTGTTTCGTTGGGCCTAAGCGTGGTCGAAAGCCACCAGCCGAGTGCACCCAACAAGAGAACCGCCATCAATACCAGTGGCCAACGCTTAGGCTGCAGGGCGATCCGCAAGGCCTCAATGCTTTGGAAGCGTTCCTTCGGGTCTTCTTTCAGACAGCGTTTCACCACCGAGTCGTTGGCCAGATGAAACCGCTGCATGATTTTGCCCAAGGCGTAGACGTCGGTGGCAACGCCGATGAGATCGGTCTGCCGACGCAGCTGCTCAGGGGCGCTGTAGTCACGGCTGTAGCCGGCATCGTGGAGGAAGCCCTCGGTCCAGCCGAAGCCCAAGTCGATGAGCTTCACGTGATGGCCTTTATTGGTGATGAGGATGTTGCCAGGCTTCAAGTCGAGGTGCAGCATCTGCTTGCCGTGGAGGTAGGCCATGGCATCGAGCAACTCGTCCAGCAGCTGCCGACGGTTCTTCTTGCTGTCGAAGAAGCCAGGATGCTTGGCGGCAAAATGCTCCAGGCTCTCGCCGTCCACATAATCCATCTTGATGTAAGGCCCCTGCTCGTCTTCGCCATAGTCGAAGTAGCGCACGATGTTGGGATGCTCCAGTTCGATGCCAAGGGAGAACTCCTTCCTAAAGAGATTCATATAATCCTCCGACTGCCGCCATGCCGCCTTGGGCCGCTTGATGCAATAGGCGCGGTTGCCATCGATGCGTTTGTAGCAGTCGGCGGTGCCGCCGCTGCTGAACAGCACTTCGCCGCTGTCGTCGAGAGGTTGGGTGGTGAACTCGGAGTCTTCGTTCATGGCTTAGTCGTGGATGGTTAGGTGTGTGATACCATTCTTTTTGCCCGCTATGTAGCACAGCTCATCGGCGTTGTCGTCGCACATCACCGCGCCATTCCTGACGATGTGGCTCACCTCCATGGGATAGTCGAGGCGGAAAAGCAGGATGGTGACCTCATCGCCGACAAGAAGCCGCCCATTGCGACTTTCGGTGACGCGGAAACGGTTCTCGCCAACACAAAGCAATATGATTTTGCGGTCGGGAAGCCATTGCACTTCGACGGTAGCGCCCTCCCTGATTTCGTCGGCACAGACCGCCTTTTCGGTCCAATCGCTATCGGAAGGCTGCATGCCCATCAGCGTTTCCCAAGAGGGCTGGCCGAGATAATGGGCAATGGCATCAAGGGTGGTCTTGCGAGGCTCGATCGGCGTCTTGGCATAGCCCATCAACCGCTTCAGGGTGTTCACGCCCAAGCGGTCGCTGTAAGGAAACGACTCAGAAAGCACCTCGAAGTCCTTGGCGTTTTCGAATTGCATCCCCGACCGTTCTCTGATTTGTTCGATGATGGATAAAGGTAGCATAGTGACGGCAAAGATAAGGAAAATGTCGGACGCAAATGGATGAAATGGATGGAATTGGGCTGATTGTGACACATTATCTTTGCGCCATCATGAACGAAAAGGAAAACCTCCACATCGGTCACCTCATCCAGGCACAACTCAAGGCCGACAAACGCAGCGTGGGCTGGCTCTCGCGTGAGATAGGCTGCACACGCAACCATGTCTACAAGATTTTCAACAAGTCATCTTTAGACAGCGACTTGATCTTCCGCATTTCCAAAGCTATGAATTTCAACTTCTTCCAATACTATACGGCAGCGTTTCTTGAAAACATGAAAGCGCGTATTGGAGAAGAATAACTCTTATTTAAACGGCTCCATCACCCGCGCAAAAATCCCATTCATATAGGCCAACGCCATGCCGTAGTTGCTGATCGGGATGCCTTGGCTGACGAAGAGGTTGGTTCGGTTGAGCAGCTGCTTGCGCGTGCTCATGCAGCCTCCGCATTGGATGGCCATGGCGTACTTTTCGGGGTGCTCGATGGGCGACAGACCCGCCACATACTCGAAGTGGATGTCCTTGCCCGTGAATTTCAGGATCATGCGGGGCAGCTTCACGCGGCCGATGTCGTCGCAGGTGCTGTGGTGGGTGCACGACTCCAACAAGAGCACCGTGTCGCCGTCCTTCAGTTCTGAGAGGTGCGGCGTGCCTTTCACGTAGTTGTCGAAGTCGCCGCGCAGGCGCGCCATGACGATGCTGAAGCTGGTCAAAGGGATGTCGGTGGGGACGATCTGGCTCACATAGCCGAACACCTGGCTGTCGGTGACAATCAAGGCGGGGTTGGGCATGGTGGCGAGGTACTGCTGCAAGTGGGTCTCCTTCAGCACCACGCAGATGCATTCGTTGTCTAAGACATCGCGGATGGCCATCACCTGAGGAAGGATGAGACGACCCTCGGGAGCCTCCGAGTCGACGGGGCAGACCAGCACCACCACCTCATTAGGCTTGATGATGCCACCTAAGAGCGACACCTTCTGGTAGGCGCTCTCGGGGATGGTCGCCTTGAGCAGCTCGATGAGCGGCGAGATATCGGTGTCTTTCACGATACTATAGTTCAGCACCTTGGTGTCGTACTGCTGCTCAATCATCGCCTTCACGACGGCGAGGAGGGGCTCTTCATCGGATTTGTTGTGGACGACGAAAAACGGCACCGCCCTTTCCTTCATGCGGGCGATGAGCTGCTTCTCGGGCTCTTCGAAGTTGTTTCCCGTGATGACAAGGATGGCGCAGTCGATCTCCTCCAGCACCTTCATCGTCTTCTCCACGCGCTGCTGACCCAAGGCGCCCACGTCGTCGATGCCGGCCGTGTCGACCAGCACGCAAGGCCCAATGCCGAAGATCTCGAGGCTTTTCTTGACGGGGTCGGTGGTGGTGCCCGCCGTGTCGCTCACGATGGCGATGTTTTGTCCCGTCAGCAGGTTGATAAGGCTGCTTTTGCCGCAGTTTCTGCGCCCGAAAATGCCGATATGAGGCTTCAAATCCTTACCCATTTTCCGTTGTTTTTCAATTGTGACGCAAAAATAATAAAAAGTTGTTGAAAAATGGGAAAAACTTAAATTATTGATAATAAACAATATATCCGACAGCAAACGACAACAAACGTTTACAGTCGACTACAAACGTTTAATCAACGGCTTAGTCTTGACAAGTGTTGTTACTTTGCATCGTCAAAACCGAACGACTCGGTGGCGACACGAAAACAAAACTTATTCATTAATCATTAAACACACACACATTATGAGTACAATGAGAAATTCGGTCATGCTGATTGGCCGCCCGGGTGCAGAACCTGAAACGAGAACCTTCAACGGCAACCGCATCGTCACGCGGTTCAACCTCGCCGTCAACGAGACGCGTCGCAACGCGAATCACGAACAAGTGAAAGACACGCAGTGGTTCACTGTGGTGGCATGGGACAAGACGGCAGAGCGCGTCGCGCTGGCCGTGAAGAAAGGCAGGCGCATCGCCATCGACGGCGCCCTGCGCAACAACGAATGGATCGACAAGAACGGCCAACGCCACCTGTCGACAGAGATCCACCTCAACAACTTCATCCTCCTCGACTGGGGCAAAGAAGCAAACAATTAATCAACCTTATTCAATAACACTTAAACACACAAAATCATGAGTACAATGAG
>JAEEGF012311485.1_pt1 | contig 13144 bp, 10 predicted proteins | sample 9134171 | NCBI WGS metagenome assembly JAEEGF01 (sample SAMN16246542, study PRJNA631951) | gut metagenome | biome: gut microbiome; feature: rumen; material: AP-attached | host: Bos | place: Iran: Karaj | collected 2018-10
ATCGTGTACGCGCGCATTGCATAGGACAGATAGGCCTTCTCCTCCGACGAAACCGCGGAGGGCGACAGATCGATCGACGTCGCGAAGGTCCAGCCGTAGCCGGTCTTTCCGGACGCGCGCACGCTCGATTCGTCCACCTTCAGCGCGGAATCCGACTGAAACGCGTACGGCACGTAGCGCTCGTTTGTAACGGCGTCCTTGATCGTCAGCGTCGCGCGCGCGCCGCTCGCATGTCTGCCGAGCGCCTCCATCGAGCGCCAGTCCCCTGTGTATTCCTCCGCTTCGAGCCATACGCCGTTGCGGTACTGTCCGTAGGAATGCGAGCGCAGCAGGTAGACGCCGCTCTGCGACGCCTGCGCGGAAAACGCCTTTTTCTCGCTTTCCTTACGCTCCTCCTCGCGGTTCAGGTCGTACTTTTTCGGGTTGCGCCGGATCGCGGAAAGCAGTACGTCGCCGGCGGCTTCGATGCGCTCGCCGAGCATGGTCTTGCGCTGTTCAAAGGGGATCGGCGTAAAGCTGCCCTGCGGGGAAACGACGCGGATCAGCAGCATCAGAATCAGCATCAGCGGCACGATCGCCGTCAGAAAGAACCCGAGCCGGTCCGAATCGCCCTTGCGCAGCCCGTAGCCGAGCAGCGCGCCGCCGGTGTAGAGCAGCAGCAGGACGATCGTCCAGATCGCGGGCGGCTGATCCGTATAGATGAGGCTCAGAAGAAACAGCGGCAGCGGAATCAGCACCGTGAGCAGCGGAATCTTGCCGCGGATCAGCGAAAACGCCATCAGCATGCCGACCGCCGCAATCAGCAGCAGAAGCGCCGAAGACACCGCCGTCGGGATGAACGCCGCATCCGCGCCGTCGGGCAGCGCGGGCGCAGAAAACGACGGAATGAACTTGAAATCGGACGACAGCGGCTGCGTCAGAGTGTACAGGATCCAGCGCGCGCCGAACCAGATCACCTTTCTGCGCACCACGCCGAAGGCAACCGCGCCGAACAGATATGCGAGACCGGGCGCGATTCCGCCGCGCGGCAGATGCATCCAGGCGGAGAGCAGCAGCGCGCCGATGCAGCAGCCGAGCAGCATCGTTTTCAGCGAAAACAGAACGGAAAACGCGGTCGGCATGGCGCACGACGCCGCAATCATACCGCATGCGACGATGCATGCGTCGGCAAGGATCTTCAAAAGCACGTTCCGCTTCTTCATGACCGCACCTCCCGGTTCGGCAGAATGCGGCAGACCAGCGTATCGTTGCCGGAGAGCACGGGCAGCGCCTTCTGCACCTGCCGCGGTTCGGACAGCACGGTCTTGATGAAGCGCTCAAACTCGCCGTTCGAACGGATCGAGACCGTCTGCATGCCGAAGTGCAGCATGTACGGGACATTGGCCGCGCACAGCTTGTCGGACAGATAGTGCAGCTGCTCCGCAACGCTCTGCAGCTCCGCATACGCCTGCGGCAGATCGACGGTCAGCACAATGTTCTTGCGGACCAGCAGCTGCGGTTCGCGCACGATCGGCTCGTCGTATTTTTCGCTGAGCTTCCAGTGAATGAGATTGATTGCGTCGCCCTCGCGGTACGGACGCAGCTCGTGCTCCTCGGAAAAGCCCTGCGGTTTCGGTTTCAGAATGCGGTCCGACGGCTCGATCAGTTCCGGTTCGGGCACCGGACGCTCCATGTCGGGCAGAACGGTCAGCGCGACAAGCCCGCTTCTGCGGATCGGGATCGAGAACAGGCCCAGATAATCGCATGCGCGCGCGGAACGGATGCGATAGCGCACCGTGCCGAGCCGCGAGGTATCCGGTTCGAATACGAGCGTCTCTTCCTTTTTGCCGTAGAAGCGCAGTTTTTGTTTGTTCGGCTGTTCGTCGAGATACAGGTTCTGCTGTTCGACCGTGATGCGGTAAAGCTCCGGCGGAACGAAAAAGCCGCAGTTCACGGAAAGGCGGATCTTTGCCGAGCGCGTGCGGTAGACGTCCTCGCCGCCTTTGATCTCCGCTTTGGAAAGGAGGATCGCCGGAAGGCTGATCAAAAGCGAAAACACCGGCAGAAACAGCATAAAGAGCAGTATGCAATGGGTGACATACTGCCCGTACGCAAAGTGCATCAGCGCGCTGCCGAGAAGCAGCACGATATAGAGAATCCGCCTGCCGGTCATGACCGTGCGGACGGCGCCGCGATCCGTTCCAGCAGCTCGGTGACGATCGACTGCGCCGTGATGCCGGACGCCTTCGCTTCCGCGGTCAGGATCAGGCGGTGCGTGACCGTCGCGGGATAGATCAGCTTGACGTCGTTCGGAATCACGTAATCGCGTCCCTGCACCCATGCCGCCGCCTTCGCCATCGAAACGACGGCGAGCGACGCGCGCGGACTCGCGCCCTGCAAAATGGATTCGTGCGTGCGCGTGGCGTTGGAAAGACGGATCGTATAGTCGAGAATCTTTTTGTCGACAAAGGTGTTGTCGACGGCGCGGCGGATGTCCGCAAGCCCTTCGCGGTCCGCAATGCAGCGCACGCCGTCGAGCGGATTGCCCTTTTGCTTGCGGGTTAACAGCTCCAGCTCGTCCGAATGGCGCGGATAGCCGAGCGAGAGCTTGACCATGAAGCGGTCGAGCTGCGAATCGGGCAACAGCTGCGTGCCGCTCGCGCCGACCGGATTCTGCGTTGCGATGACGACGAACGGATCGGGCACCGGATGCGTGACGCCGTCGACGGTGACGTTGCCCTCCTCCATCGCCTCCAGAAGCGCGGACTGCGTGCGGCTCGTCGCGCGGTTCAGCTCGTCCGCCAGAAAGAGGTTGCAGAGGATCGCGCCCGGCTTGTAGATCATCTGACCGCTCGCTTTATCGTAGAGGGAAAAGCCGACGATGTCGCTCGGCAGCACGTCCGGCGTGAACTGCACGCGATGGTATTCGAGCCCGAGCGCCTTCGAGAACGCAAGCGCCATCGTGGTCTTGCCGACGCCCGGAATGTCCTCCAGCAGAATATGTCCGCGCGCAAGGATTGCAAGCAGTGCCATGATCAGCACATTGTCCTTGCCGACGACGGCTTTCTTCAATTCAAACAGTATGGATTTCGGATCGTTCATGTGTCTCTCCCCATTCAGTCAATTCCCTGTGCCTCTATCATAACAAAAAGATGCGTCCGAATTGTGTACAAAGTGCAACGTTTTTGCGCTTTCCGGTAAAATTTACAAAAATAGACGCAAAAAGGGCTGTCGCAGAAGCGCAACAGCCCCGAAAAAGTACGGTTACCAGAGTTTGATTCCGTCGTGATGCGGCAGTTCCTTGATATGCCAGATTTCGTCCGCGTACTGACGGATCGTGCGGTCCGACGAGAACTTGCCCGCGCTCGCCGTGTTGATCATGCACTTTCGTGTGAACATGCGGATGTCGCGGTAGTCGGTCAGCGCGTCGAGCTTGCGGTCGATGTACGGCAGCAGCTCCTGCAGGACGAAGTAGTAGTCCGGTTTCTGCCAGCCGTTGCCGAACAGCAGCGAGCGGTGCAGATCGGTGAACACGCCGGTGCTGTCGTCGGAGAAGGTGCCGTCGATCAGCGTGTCGACCACGCGGCGCACGCGCGGCTCGTAGTCGTAGATCGCCTTGGGATTGTAGTGCGGACGCAGCGCGTTGAGATCGTCGACGCTGTAGCCGAACACGTAGTTGTTCTCCTCGCCCGCCTCCTGCACGATCTCGATGTTCGCGCCGTCAAAGGTGCCGAGCGTGACCGCGCCGTTCAGCATCAGCTTCATGTTGCCGGTGCCGCTCGCCTCGGTGCCCGCCGGAGAAATCTGTTCGGAGATGTCCGCCGCGGGGATGATATGCTCCGCATAGGAGCAGTTGTAGTTGTGCACGAAGACCACACGCATCAAATCCTTCATGTCCGGATCGTTGTTGATCTTCTTTGCGATCTCGTTGATGAACTTGATGACCGCCTTTGCGCGCAGGTATCCGGGCGCCGCCTTTGCGCCGAAGATGAACGCGGTCGGCGTGAAGCTCTTGATGCGTCCGTCCTTGACGCCGAAGTACAGATCGAGGATCGCAAACGCGTTCAGAAGCTGACGCTTGTACTCGTGCATGCGCTTGACCTGCACATCGAAGCAGAAGCTTTCCGGCAGATCGACGCCCTCGCGCGCGCGGATGATCTCGCGCAGCTGACGCTTTTTCTCGCGCTTGATCGCGATGAATTCATCGACGTCCGCGTCGCTCATATGCGCTTTCAGTCCCTGCAGCTGTTCGAGGTCCGTGATCCAGCCGCCGCCGATGCGTTCGGTGATGTACTTCGAGAGCTCCGGATTGCACAGTCCGAGCCAGCGGCGCTGCGTGATGCCGTTCGTCTTGTTCTGGAACCGTTCGGGATAGAGCTGATACCAGCACTTCAGAACGTCGTCCTTGAGGATCTGCGTGTGAATCTCGGCGACGCCGTTGACGTAGCTCGAAACGTAGACCGCAAGGTTCGCCATGCGGATGATGTTGTTCGAGACGATCGCGTAGGGTTCGCAGTCGAGCCCCTTTGCCATGATCTCGCCGCACAGCTTGGTGTTGATGCGATAGATGATGTCGAAGATCTCCGGCAGCAGGTCGCGGAACAGATTGACGTCCCACTTTTCGAGCGCTTCCTGCATGACCGTGTGGTTCGTGTAGGAGAAGGTCTTCCGCGTGATCTCGAACGCTTCGTCGAAGCCGAGTCCTTCGAGCATCAGCAGCCGGATCAGCTCCGGAATCGAAACCGTCGGATGCGTGTCGTTCAGCTGGATCGAAACGAGATCCGCAAACTCGGTGATCGGGCGGTTCTCGCGCTTGAAGCGGAACATCAGGTCCTGCAGCGATGCCGAGGACAGGAAGTACTGCTGCTTGAGGCGCAGACGCTTGCCCGCCGTGGTCGTGTCGTTCGGATAGAGCACGCGCGTGATGTCCTCGACCGCGTTCTTCTCGAGCACCGCAACCGCGTATTCCTGGTTGTTGAACTTCTCAAAGTCAAAGTCCTGCACCGCTTCGCTCTGCCAGAGCCGCAGCGTGCCGATGTTGTCCGAATGATAGCCGATGATCGGCATGTCGTACGGCACGGCACGGACCGTCTGATCGGAGAAATGCACGAGCACTTCGTGCGTGTCGCGGCGGCGGCTCCACGGATCGCCGAAGCGCTGCCAGTCGTCCGCGCTCTCGGTCTGGAAGCCGTTGGTGAACGTCTGCTTAAAGAGACCGTACTTGTAGCGGATGCCGTAGCCGTCCAGCGGCAGGTTCATCGTCGCGGCGGAATCTAAAAAACAAGCGGCAAGGCGTCCCAAACCTCCGTTGCCCAGTGCGGCGTCTTCGATGTCTTCGAATGCCGCGAGGTCCAGTCCGCGTTCCGCAAACTCTTTCTTCACTTCGTCCAGAATGCCGAGTGCAAACAGGTTGTTGTACACCATTCTGCCGACCAGATATTCGGCGGACAGATAATACGTGCTTCTCGTGCGCTCGTGCGCATGACGACTCTCGTACCACGGATCTGCGATCGCTCCCATCACGACCGAAGCCAATGCGGCGTGAAGCTGTTGTACGGTAGCTTCTTTCAGGGAAACCTGCGCGTCCCGTTTGAGTACCAGTTCAATTTGCTGCATGATTTGATCTGTTTCCATGAATTCGTCCCCAATCTAAGAATCAACGGTATTATATCATATCGTACCGCAAGATGCAAAAAAACCGACAAAATAATTACCGGATTTCTGTAAAAATTACGTAAACTGCCGGAATCGGCCGCGATTTATCGGCAAATCAGCGCTTATTTGCCTTCCTCCGCCCTTGGTTTCGCGTCATCCGTCCCTGACACTTGCGGATAAAAAAACCTGCCGGAAGCATGTTCCGGCAGGCTGATGGCTGTTACCAAGGTCTCCTTGCGTTGACAAAATTGCGTTTCCAATAGGACGAAACCGCGCGCTTGACGACCTTGCCGTTCGAGCTCGACGCGTCGATCATCATGCCGCTGCCGATGTAGATGCCGCAATGGCTCACGTTCGACGACGCATCGCTGCGGAAGAAGAGGATGTCGCCCTTCTGGATATCGTTGATGCTCGAAATGTTCTTCCAGGACGCTTTCTTGGAAAAGCCAGACGCGTTGAGACGGTTGACGGACACGCCCGCCTGTTTCAGACAGTACCAGACAAAGCCGGAGCAGTCGAACGTCTTGGGACCGCGGTCGCCGAGCACGTATTCGCAGCCGATCTTGGAGTTCGCCGCTTTGATGAATTTCTCGATGCGCGTTTCCTTCTTCGGCGTCGGCTTTGCGGTCGGCTTCGGGGTGGTCTTGCCCGTTTTCGGCGTCGTCTTGGAGCTGCTCGGCTTCGGCGTCGATTTGGAGGAGCTGCTGCTCGACACGCTCTTTTCCTCCGCTTTCAGCTTGGATTCCAGCGATTTGGAGATCTTCGCCTCGTCGCTGTACAGCTTTTCCAGCGTCTTTTCTCCGGCAAGCCCGTCCGCAGACAGACCGTTGCGTTTCTGGAACGCCTTGACCGCTTCGATCGTGACCGAGCCGTACACGCGGTCGACTTCGCTTTCGGCAAGATAGCCGAGGTCGACAAGCTGCTCCTGCAGCATCTTCACGTCGCGCCCTTCCGCGCCCTCTTTGAGCGTATAGTGCTGCGCATCCTTGCTGTACAGCAGCTTCAGCGTTTCCGTGCCCGCGACGCCGTCCTGCTTGAGCTCGTGCTGCCGCTGGAACAGCTCGACCGCGTACTCGGTGCTGCTGCCGAAGTAATCCGTCGGCTCCTCGATTTCGAGGTATCCGAGCTCCATGAGCCGCGCCTGCAGTGTCGAAACCGCTTCGCCCTTGTCATGCTTTTTCAGCTGCTGATACTCGGTCGTCGATTCCGCATTCCCCTGGTTTTCACCGGTCGGTTCGTCGTCCGGCTCCACCAGAAGCACCAGTCCGGAAAGGTCCGGCTCCGCGTTCGGATCACCGTCCTCCGGCTCGTTCGGATCGGCGGCCTCCCCCGTGCGGTCCGGTGCGCGCAGCAGCGCGGGCAGCGGCGCAACCTCCTGCGTCTCCGCAGGTTCGGCCTCCGCCTTTCCGCTGCAGGATACGATGCCGACGATCAGCGCAATCAAAAAGAGAACCAGCGCCGCCGCGATCAGCAGCACGGACAGGATTGCCCGTTTCTGCCTGACCTTCAGCGACTTCCAGTTCCTGATGATATAGGGTATGGTCAGCTTCGTCTTTTCCATACCGAAAGTGTACCGTTTTCTGTGCGAAAACGCAAGCATTACGCCGCGAAATTCAACAAAATTTCATATCTATTTTGCATTTCGGTCGTTTCCTGCCGGAATTTTGCAGAACATCACTGCGCGTTCTGCTGCCGTTCGTACCAGTAGGTGATGATCTCCTCGATCGCGACGGCGCCGGAGCTGCCGGACAGACCGTTCGGGATGAACACGACCACGGCGATTTCCGGATCCTCGCGCGGCGTGATTGCCGCAAACCAGCAGGTGTTTTCGATATCGATGTTGTTCGACGCCGCCGTCTGCGCCGTTCCGGTCTTGCCGCTGATGCGCTCGAGATACCCGTTCTGTTCGAATGCTTTCGAGAACACCGAGGAAGCCGTGCCGCCGTCCTCCGGCGAAACGACGCCCTTCATGCCCTCCAGAATCGCGTCCCAGAACGCCTCCGGCGCGTAGATCGAATCGAACTCGACCGGCTTGTTTTCGAGGTACAGGGAGCCGTCCGCGTTTTCGACGCGTTTCAGCAGCGTCGTCCGGTAGGACGTGCCGCGGTTTGCGATCGTCGCAATGTATCGCGCGATCGAGATCGGCGTCACCAGCATAACGCCCTGTCCGATGCCGGTCTGAATCGTATAGGTCGGTTTCCAGCGCAGTTCTTCGAGCCATGTCGAAATCGAGACGATCCAGTTGGTGTGGGCATAGGAGACGCCGACCGGAATGTTCAGTTCCTCCTTCAGGATCTGGCGGATCTCGTTGCCGCGCTCGCGCTGTTCGCCGTCCATCAGCCGCAGCAGACGGTCGGCGCAGGACGCCAGTTTATCGTTCGATACCTCGTAGCCGTGCTGCGTCGTGATCGATTTCAGCTGGTTGTAGATGCGGTTGTAGATCAGACGCGGCAGCGCGGACGTCTGTTCGGACAGCGATTTTTCGCAGTCGTAGCGCGCCTTCTGCCCGCCGATCTGCACGGTGAGTTCGCCGGGCAGCTCCACGCCGGTCGTGCCCTTCATGCCGAGCCGTCCCGCCCAGTAGTTGAGCCGCTCGATGCCGACGCGGTCCGATACGGTATAGAAGAAATAGTTGCACGAAACGGTCAGCGCACGCGAAAGCGTCAGGTTCGCGTGGTTCTTCGGATTGCTCGTCCAGCAGCTCGGCGCGTTCTGCTCGACCTTGGTGGTCGGATCGTCGACGAAGTAGTAGTACGGCGAATTGTCGGAGATCATCTCGGTCGTGGCAAGCTTACCCTCCATCAGTCCCGCAAGCCCCGTCGCCATCTTGAACACCGAACCGGACGCGGTTCGAATGCCGATCGCGCGGTTCAGCGTCGGCTGATTGCTGTCTGCGCCGAACAGCTGTTCGTTCTCCTGCTCGTCGATGCCGTCGGTGAACATGTTCGGATCGTAATCCGGATAGGACGCCATCGCAAGGATTTCGCCGTTCTTGACGTTCAGCACGATGATCGCGCCGGTCTCCGCGCGCTTGATCGAATCGATCTTTCCGTTCGTCAGCCGTTCGTAGCGCGCACGGTCCGACGCAATGCGCTGTTCCTGCTTCTGCCGCGTCGCTTCGATGTTGTCCCTGAGCGCCTGTTCGCAGACCTGCTGCAGATCGATGTCGATCGAAAGCTGCACGTTCATGCCGTCGATCGGCTGTGTGGAATCGAGCACCTCGACGATCGCGCCGCGCTTGTTCTTGAGGATCGTCGTCGTGCCGAGCCGCCCGTACAGATGCGGCGTCAGGTACGGCTCCATCGTCTTTTCCACGCCCGCGACGCCGATGAGATCGCTGTACGCATAGCCGAGCGCCAGCATGCTGTTCGTCTCCTTCTTCGACGGATCGAACGGCTCGAAGTCCTTGTAGGAATAGCCGATCGAAGTCATGTCGCGCGTGACCTGCTTACTGAGATACCCCACGATGTGCGACGCGGTGTTTGCGTACGGATAGATGCGGTAGCTGCTCTTTTCGGTCAGAATGCCGGTCAGCCGCTCGCTCGCCATATCGAGCTCGGTGACGACCGCAAGCGATACGTCGTAGGCAATGCGCACGCCCTCGAACGCGCGGTAGCTGTTCATGACGGCTTCCTGCCGGATCGACATGATCTTCTTCGCCTCGTCAAACGGCATGTCGTCGGGGATGCACCAGGATTCGCGCAGGATGAGATACGCTTCCTCCGCCGTCAGATCGGGATTTGAGAAATTGCAGGCGGTCACGAAGTTCTTTTTTCTCGCTTCGGCGACCGATTCGCTCTGCGTGCGGAAATCGTAGCGGAACGTGCCGTCCGCGTCCATCACGATATAGAACGTGTCGATGACCGAGCCGCCGCCCTCCTCGATGATGCGGATCGCCTCGATCAGCGAATGCGTATAGCGCGCGCTGTCGACCGGCGTGCGGTTGCTCGGATCGCGATAGAACAGCACGTTGTAGGTCGTTTCGTCATAGGCAAGCACCTTGCCGTTGCGGTCGGTGATCGTGCCGCGGTTGCCGGACTGATAGGTGACGACCTCGGTCGTCTGCTGCACCGCCGCGGAATACGCCTCGGTCTCGCGGATCGCAAGCTTGTCCAGAAAGATCAGCAGAACGCCGAGCATCACAAGAAAGATCCCGATCAGGATCCAGATGCGCGTATTCAGCTTTCCCTTTTCGCCGCGTTTCATCTGCGATCAAACGTCCCTTTCCCCGCGTTGCCGAACAGCGCCGTCAGCGGGAGCACCGCCAGCGCTTCCAGAATCAGCGACGGCAGCGTCGCCGTCAAAAGCCGGTTCGGAATCGAAAACCGCGCGCCGAGAATCAGCGAGAATCCGAAGATCAGCGCCTCCGCCGCCGCGCACGCGATCAGCGTGAACACGAACAGCAGCGGCAGCTTCGGGCGGTTCTTGCGCACAAAGCCATACAGAATCACGACGGCCAGAAGATATGCCGCCGCGGACAGTCCGAGATACGGATTGGTAAAGAGATCGGTCAAAAGCCCGCCGATCAGCGCGATCAGAATGCCGTCCTGCACCTTGGTCGACGCGACCGCGGCGAGCGCCGCCGCCAGTACGAACAGCGGGCGGATGCCGTTGTGCGACAGGTTCGGAAACAGAAAGCTGTCCAGAAGGATCGCTGCAGCCGCAGCCGGAATGAGAATCCAGAACCGCTTCATTCGACCGCCTCATCCACGCCGACGACGATCAGCGCGTTCTCGATATGCAGAAAGTCCACGTCGAGCGAAACGATCGCGTCATAGTTGCCCTTTCCGTCCTCGTTGACGGAGAGCACCGTGCCCGCGTACAGTCCCTTCGGGAAGAAACCGCCGATCCCGCTTGTCCGGATGGTATCGCCGACCTGAATATCCGCCTTGTTCGGCAGATAGTAGAGTTTCAGCCCGATCAGGATGCCGTCCTCCTCGTACAGCCCGCCGAGCATGCCCTCGTCGCGCGTGCGCTGCACCATGACGCTGATGCGCATTTCGTCATTGCACATCGTCTTGACGCGGCACCAGTTCGGTCCGACCTCGACCACGCGCCCCACGATGCCGTCCGCGGTCAGCACCGCCATCTTTTCGCTGACGCCGCTGCGTGTGCCGACGTTCAGCGTGATCGTATCCAGATACGGATTGCTGTCGCGTCCGATGACCGACGCGGTCACATAGCGCATCTTCGGGTTCGCCTGCGCAAAGTTCAGAAGCTCCGAGAGCCGTGCGTTTTCCTTTTCCGTCTCGTCGAGCAGCGCCAGCTTCTGCTGCTGCTCCAGCAGCTGTTCCTTGAGCCGGTCGTTTTCCTCCTGTACGCCGTTCGGATCGAATACGCGCACAAAGAACGCCTGCACCCGCGCCTGCGCGTTGTGCAGCACGCCCATGACCGGCGCGGAGGCATTGCGGAACAAGCCGTCGACCGGCGCCGCGCCGCGGCGAAACGCCGTGAACGCCGCCAGCACGATCAACAGCACGATCGCGATCCATGCGATGATGAGCGGTCTGTTCTTCCAAAGCCTGCGCATAGCTGCCTCCGAGTATACCGATACAAATACAGTATACCACAGCTTCGCATGCCGGTTGGTGAACAAACGGTTAATTATCCGTCCGACAGAATCTTCCAGACCGCAAGCAGCAGCGCGAACACGCCGATCATCAGAAACACCCACCACGGCACGCAATAGAACAGCAGCGCCAGAACGGCCGCCCCGCAGGCGATCGCAAAGAGGCGTTTGGCTCTGTACTTTCGTTGACAGGAACAGCGCATACGAATCCTCCTCCTTTACCCCTATCATACGCAGCCCGATCGAAAACCGTGACGGAACGCGGCGGAACAAATCGGAATACGATACCGTATCGGCAAAACAAGGAGAGAATCGATGCAATCCGAACTGTTGACACTTACCGGCGTTTCGCTCGCCTATCAGACGGTCGCGGGCGAAACCGTTGCTATACGGGATCTGAACCTGAAAATCAAAGAAGGCGAATTCCTTGCGATCGTCGGTCCTTCCGGCTGCGGCAAAACAAGCGTGCTGTCGCTGATCATGGGACTGCTGCCGCAGAGCGCGGGCACGATCCGCTGCGAAAAGCCGGATCTGCGCATGGGGTACATGCTGCAGCGCGATCACCTTCTGGACCATCGGACCGTCGAAAAAAACGTGCTTCTGGGGCTCGAGGTGCAGCACCGGCTGACCGAACAAAGCAGGGCGAACGCCATGCACCTGCTCGACACCTACGGGCTCGGGGACTTCAAGAGCTACAAGCCGCAGCAGCTGTCCGGCGGCATGCGCCAGAAGGTGGCGCTGATCCGAACGCTCGCTTTGGAACCCGACCTGCTGCTGTTGGACGAACCGTTTTCCGCGCTCGATTATCAGACGCGGCTGAACCTTTCCGACGAGGTCTACCGCATCATCCGCAGAGAACACAAGAGCGCGATCCTCGTCACGCACGACATCTCGGAAGCCGTCTCGATGGCGGACCGCGTCGCGGTGTTTTCCGCACGTCCCGCAGCGCTCAAAGCGGAGATTCCGATCGGCTTTCCCGCCTCCATGCCGCCGCTCGAACGGCGCAGGCAGTCGACGTTTCACGACTATTTCGACCGCATCTGGGAGGAACTGCAGCCATGAGAAGCAAACCCGTTTCCGACGCGCACGCGCGCTATCTGAAATCGATCCGCAGGGACGCGCGGCACGTCCGGCTTTCGCAGATCGGCATTCTGCTCTTCGTACTGCTTCTCTGGGAGATCGGCGCGGACCTTCGATGGTTCGATCCGTTCATCCTGTCCTCGCCCTCACGCGTGATCGCGACGATCGCAAGGCTGTATGCGGACGGCTCGCTCTGGCTGCACATCGGCACGACGCTTTCGGAAACCGTACTCGGCTTTCTGCTCGGCACCGCGCTCGGCGCGCTGATCGCCGTGCTGTTGTGGTGGCTTCCGAAGCTCAACCGCATCCTCGATCCGTACCTCGTCGTGCTCAACGCGCTGCCGAAGATCGCCCTCGGTCCGGTCCTCATCGTATGGATCGGCGCGGGCATGGCGTCGATCGTGGTCATGGGTGTGCTCGTCTCGCTCGTCGTGACGACGGTCACGGTGCTGAACGGCTTTCTTGCCGCGACCGACGAAAAACAGCTTCTGATGCGCACGCTCGGCGCAACGAAGCTGCAGATCTTTACAAAGGTCGTCCTGCCCGCGGGCGTGCTGGACCTGATTTCGGCGCTGAAGATCTCGGTCGGCATGAGCTGGGTGGGCGTGATCGTCGGCGAATACCTCGTCAGCAAAGCCGGGCTCGGATACCTGATCGTCTACGGCGGGCAGGTGTTCAAGCTCGATCTCGTCATGGCGTCGGTGACGATCCTCTGCGTGCTCGCCGCGCTGATGTACTACGCCGTCGCCTTTCTTGAAAAGAAGGTGCGAAGCTGAAAAAGCCGGAGGTCTTCCCTCCGGCTGTATTCTCAATATCCTCTCTAGGCATCGATGATGCTTCCGTCGACGTCGTTGATCATCA
>JAEEGF010425945.1_pt1 | contig 13142 bp, 13 predicted proteins | sample 9134171 | NCBI WGS metagenome assembly JAEEGF01 (sample SAMN16246542, study PRJNA631951) | gut metagenome | biome: gut microbiome; feature: rumen; material: AP-attached | host: Bos | place: Iran: Karaj | collected 2018-10
TGCCGGGGAAGCAGCCAGGATGTAGGCGATTGGTTTACCCAGGCCAGCTTGTACGGTATCGCCGATACCAGCCATTGGGCCCATCACAGCGACTTTCAGGCTGTCAGCAGTCTCGGTCTGATAGTCTTCTTCCAAAGCGACACAGGCACCAAGAATAGCTTCAGATGCACCTGGGTGCGTGTTATAGAACTGCAGATGTGATTTCAGACGATCACAGATCTCTTCATCCGTATCATAGAGTTCTCTCAGGACAGGAATCATTTCATAAGCGAAACCCGTAGCCTGCATTCTTTCATAGTTCCAGCACCATTCATGCGTTACCGCTGCACGGGTAGCCGCACTCTTTAAGGCTTTTTCGGACAGTTTCTTATTTGTTCTCGCCATTAGTCAGTACCTTCCTTCCTCAGTTTGAAGCAGTAGACATATGCGACGCATACGCCCAGGATCGCCAGACCAAGTGTCGGCATTCCAAGGAACGCGAACATCACATAGCCCACCAGCATTGCCCACCAGTATTTCTTGATGTCCATATAGGAAAGCAGAAGTGCAAATCCGACAGCCGGCAGGACGCAAGAAACGGCATTCAAGCCTGCTTCGATCCATGCATACTTGTCGATGAAATCCATGATGATCTGGTACTTGTCGATTACCAGCAAGCCCAGGAAGATCGGGATGAAATTCGTGGACATGATCGTAAGAGGCATGCCCAGCAGGTGCCATCTTTCGACGCCTTTGATATCGTTGTTTTCCGCAGCTTTATCGGCCATATGGTTGAAGGGGATCGCCAGGAAGCCCTGGATGATATCGAACCATGAGCCAAGCATAGCTACAACTGTACCGACCAGGATGCCCTGGTTGTAGTCGCCGCCATTTGCTGCTACGACTGTACCGAAGATCGCGCCCATCGAATATGAAGGTGTGACAGCTCCGCCATACGTGTAGAAGCCCAGGTCCATCAAAGCGCAGGCAGCACCGATCTGCAGGCCAAGCTGAGGGTTGCCGACGATCAGGCCCGTGACAGTACCTAGGACGAGCGGGTTATACCAACCCGAGAAAATGTAACTGCATAAGACAATCAAGCAAGAAACCAGCGCAATTAAAAACGCTGTACCTACATTCATATTATTTTCTCCTCCTTTTTAGTTGACATATATCTTCTCTCCCCCTTGATTAGATATAATGCTTAACTTAATTGTAAACCCATTTTTTTGACTGTTGCAAGCGATTCGGTGCTCTTTCTGACGTTTTCGGATCGTCTGTTTTGTGAACCTGAAAATTCTTGCATCAATAAAAAAGTCTGATTTTGTAAGAAAATCAGACAGATAATACAGATATCCTGTTCAGTCATTCCTATGTTCAAAGAAACATCGATACGGCGATCAGGATCTGTCCCAGATAATATAATGTCAGGTTCATGATGCGCATGGAGAATCTGGTCACCCCTGAGAAGGTGTTGAAAATCAGAATGACATCGGATGCGGTAAACAGGATGGCGCCGATCGCATAGATGATAGCCCTTCTGGATGGCGTAAAGATGGCGATGCCGATCGCGATCGCCGTCATGATGAAGACGGCGCCGAGATAGAAGATGCCGAAGATCTTGAACGCTTTCTTGACTTCCATCGTCTTAAAGATATATGCCAGCAGACAGGCGGCCGCCACTGCGCCCGGAATGGCACAGTACCACAATATATGGCGCGCCTGCGGGATCAGCGCCAGCAGATACATGATGTGTCCGATCAGAAAAGCGACGATGCCGATCAGGAAGATCTTCTGTCCCTGCTTCGGGAAGACATAGCGCAGATTCAGCAGCACGTCGCCGATCAGCCCGAAAAACAGTCCGATCAGCAGCTGTCTGTTGAAAGCGAAATTGACCGTCTGATAGGCTTTCAGACCGATCAGAACGAAAATCAGGGAAGCCGATCCTTTCAGAATGTCCGCCAGAAGATACTTTTCTCTATGTTCCGTAAAAATGAATAAGCCCTGCAAAAGAAAGCCGACAATGATCATGATGCAGATGGATGGTTTCATAATGTGTTACTCCTATATATCAATTATACCCCCTATTCATGGATATGGATCTCGGTTCCGATATCCACGGCATCATAGAGCATTGCGACTTTATCGGTCGGCATATTGACGCAGCCATGAGACGGATCCGTCTTCCAGATGTCGCCTCCGAAGGCATCCCGCCATTGCGCATCGTGAAAGCCCAGGACATGGCCTCCCGATTCGAAGTCGAAACCGATCCAGTAATCGACATGTTCCTCGTAGGTTGCCGAAACCAGCGTCGCATTCTTCTTCATATGTTGGACATAATAGGTCCCGTAAGGAATGATTTCGGTGTCTTCGTTCCCTGTCACCACCGGAGAAGAAAAGACCAGTTCGCCATTCCGATAATAGTACAGCATCTGTTCGCTGTAGGAGACTTCGATCAGATCATCGGAACGCGCAGCTGTTTCTCTGACCCATTCGCATTCGATCGAGACGTTTTCTTCGCTCGGCAGCGCTTTACGTAAGGCATCCTTCAATGGACCTTTGGCGATGTATTCCGAAGAAGAAATGCTGTACTGATCGACAATCCTGCCGGCATAGCTTTCCAGTTTCACCGTATCGGCGATCAAAGCATCCTCTTGCAGCACCAGCAGTTCTTTCAGCTGTTCTCCTTCCAGCATCTCTGTCTTGTTCTCGCTGATAACGATAGTAATTTTTTTATTGATAACTTTCTGCAAAGAGGACAGCGTTCTTTCCAGTTCCTCCTGTCTTGTTTCGGGAGCTTTCTCATAGGAATCGCACAGATCGATGACATCCGGTTTTTCCCCGTTCAGCGCTTTATCCAATGCTTCGCTGATCTTAGCAAGAACGGTTTCTTTCGTAATCATGGAACCATCGTCTGCTTCTACGATCTTTAACTCATTGTTTTCATAAGCGATATGCGCTGCCTCGGGAATCGACCAGTTTTCTTCCTGCATGCAATAAAGAGTGTCAATCATTCCGTTTAAAGTATCTTTGTCGTAGTTGCCATCGATCGTATCGCAGGACAGCCGTTTCTCCTTGAACGATGATAAGAACCAGAGATACGGATTCTGGTAGTGGCTGATCTTCTGCATTGCGTAGTGCAGATTCATGCCTTGGCCGCTTATCAGTTCCAGCTCTTCGCTGATCGTTTCCTTTCCTTCCCGATCCTTTTCTTTGACCGTCAGTTTCACCGGTATCAGATCAAGCAGTTCCCCGGTCTCTTTTTCATTCAGAAAGGATACTTCTATCCCGTTCATCTTGGTATTCGGAAGAAAATGCGAACGGAAATAAAAAAGACCTGCCAGATAGAGGACAGCAAAAAGCATAAGAATCGAACAAAAGAGGATCGGAAGGATCTTTTTCTTTCTCATTATTTCGATAATATTTCTTCAAACGCCGGTTTCAGGCCGGAATCTTTATTCGTAACGAAATAGTTCTGAGGCATATCATAGCCGGGCAGCGGATTGCCTTCCACGATGACCGGCCCTTTGTCGCTGATGGCGATGTCCCAGCCCACATAGCGTATGTGTTTCTCGACTTCTGCCGCTTTCTTGCACAGCTGCAGCGCTTCTTTAAAACAAGGGACTGCGAAACCGATCAGTTCCATTCCTGTTGTGGGATGCTTGACATATGTCGAAATCGTCTTATCCGACCAGCAGGGATTCTCGATCCTGCCATCTTCCGACAGAACGGTATAGATGCCTCCCGATCCGACATTGTCGACACTCATGTCGCCGATGCCGATCCTCTGCAACGTATACATGACATGGGCTTCATCGTTCCTGTCGAGTACGGTCGTGACTCTGATCGTATTGATCGAAGACGGATGCAGCGAAGCCATCTTTTTATCCTGAACGATGCTGTCTTCCACGAAAAGATGGTTTTCTCTCAGATAGTCATAAAGCTCTTTCAGATCGGTCGTTTCATCAATAACGAAATTGCGGTAGATCCCTTTCCCTGAACAGGAATCATTCGGCTTGGCAAAGATCCTGTCTTTTCCCTTACAGAATGTGGCAAAATCATCGAAACCTGCTTCGGAAAGATCCAGAAAGTCTCTTCCGAGGTAGTCTTTAAAGATCTTGTTGAAAGAGAGCTTGTCATTGAACAGTGTCAGATATTCCGGATCATTCAAGGTCTTGAACAGATGCTGCGAATAGTCGAACGTCACATAGGTATCGCGCAGTTTCTGCGGTTTCCCGACGAAATGGAAAAGATTATACTCCATGTAGCCGATGTGATCGCGAAGGATGCACTGCGCCATGTCCGCCAGGATCAGCAGCGTCGGCTTATGGCTGTAATCATGTACGGCTTTGGCGTTGTTCCATAATCGCCGGAAACTGGATAATTCAAATCGATCAAATATTGAACTCATACCAATATTATAAGATAATAATGTCAAGGAAAAGAACATGATCAATAAATTTACTTTAAGCAGAGCCCAGAATGTCAAGTTCGTAAGAGAAAATCTCGAACAGTTTATCGAGAACAATCTGATTCTATCCCGTTATGAGCAGGATGATCCTTTCAGAGAAACAGCCTGCGAAAATCTCAGGACCGCTTATGAATTCGTGTTGAGCAATCCGGATGTGGAAAACGACTACAAGTGTCTTCTGACGCTGCATGAAATGCTGATGAAGGGTCTGAACGATGACATCAAGTCGGAACTGACGGAGGAACAGATCGAGGAACTTCACAAGATGATCAACCAGCCTGCCAAGGCGAATCTGGAAGCAGCCATCGATGTTTTCCTGTACATCATCGAGAAGAGACTGTTTGCGGATGGCGATGTCAGAGCGGCGCTGCTGTTTGCGAACAAGCTGATGATCGACAATGGCTGCGGTTTCATCACGATTGCTCCCGCGAATAAAGATACCTTCCGGGAGAAACTCGCCGAGTACAAGAACAACAACGATCATGAAATCAAGGACTGGATCTACAAGTACTGTATCAAAGGTCCGAAACTGGATTACTGATCCTGCTTATCCTACAGCAATGAAACAGCTTCGGCTGTTTTTTTATGTGCATATTCTCTCATTCAGGAAATGTTTCATATTATAATTGATTTATGAATACGCGCAGACTCACAAACCTGGCAATGCTGATCGCATTGTACTGTGTATTAAGCATTCTTACGCCAGTCAAAATAGCGAATTTCAAATTCACCTTCGAAGCCTTTCCTATCCTGATCGCAGGGTTGCTTTCAGGTCCTGCGGACGGTCTGATCGTGGGGGGCGTCGGCGCTTTTCTGTATCAGCTGCTTTTCTCGGGATACGGAATCACCGCGACGACACCGCTGTGGGTCCTGCCTCACGCGTTAAGCGGACTGATCGTTGGAGCGTTTGCCAAGGCGCATGGCTATCGGCTGAATCTGTACCAGATCATGTTGATCGCTGCGATCAGCGCCATAACCGTCACTTCCTTCAATCTGCTGGCTTTGTATGTGGATTCGAAACTCTACGGCTATTATTCTTATGCCCTGGTCTTCGGCAATATTCTGGTCAAGATCGTCATCGGCTTGATTTTGGCGATCTTATACAGCTGCGTCCTGCCGAAACTGCTAACGTATCTGCGTAAACAGATCGATCGCTGAACACCCTGCCGGGTGTTTTATTTTGTTTGTATTTCAAGTAAACTAAAAGTGTAAGGAAGGTAGAAAATATCATATGCTGACAGACATCGAGATCGCACAGGCTTGCGATAAGAAAAAGATCACGGAAATCGCCCGGAATCTGGAGATTCCCGATGATTATCTGGAACTTTACGGCAATTATAAAGCGAAGATCGATTATAAGCTTTTAAAAGATCTCAAGGATAAGAAAGACGGCAAACTGATCCTGGTAACGGCGATCACTCCAACCCCTGCCGGAGAAGGAAAGACGACGACAACGGTCGGGCTGGCGGATGGCTTAAGAAGGATTGGCAAGAAATCGGTCGTTGCCTTGAGAGAACCGTCTCTGGGACCGGTTTTCGGCATCAAAGGCGGAGCGGCCGGCGGAGGCTACGCCCAGGTCGTGCCGATGGAAGACATCAATCTGCATTTTACCGGAGACTTCCATGCGATCGGCGCCGCAAACAATCTTCTGGCGGCGATGCTGGACAACCATATCCAGCAGGGCAATGCCTTGAATATCGATCCCAGAAGGATCACCTGGAGAAGAGCTGTCGATATGAATGACAGACAGCTGCGCAATATCATCGACGGCTTAGGCAATCGGACGGACGGAACGCCGAGACAGGACGGTTTCGATATCACCGTAGCTTCCGAAGTCATGGCTGTCTTATGTCTGTCTTCGGACATTCTCGATCTGAAAGAAAGACTGTCGAGGATCGTCGTCGGTTATACTTATGACAATCAGCCGGTAACGGCGGGTCAGCTGAAAGCCCAGGGAGCTATGGCTGCTTTATTAAAAGATGCCCTGAAGCCGAATCTCGTTCAGACGCTGGAAGGAACCCCTGCCCTGATCCATGGCGGGCCGTTCGCCAATATCGCTCATGGATGCAATTCAGTCACTGCGACAAAGATGGCGCTCAAACTGGGAGACTATGCCGTGACGGAAGCGGGATTCGGGGCGGATCTCGGTGCTGAAAAATTCCTGGATATCAAATGCCGCGTGGCAGGCCTGAAGCCGGATGCGGTCGTCATCGTCGCTACCGTGAGAGCTTTGAAACATCACGGAGGCGTGGCGAAAGACCAGCTGAACGAAGAGAATCTGGAAGCGTTGGAAAAAGGTCTTCCGAATCTGCTTCAGCATGTCGACAACATCAAAAACGTCTTTAAACTCCCATGTGTCGTAGCGATCAACCGTTTCCCTGCCGATAGCGAGGCGGAACTGAAGCTGATCGAAGACCGATGCAAAGAGCTCGGAGTCAATGTCACCCTGAGCGAAGTATGGGCGAAAGGCGGCGAAGGCGGAACCGCCCTGGCGGAAGAAGTTGTCCGGCTCTGCGAAGAACCGAACGACTTTACCTATGCCTACGATTTGGATCTGCCGATCAAAGAAAAACTGCTGACGATCGCAAGAAAGATCTACCATGCCGACGGCATCCACCTGCCGGGTAACGTTCCCAAGCAGATAAAACAGCTGGAAGAACTGGGCTTCGGAAATCTTCCGATCTGCATGGCCAAGACCCAGTATTCTTTCTCTGATGACCAGACGAAACTGGGTGCGCCAAAAGACTTCAATATCGTCATCCGCAATATCAAGGTATCCGCAGGTGCCGGCTTTATCGTCGCTCTGACCGGCGAGATCATGACGATGCCGGGCTTGCCGAAAGTTCCTGCCGCAGAAAAGATCGATGTCGACGAGAATGGCGTCATCACGGGGCTGTTCTGATGGAAAACAAAACATTAAAAGAATTCACGGAACTCTCCGCTTCCAAAGATCCCGTCCCCGGAGGAGGAGGCGTATCGGCTCTGGCCGGTTCTTTGGCTGCTTCCTTGGGCGAAATGGTCACGAACCTGACCATAGGAAAGAAAAAGTATCTCGAATATACGGTCGAACTCGAGGATATCCGGAAAGAGCTGGATCTGTTAAGAAGCAATCTTCTCGATTGCATCAATAAGGATGCGGAAGCTTTCGAGCCTCTGGCTGCCGCCTATGCGCTTCCTAAGGATGCCGAAGGCTACGCAGATACGATGGAACAGTGCTTGAGAACGGCGGCGGATTCCCCTTACCTGATTCTGAAATATGCAACGAGGATCATCGAACTCGATGAACGTCTGGCGGTGATCGGTTCCAAGATCGCCATTTCGGATGCCGCTACCTCGGTGATGCTGGCGCATGGCGTTCTATATGGAGCCTATGTCAATATCCTTGTGAATACTTCTTTGATGAAAGACCGGGAATATGCCGAAAAGAAGAACGACGAAGCCGTGAAACTCTTGGATGAGTATTCTGTCATGGCTTTGAATATCTATGATGATATCTGCAAGAGGCTGACCGACTGATGGCGGAACTGTTGAAAGGAAAAGCGGTCGCTGAAGCGATCGGTCTCAGAAGCATCGAAGGCGTCAATCAGCTGAAAGAAAACGGAATCAGTCCGACTTTGGCATTATTCCGCGTGGGAAACAGAGAAGATGATGTCTCTTATGAAAGAGGCGCTATGAAACGCTGCGCGGAGACCGGCGTGGAAGTCATCCGGTACATCTTCGATGAAGGCGTGAGCGAAGAAGAATTCTATCAAAGCCTTGAGGACGCCAACAGGAACGACGCCATCCATGGAATCCTGGTTTTCCGGCCGTTGCCGAAACGTTTCAATGATGAGAAGCTGCGCAACAGCATTCGTCCTGAAAAGGATGTAGACGGCTGTTCGGATCTTTCTCTGGCAGGTGTCTTTACCGACAAAGAATTGGGTTTCGCGCCTTGTACGGCACAGTCCGTGATCGAGATGCTGGATCATTATCAGATCGATCTGAAAGGAAAAAATGTCGCTGTCATAGGAAGATCGCTGGTCATCGGTAAGCCCGTATCCATGCTGCTGCTGAAACGCAACGCGACCGTCACAATCTGCCACAGCCGCAGTTCGGATCTGGCAGCGATCGCATCCAGAGCCGATATTCTGGTATGTGCGACAGGAAAGGCGGAAATGATCGATCGCAGTTATACCAATCCCGAACAGATCATCATCGATGTGGGAATCAGCTGGAACGATGAGAAACAGAAGCTGTGCGGAGATGTTCTATTCGATGATGTCGCGGACCATGTTTCAGCGATCTCCCCTGTTCCGGGAGGGATCGGTTCAGTCACGACTGCTGTCCTGGTCTCGCATGTAGTCGAAGCGGCTCTAAGGAAGAATAAAATAAAATAAAGATGGAACCTATCCATCTTTTTAAAATCGATAAATATTCAATCCGGTATCGGGATCCGGCTGCCGTCCGACCTTCAGCGGCAATGTCTGCAGATGCAGTTCGCAGGTCGCGGAGATCCTGCATTCTTTCAGATGCCCTCCGATCAGGGAAAGATCTTCTCTTGCCAGACTGATATGAAGATGCAGATAAGGCCTGTGATTCGTATTGCTTATGTTCCCTGTCACGTTGACGATTTCCATCGTTTCATTGAATTCCGTCTCACGGAAAAGCTGTTCCCGGACGTCATATACGCCGATCAGGACGCGGTCGCAGGCGCCGATGCCAGATACCGATCCATAAGAAACATGTTCTTTGGCACAGAAATCAGTCAGGCAGCGTACCAGTTCTTCCCCTTTATCCAGCCGAATCACATAAGTGTTCTCATATCTTGTATATTCCATCTCTTCCCTCCCGAACCACTGATTCTATTATATAAAAAGAAAATAGGATCGATCCTATTTTCAATTACAAAGAATTAAATGAAAAAACTTTTTACAATACCAATATACCTGAACAATGTGAAAAATTCGTGAAATATTTACATTATGTGAAAATGTTTTCAAAACAAAGGAATCAAAAAGAGGAATCGCTTCCTCTTTTGTGTTTAATACATTCCGCCCATTCCGCCGGCAGGCATCGCAGGTTCCGGTTCTTTGATCGTGCCTACGGCCGCTTCTGTCGTGATCAGCAAACCGGCGATCGATGCGGCGTTCAGCAGTGCAGATCTCGTGACTTTGCACGGATCGACGATTCCGGCCTTGAACATATCGACCCATTCGCCGCTTCTGGCATCAAAGCCGAAGTTGCCTTTCTGCGTAAGCTGCTTATCGACGATGTCTCTGCCGTTATGACCGGCATTCTCGGCGATCTGGTACAAAGGCTGTTTCAGTGAATCGAATACGATCGAAATGCCCTTCTGTACATCCGCTTCCGAAGAAGTGACCTTGTCTTTCAGTTCCTTGTATACGGACATCAAGGCGCAGCCGCCACCGGAAACGATACCTTCTTCAATTGCCGCTCTGGTCGCATTCAAAGCATCTTCGATCCTTAATTTCTTTTCTTTCAGTTCCGTTTCAGTCGTAGCTCCAACCTTGATGACAGCAACGCCATTGGTCAGTTTCGCCAGACGTTCTTTCAGATTCTTCTTGTCATATTCGGAAGTAGCTCTTTCGATCATATTCTCGATCTCCGACACTCTTTCCTTGAAGGCTTTCTTGGTACCTGCGCCGTCGATCAGCGTGGTATGATCCTTCTCGACGATGATCTTCTTGGCGCTGCCCAGACCTTTCATATCGATATCCTTCAGCTGCATGCCCAGATCCTTGGAAACGAAGGTAGCGCCCGTCAGGATCGCGATATCCTGCAGATTGGCTTTCTGGTTGTCACCGAAGCCCGGAGCTTTCGTCGCGACCACATTGAAGGTTCCTCTTAATTTATTGACGATCAAAGTCGAAACGACTTCGTTCTCGATATCATCCGCGATGATCAGCAACGGTTTGTTTGCAGAGACGATCTGTTCCAGCAGTGGCAATACTTCCTGTATCGTAGAAATCTTCTGATCCGTGACCAGAATCGCCGGATTCTCCATTTCGACCGTCATCTTTTCTCTGTCGGTCACCATATAAGGTGAAATGTAGCCTTTGTCATATCTCAAGCCTTCGGTAACTTCCAGCGATGTATCGAAACCTTTGGATTCATCGACATTGATGACACCGTTCTTACCGACCTTGTCCATCGCTTCGGAAACGATATTGCCGATTTCCTGCGATCCGCTCGATACTGCCGCGACATTGGCGATCTCTGCGGAAGAATCGATCTTCCGCGCAGAATTCAGCAGCTTTTCAGCTACCGCCTTGCTTGCTTTTTCAATGCCTTCTCTCAGCAGGACAGGATTGGAACCTTTCTCTACGGCATCCAGTCCGGCGTGGATCATTGCCTGCGCCAGCAAGGTCGCTGTCGTCGTACCATCCCCTGCGGAATCGTTTGTATGGTTGGCGACTTCATAGATCAGTTTCGCGCCCATATTTTCAAATGTATCTTCCAGTTCGATTTCTTTCGCGATCGTCACGCCATCATTGACGATCTGCGGAGAACCGTAACCCTTGTCCAATACGACATTTCTGCCCTTCGGACCCAAAGTGATCCTTACCGCATCCGCCAGCGTATCGACGCCCTTCAATACAGATTCTCTCGCATCTTTCGAATATTTCACTATTTTAGCCATGATATGCCTCCTTATTTCACGATCGCCAAGATATCTTCAGCCTTGATAAGAATGAATTCCTTGTCGCCATCGGTCACTTCTGTACCGGAATACTTCTTGTACATGACCTTGTCGCCTTTTTTCAAAGGCATTTCATATACCTTGTCGTCGATTTTTACTTCTTTGCAATCGCTTACGGCTTCGACTACCGCATATTCCTCATTCTTTTCCTTCTGCGAAATGATGATTCCGCTATCGGTCCGATTGGAAGCTTCAACTTTTTTCAATAAAACATTGTTATATAATGGTTTGATCATAAGTACTCATCTCCTTTTCCTATATTATTATAACCTTTTATAGCACTCAGTCAATAGGAGTGCTAAACATTGGCACATGATTATCACTGAGATAAATAAACCGTGTTTCCAAGGGGCGACACGGCTTGTTTTTACAGACTAGTACTTGTTGAAACCGAGTATTTTGATCAGTATGACATTCATATACGTATAGGCATCCAGAGGGAAGTCTTTCATATCGATACTGTTGGAATCGACCAGGATATGACCGTCGATGATCTTGGAGATCATCACGGTGTGAGACAGGTTGCCGTTGCCTACGATAACGATATCACCCGGTTCCGCGGAATAGAGATTCGCGTTGACTTCCGCAACCAGGCCGGATCCTTCGTTGTCTCTGGCATAGTCATAGAAATAACCTACATTGACCCAGGAGCGGCTGCGTCCGCTGGCATCTTCCGTTTCATCGACTTCGACATCATATGGTCCGTCATCGAGATAGCACTTCCACTGGACATCGCCATAATGGTCCATCGGGATCCCTCCTGCCAGAAGAGCCTGCGAGGCATAATTCTGACAGTTGCCTCCGGTCGACGCATAATTGTACCATTCCGGATTGCGTTCATGACAATACTGTTCCAGATACTGCACTGCCGCATTCCGGTCATAATGATCGGTATATGTTTTAGACGACGGGGAAACAGGCTTATGCGCCAATACATCGCGATTGTATGTGATCATATCCTTCAGTTCGTGATAAAGCTGACCATATCTGTTTTCTACGTCTTCGACCGTCTCGCATTCATCATGGAAACAAAGATAATAGCCCTGTTCCTTGTTCAGGTCATGGATCTTATACTGATCATCCGCCTTGCGTATCACAAAATGGTTTTCAATGTCATAGGCATAGGAACTGACGCCTGGGATGAAAGCGAAACACATCATGTCGTCTTCCAGAAGAACGAGATGATAGTCCCCGTTTTCTACGAAATAATCGGTGACCGTCAGATCGTACTTTGCGTTCGTCAACGAGAAGTCATAGTCGTGAAGCTTCCTTGTTTCGCACAGGAGCTGTATCGCTTTGTCGGAAACGGCTGCCGACAATTCATTGTCGAAAAAGGCCGCGGTATCCTGCTTCTCCAAGGTATAGAGGCTCAGATAATAAGCATCCATATAGTCTGTGACCAGTTTTTTTATCTCTTCGGGAACCTCATCGGAGCCATCGAACGTACCCAAAAAACTGTCAGGAACGGTTTCCGGTTCATCCGGTGCCGGAGTGACAGGCACATCATTTTGCGGTTTCTCCTGAGGAGACTTCTGCAACGACAGTCCTCCGAGGAACGCGCCTAGAAGCATCGTTCCCAGGATCAGGATCATTACGACTTGGCTTTTCAGTCTCATACAGATTCATTATATATAAAAAGCAGACGTTTTTCACGCCTGCTTCCTGTTGTTTGACAGATGAGCTTCTATGCTTCTTTGTTCTCGGTGACAGCTTCTACGACTTCTTCGACCGTCTCTTTGATGTCATCCACAGCATCTTCCAATGTATCTTTTACATCTTCCGCTGCTTCTTCCAATACTTCCGCATTGTCTTTTTCGTCTTTGATGAATTCATTGACATTTTCTTTGATGTCATTGACCGTTTCGTTGAATTTCGCTTTTACTTTTTCCAACGTTTCGCCGGATTTGACATCATTGACCGTCTTTTCTGCGAAATTCTGGACCTTCTCCAGGGTTTCACCGGATTTGACTTCGTTGATCGTCTTTTCTGCGA
>JAEEGF011417313.1_pt1 | contig 13142 bp, 10 predicted proteins | sample 9134171 | NCBI WGS metagenome assembly JAEEGF01 (sample SAMN16246542, study PRJNA631951) | gut metagenome | biome: gut microbiome; feature: rumen; material: AP-attached | host: Bos | place: Iran: Karaj | collected 2018-10
CAACGCGATCAACGCAATTCTGAAACAATATGAGTAACAAGAAGATCACCGACGTCGACTACACGACGTCCCCGGTCGATGCGGCCGGCCGCAAGAGCAACCTGAGCATGTTCATGGTGATGCTCGGCTTCACCTTCTTCTCCGCCAGCATGTGGGTGGGCCAGCAGCTGGCCGCCGGCCTGGACTGGTGGGGCTTCGTCTGGGCCCTCATCCTGGGCGGCATCATTCTCGCGGCCTACACGGGCACGCTGGGCTGGATCGGCGCGGAAAGCGGCCTGTCGCTGGACATGCTGGCCCGCCGGAGCTTCGGCACCAAGGGGAGCTGGCTGCCCAGCGCGATGATCAGCTTCACCCAGACCGGCTGGTTCGGCGTGGGCCTGGCGATGTTCGCCATCCCCGTGGCCAAGGAGCTGCTGGGCCTGGAAGTGACGCCGGATTCGATGCCTTGGCAGGGTTACCTGCTCGTGGCCGTCGCCGGTATCCTGATGACCGCCAGCGCCTATTTCGGCATCAAGAGCCTCACGATCATCAGTTATATCGCCGTCCCCGCCGTCGCCATCCTGGGCACCATTGCGATGATTCTCGCCGTCCGGCACGGTGACGCCGGCCTGGTGGAACAGTTCGCAAAGGGTTCAAAGGACCTCGGCGTCATCGCTGGCGCGGGTCTCGTCGTGGGAAGCTTTGTTTCCGGCGGCACGGCGACACCGAACTTCACCCGCTTCGCCAAAAGCGGCAAGGTGGGCCTCTGGATCACGGTCGTGGCCTTCTTCATCGGCAACAGCCTGATGTTCCTCTTTGGCGCCGTGTCCAGCATCTACGTGGGCGGAAACGACATTTTCGAGGTGATGCTGAACCTCAACTTGTTCTATCTCGCCGTCCTGGTCCTGGGCCTGAACATCTGGACCACCAACGACAACGCTCTGTACACCGCGGGTCTGGGCCTTTCCAACATCTTCGGCCTGTCCAAGAAGACCTGGGTCATCATCTCCGGTCTCATCGGCACCGTTGCCGCCGTGTGGCTGTACTGGAATTTCTGTGACTGGCTGAACGTGCTCAACTGCACGCTGCCGCCCGTGGGCATCATCTTAATCCTCCATTACTTCTGCAACCGCGGGAAGGAGGTCCGGGAGCCCGTCGTGGACTGGAGCGCCGTGATCGGCGTGGTCGCCGGCGCTGTGGTTGCGAACCTCGTGCACTGGGGCTTCGCCTCCATCAACGGCATGGCCGTCGCCGCCCTCTGCTGGGCGGTGGGGCGTCTGATTACCAATCGGAAATAGCCTGCCGGATGGCCGCCACCCGGGCGGCCGACGTGGTTTTCCTTCCGTTCCTTGTCTCCGAGGCCGATGCATGGATTTCCGTGCATCCGGTCCGGGCGAGGATGCGGGCGGCGTTGTCTGGCGTCACGCCGCCGCCGGGGAGGATCAGAATCCGTCCCGCGGCCCGGCGGCGCAGTTCGCGGAGCATGTCGGACCCCTCCACGACCGTCGGCCCCTGGCCGGAGGTCAGGATGCGGTCGCATCCCAGGCCGATGATCTGTTCCAGCGCTTCAAACGGCCTCCGGCACACGTCAAAAGCCCGGTGGAACGTGACGCTTGCCCGTCCGGCGGGAATCTCGGAAACGAGCCGTTCCATCAGGGCCGTGTCCACATCGCCGTCCGGCGTCAAAGCGCCGATGACGATTCCGTCGGCGCCGGCCTCCAGGGCGTCACGTATCTGCGACGCCATTTCATCGGCCTCTTCCGACGTATAGACGAAGTCTCCCGCGCGCGGGCGTATTAATACATGAACCGTTAGCCCGGGGTAACGTACTTTGGCCTTCCGGATCCATTCCGGAGGCGGGGTCAGGCCGTCCAGCTCCAGGTCCGCGCACAGTTCGATGCGCCGGGCGCCGCCGGCGACGGCCGCGGCGACACTCTCGGGAGAGCCGCAGCAGACTTCCAGCAGGGCCATCCGTCAGTGTTTCAGGTGAATTTTGATGAACTCCCGCTTGACGATGGGGCCGTAGGCGTATTCGCCGACATCGAGGCTGTCCAGCAGGTACAGGTCGCTGCCTTTGAAGAGGGTGTCCTGGGCCGTGGCGCGAATATCACGGGCCTTGTCCATGGACTCCTTCGGCACGATCAGGTGGCAGGGGATCAGGTAGACGACCGGGTTGATGGCGACGGCGTGGGCGACGGAGCGGACGCCCAGCGGATTGTCGCACAGGGTGGCGAGCTCCGTATAGCTGTACAGGCGCGGCTCCAGGTCGAAGAGCTGTTTCCACACCTTCAGCTGGAACTTGGTACCGAACAGGCGGAAGTCCTCCCAGCGGACGTCCTTCGCCATGTCGACCAGTTCGTCCGTCGAGATCTTGTAGGTGGAGATCCGGTCCACGCTTTTCGGGGGCAGCTGGGCCACCTTCGCCGCAATCTCGGCGAAGTGGCGGTATCTGGCGGAGATGGATGCGATTTTCCCGTCGATCTCCGTGACGATCCATTCGGCAATCATGGCATCCTTATCTGACGTATTCTTTCAGCTCCTTCCACGGGACGAATACGGAGATGACTCCGAGGTAGTAGGGGGCGATGTCGTAGGGCTGATAGTACCACGTGACGCCTTCCTTGGTGACTTCGTAGTTGCCGTTCGGCCCGACGAGGTCCGGCTCAAAAATGTTCTTGAGCGCCTCTTCGTCGCCTTCCAGCGCTTCGGGAAGATGGGCCTGGATGAGGGCGGCGACCGGGGCTTTGTACCCGTCGGCGAAGAAGGCTTCCTCGGGGACCACGTCGCCCGTCTTCCGGTCGAAGACCACCGGCGTCATCGTGTTGATGCCATGGGCGCCGCCGCGGAATCCGTAGTATTCGACCATGTAGGAGACGAACTGGCCGTATCGGCCGGAGAAGTATCCGTTGATGCGGTCCTCCCAGGAGGCGACGCCGGCCTGGCCTTCCCCGGACTGCCCTTCGTATTCGTTGAAATAGGCGTCCTTGAGGTCGTCCACGTATTTCGTGGCGGTCTCCTCCACCGATCCGGGTTCTTCTTCCAGGTCGAAGACCGTGCCGAGGATGCCGCGCGTGACGCGGTCCAGGACCTCCTCGCCGGCGCCTTTCACCGGATAATCAAGGGCGACGGACAGAATGAGGGAGTCGGCGCTGCCTTCCTGCAGGGGCATCGCCTGGTCGTCGGAATAGGTGGCGGTGCGGAAGCCGCTTTGGCAGCCGGCCGTCAGCAGCAGGGCCGCTGCGAAGGGAATCAGTCTCTTCATGGTATCAGTCATTGTTCATTTGTTCGATGTCGGTCGGCCTCTCGGACTTGTCGCCCATCAGCCAGCGGGAATAGTGGTCCGCCATTTTCCAGAAGAACCACTCGTTCATGTCGCCGAAGCCGTGGCGCTGGCCGGGCATGATCACGTACTCGAACCGCTTGTTGGCCCGGATGAGGGCGTTCGCCACGCGGATGGAGTTCGCCGGGTTCACGTTGTTGTCCGTGTCGCCGTGGACCAGCATCAGGTGCCCTTTCAGGCGGGATGCGATCTGCGGGTTCGTTTCAATCTTGTACACGAAGGTGGTGTCGCCCTTCTCGATCTTCTCGGCGACGCCGTGGTGCTGCTCGCTCCACCAGCGGTTGTAGATGCGGTTGTCGTGGTTTCCGGCGCAGGAGACGGCCGCCTTGAAGAAGTCGTTGTACTGGAGGATGGCCGCCGTGGACATGAATCCGCCGCCGGAGTGGCCGTGGATGCCCACGCGGTCCAGGTCGATGTACTTATGCCGCATTCCGAGCTGCTGGATGGCGTATTTCTGGTCTTCCAGGCCGTAGTCGCGGAGGTTGCCGTAGCCGTAGTTGTGGTACCACTTGGAGCGGTTGGGGTGGCCGCCGCGGTTGCCCACGGTGATGACGATCATGCCCAGCTGGGCGAGCCGGTCGGTGCGGGTCATGCCGCTGGACCAGGAGACGGTGTTGGCCTCCACCTGCGGACCGGGGTACACGTAGTCCGCGAGGGCGTACACCTTCGTGGAGTCGAAGTCGAAGGGCTTGTAGATGGCGCCGTGGAGGTCCGTGACTCCGTCGGCCGCCTTCACCACGAAGCGCTCGGGGAACTTGTAGCCCGCCGCGAAGAGTTCGGAGAAGTCGGCCTCCTCCAGGTCCGTGCGCTTTCCGACGGCCGAAATCAGGGCCGACGCGGGCTTGTAGTCCACGCGGGAGTAATTGGCGATGAAATACTTGGCGTCATCCGGCGCGTCGGCCGCGACGTTCATGTCGTCCATGTCCAGCTGCTGCATCGCGCCGCCGGCGATCGGGACGCGGAAGGTGTGCATCTGGTACGGATTCTCGTTTTTGTTCACGCCGCAGGCGGCCACGAGGAGATATCCGTCGCCTACCGCGACGACATCGTCCACGTGGAAGGCGCCCTCGGTGAGGTTGCGCTTGAGCGAGCCGTCAGGCCCGTAGAGGTAGAGATTGGCCCAGCCGTTGCGCTCGGACCACCAGACGAAGCTGCCGTCCGGAAGGAAGCGCGGGCTGCGATACTCCACATATGTGTTCATCCGTTCGGAAACGACGGTCTTCGTGCTGTCGGAGCCCACGTCCACGCGGCACAGGTCCACCCGCTTGATGTCGCGGCTCTGGCGGACCAGCCAGAAGTGGTTGTTGTCTCCCAGCCATTTTCCGCCCCGGAACTCGTTATAGGCGTCTTTCTGCGTGCGCGGCGCGTCCAGAAGACCGCATTCCTGGTCCTTGAAGGCGATGACCTTCACGGCCTGCCGGTTTCCCTTCGTGTCCATCACATACAGGAACGGAGTCGGACCGGGTTCTCCCGGCAGCTGGTATTTGTAGGTTTCCAGCTTCGGACGCGGCTCGGTGACGGAATTGATCACCCAGAGGGGCTTGATCTTGGACATGTCCCAGCGGAAGGTGGCGAACCGTTTTCCGTCCGGAGACCAGGAAACGGGCGCGAAGGCGCGCTTGGTGGAGTCCGTTTCGTTGTCACCGGAGTAGTTGTCGCCGTTCCAGGAGAACTCCGCGGTACCGTCGGTCGTCAGGGCCACTTCCACGAGGGTGCTGTCCTTCTCGTCCTTCGCCGCCTTGCGGAGCGAGGCGGAGTCCATCAGGTACAGGTTGTGGTTCTTGACATAGACGCCCTGGGTGCCGTCGGGGGAGACGTTGGCCCAGGCGGGATACTTTCTCGGGTGCTCGTCGGTGTCCCAGGTGAGCTTTTTCGTGGCGATGTCATAGTAGAACCGGTAGGTGACGAACTTGGGTCCCTTGCCCTTCGCCTTCGCCGAGGTGTCCTTCTTCTCGGTCTTGGAGGTGATGTCGAACTGGAAGTATTTGTCATCCTTCAGCTCCAGCCGGAGCGGAAGGTGCTGGGCGTCGTACGGGTCGCGGGTGATTTCAGTCACCTGCATGGCCAGCTTGTCCATGTCGAAGAGCTCGGTCTTTTTCCCGGTCGCCGGGTCCACGAGATAGTACTTCGTGCCCTGGGACGTCTTCCAGCTGTACCAGAAACGGTCGCTGTTCGCGAACCAATGGGGGGTGATCCGGGTGGAATACACCAGCTGGCCCACCCGTTTCTGGGAGAAGCGGGAAGCGAGTTCGTAATTGGCTTTCGTGACTTTCCGGGGAGCGCGCTGCTGTTGCTGCTGGGCCGCGGCCGAGAAGGTCAATGCGAGGGCAAGGAGCGTAAGTATCTTTCTCATGGCAGGGTGATTTTCGAGGAGGAGAGGCCCTTGGCGGAAACGGACACGGTGATTTCTCCGGGCCCGGTCCGGCGGACGATGGCGGAGCAGAGGCCGTGGAAGGCGTTGATTTCAGGGCTGTGGAACGGGGTGTGGCAGGTGGGGTCTCCGGCGTCGGTCGCCACGAGGACGCCGGGGCCTTTCACCTTGAAGGAGAGAAGGTTGTCGGCGTCGGGCGCCACGATGCCGTTCTTGTCCAAGACGCTGGCGGTGACGAAGGTGAGGTCCTCGCCGGCATAATCGACCTCCAGGGCGGTCGTGTCGGCCTTTCCGGCGGTTTTGACTTCGGCTTCCGCCCAAGGGCTGCCGTTCTTGTAGGCGACCACCTTCAGGGTGCCGGGCTGATAGACGATATCGTCCCAGACGATCCGGTAGCCGACCTTGGCTTTCCTGCCCATGGACTTGCTGTTCACGAAGAGTTCCGCTTCGTCGCCGGAGGTGTATACATGGACGGGCGTCACCTGTCCTTCGCGGCCGGGCCAGGTCCAGTGCGGGAGGATGTGGACCATGGGCAGTTCCGGGCGCCAGCGGGCCTGATAGATCCAGTAGCGGTCCTTCGGGAAGCCGGCCAGGTCGATGATGCCGAAATACGAGCTCCGGGAGGGGAGCGGAACGTCGGAGATGGTCTGGCCCCAGCCCGCGACCATCTTTTTGAAGGCTTCCCGTTCTTCCTCGGTGTGGAAGTTGGTCAGCACGGACGGGTCCATGTTGAAGGGCGTGGGTTCGCCCAGGTAGTCGTAGCCGGTCCAGACGAACTCGCCGGCGCATTCGGGCACCTGGTCTTCATATTCCCACTCGTAGTCTGGCTTCGAGGCCCATCCGGGGGCGTACAGGTCATAGGAACTCACCTGGAAAGGAGGCTCCATCGTCCATCCCTTGCCTTTTTCCTGCTCCACGGGGAAGCGGTAATAGCCGCGCGTGGAGATGCAGGAGGCGGTTTCCGATCCGAAGACCGGCTGCCCGGGATGATCCTTCACGAACTGGGCGTATTGGTGCGGCTTGTAGTTGAAGCCGTATGCGTCGATGGTTTCCGCATAGCCCTGGCTGGCCGCCCAGGGGTTGTCGTTGCCGGCGGAACTCGGGCGAGTGGGGTCCTCGCGGTGGCAGATGTCGGTGAGCATCCGCGGGATCCACCATTTGGTGCTGTCCCCCTGCTCGCCGCACTCGTTGCCGATGGACCAGAGGATGACGGAGGGGTGGTTGCGGTCGCGGTGAATCAGGGCCACGAGGTCTTTTTCCGCCCATTCGTCGAAAAGTTCGGCGTAGCCGTGCTCTTTCTTGGGAACGGTCCAGGTATCCGTGAGCTCGTCCATCACCAGGAACCCCATCCGGTCGCAGAGGTCCAGGAACTCCGGCGCCGGGGGATTGTGCGAGGTGCGGATGGCGTTGCAGCCCATGTCCTTGAGCATCTGCAGGCGGCGCACCCAGGCGTCGTCGTTCCAGACGGCGCCCAGCGCGCCCGCGTCGTGATGCAGGCACACGCCCTTGAGGAAGGTCTTTTCGCCGTTGAGGTAGAATCCGTCGGGTTTCCATTCCGCCTGGCGGATGCCGAAGGGCGTCTCATAGGTGTCCAGCACCTCGTCGGGCGTCTCCACGGTCGTGCGCGCGATGTACAGGGTGGGCTCGTCCGGAGTCCAGAGGCGGGCGTCTTCCACCTCGAAGGTCTGGATGACGGTTTTGCCGTCCTCGATATATTCGATGCTGCGGGTTTCGGCGACGACTCTGTCCACGGTGACCACCTGACCGTCCCGGCGGTAGCGGTCCTGGCGGAGGATCTGCGTCCGGATCATGCCGACGGTCTTCTCGCCCGCGTGCTTGAGGGTGACGCGGAGGGTGATGTCGGCATTGGCCCAGAGCATCCTGGGCCGGTTCTCGATTTTGGCGACGTTCGTGATATTCCGGACATTCGCCGTGATGTATGTTCCCCAATGGGCGACGGAGGTCCTGTTGGTCTTCGTGATCCAGACATTGCGGTAGATGCCGCCGCCGGGATACCAGCGGGAGGATTCCTCGGGATTGTCGATGCGGACGGCGATTTCGTTCTTCCCCGCCTTCAGGGCGGGGTTCAGGCGGACGGCGAAGGAGGCGTAGCCGTACGGCCAGCCGCCGAGGTCCTTGCCGTTCACGCTGACGGTCGCATGGGACATGGCGCCGTCGATTTCAAGGTCGATGTCCTTTTCCAGGTCTTCCGGGGAAATTTCCAGGGTTTTCCGATAGACGGCCCTGCCCCACCAGGCGAGCTTTCCGCTTTCTCCGGGATACTCCTGCTTGAAGTCCCCCTCCACGCCCCAGTCATGCGGCAGGTCCACGATTCTTGCGGTACCGTCTTTCTCGAAGGTCCATCCTTCGTTGAACGGAATCCGGCCCGCCGGCTGCGCCGCCGCAGCGAGCGCCCACAGCGCCCAGGTCAGGCAAACGATCACTCTTCTCATACTTCTCATACGCGCGTACACTGATTATGCGAATATAGCAAATCTTTTGGAATAACGGTATCCTTGTATTATTTTGAACCGGTTCGTCCTCAAAAGCGGTGATAATTGAGGACGGAAAGTGAAACGGGAGGAGAAATCTTCTTATCTTTGCCGTGATAATCCGTTTTGAATATGAAGTTTGCAAAGTTTTTCATCCTGGCTTCCCTGCTGGTCGCGGCCGCCGCGTGCGCGCCGAAGCCGCAGGATACGGCTCCTACCGCTTTCGATGTCATTTTCTCCCGCAAGAGCGTGCGCTCTTACACGGAACAGGACGTCACCGACCAGCAGGTCGAGATGATGCTCCGCGCGGCGATGGCCGCCCCGACGGGCATGAACGTCCAGCCCTGGCGCTTCGTTGTCGTGCGTGACCAAGCCGTGAAGGACAAGCTCGCCGGCCCCCGCGGCGGCATGATTGCCCAGGCCCCCGTCGTGTTCGTCATCTGCGGCGAAACCACGCTGATGCGCAAGCCGTTCGGCCAGCCCGACGCCGAACCCGTGGAAGTGGCGAACGGCAACTGGACGCAGGACTGCTCCGCCGCGACGGAGAACCTGCTCCTGGCCGCCGAAGCCCTCGGCCTCGGCGCCGTCTGGACCGCCGCCTATCCCTATGAGGACCGCGTGAACCCCATCCGCGAAGCCCTCGGCCTCCCGGAGAACGTAACTCCGCTCTGCGTCGTCCCCTGCGGCTACCCCGCCGGTGATGACGAGCCCAAGGACAAGTGGAAGCCGGAAAACATCCACTACGACAAGTGGTGATCCGTCCGGCCGTCCCCGCGGACCTTCCCGCCCTGCGGCCTGTCTTCGAGGCTGCCAAGGCGACCATGCGCGCCGACGGCAACCTCGAGCAATGGTCCGCCCCCGGCTTTCCGCCGGACGACCTCCTCCTCCGCGACATTTCACGTGGGGGAGGGTATGTCATTGAAAGCAGATGGCCGGTCGCAGCCGGCCATGACGACAAGATCTCTCCACACGCTTCGCTCGGTCGAGATGACAATCCTGTCATTTCGAGCGGGGGCTCCACTGTCATTTCGAGCGGAGGTTCTAGCGTTTCGAGCGGGTGTTCTTCTGTCATTTCGAGCGAAGCCGAAGGCGGAGTCGAGAAATCTCCCGTCGCGTACTTCGCCCTCCTACCTTCTCCAGAACCCACCTACGACTATATCGACGGCGCATGGCTCACCGATGAGCCCTACGGCGTCATCCACCGTATCGCCAGTTACCCGGACGTCCACGGCGTGTTTTCCGCCATCATCGACTTTGCCGCCGCCCGCTATCCGCACCTCCGCATCGACACCCACCGCGACAACCGCATCATGCAGCACGTCATCGCCGCGGCTGGCTTCACCTGCTGCGGCATCATCTGGCTCGCCGACGGCACCGAACGCCTCGCCTACGAGCGCTGAGTGGCGCCTATTCGCCTGCCTATCAATCAGTTGAATAGTGGTGCCCTGTGATCGGAATCACAGGGCACCACTATTTAAACATTTGAGAATGATGCGTTTAAGTGCCAGTCGACAGCACAACGCGCAGCACGACCTTCTGGTGGGGTTGGAGCGTGAGGGTATAGCCTACGAGGGAGGTGCCGAGGTTGGAGACGTCGGTGGGGTGCAGGTATTGCATGCCGTCGACGTCGGGGGTGGAGGGATCGAAGGTCGTGGGCCAGATGTGCGGGGTCAGTCCGCCCGCCGGACCGGAGACCGTGGCGGAGAGGATCCGTTGTTTTCCGTCGGAGAGGAGCAGAATGCGGTCGCCGAAGATGGCGGCCGCCGCTTCGGAGCACATGGCCCAGCGGACGGTGCAGGCCGTGTCGGCCGCCTGGATTGTGTCCACGATTTCAAGGTCGGTTCCGTCATAGTGCACTTGGCGGACGTATTGGTCAAGGTTGTCGTACAAGTGGCTCAGGTCCAGCTCCGCGCCGGCGGGAGTCTCTGCCGACAGGCGGTCGGGCTTCTGGGTGCGCCGGAAGTTCACGGCAGCATTGACCTTGGGGATTTCCCCGTTGACGGTCAGGATGTTATGGGAGAACGGGCCGATGCGGAAGACCGTCCAGCGCTCGCTGTCCTGAAGCATGTCCCAGAGGTCCACGCCGGCCGATTCCAGCGAATTGTAGTCTTGCATCCCGAGATCGGTGGCCCAGGCGACGCCGTCGGATTCGAAGTAGAAGGAGCCCTGGTCGCAGTGCGAGTGGCTGGACATGGTCATGCCGCCCTTGACGCCCAGGTAGTCGTCGGTCCGGGAGGTCCAGCCTTCGCGGTATACGAAGATGGGCGTCGTGCCGCCGCATTGGTAATAATGCTCCTCCGGCGGGAAGAGTTCAAACCCGGGTGCATGGATCAGCGAAATGAGGAACATCGGGAACAGCCGTTCCTCGCACAGGCGCTTGTAGCCGGTGTCCTCCATGATGCGCATTTCCGGGTACAGCAGGGATGGGTCGCCCGTCCGAGTGAGCATCCAGGCCTGCATATACTGCCCGTTGGCCTTCCGGTACGAATCCGAGAAACTGTAGCAGTTCCCCGCCGGAGTGGAGGTGAAGCGGACGAATTCGGAGGAGGCGAGGAAGTCGTCGGGAAGATGCCCGGTCAAGCCGGGCATGACGGGTGCGTCAAGACGGGGCACGACGTCCGTTTCGTCATGGCCGGCTGCGACCGGCCATCTCTCCGGGAACGCGCTATCCACGGCGGCCTCCAGCATGATCTGGAAGGAAGTCCCGTAGCCCCAGTAGTTGTAACCTTCGGGGTAGCCGCCGCCTTCATAGGCCTTGTAGGCCAATTTGTTGGATTCCAGGGATTTCTCCAGCATCGACCGGCAGTAGTCCGGGTCTTCCTCCCATACGGCCAGGGCGCCGTACACCATGCCGGCGTTGCATACGGAGTTCCAGTTGATCTCGCTGCGGTAGAACCACGCGTCGGCCTCGCTTCCGGCCGGTTTGAGGCCCATGTCGATGATTGCCCGCGCCACGGTCTTCCGCTCGGCCGGTGTCATTTCGTCGTACATCCAGTCATAGCCGATGGCGGCGGCCATTGTCATCTCCCCGACATCCAGGAAATGCGCGGGATTCCAGTCGGAGAACGCGCTCACGGCCAGCATCTCGTCGATGGCCCGCCGCGCATACGCCTCCCCGCCATGGACCCGGTACGTATATCCCAGCCAGAAGATGCGCTTCAACGCTTCCCGGGAGGTGTGCAGCAGCCGCCGGCCGATGAACGCCCGCGTCACCGGAGGCTCCTCCAGCACAGCGTCGCTGAACGCGCGGATGACGCTGTCGGCCTTCGCGAACTCGCCGTCCGGCCGCACGAGTACCTCTTCTCCCGCCCGCATCAGCAGCCGTGGGTGCGGAATCGGCTCCTGCGCCCGGGCGACGGCTGCCGTCCAGAGTAGGACGAAGAATAGCAGCAGGAAGCGTCGAATGTAAACCATTGATTGACAGGTATTTGTAAGATGGTGTATGCGCAAATCAGAACACTCAAAACCATGTAAACTGTTGAAGATAAATCACTTCCATCCGACGCCCCGATGGAGGACTGAGACTCAGCGCCCCGAAGGGTACAGATTCAGCGCCTCGAGGAAGTAGTAGTCGGCGTAGGTGAGGGGGACGTCGACCTCGGTGTGGCCGGGGAGGTTGCCGACGGAGTGCTTCAGGAGGAAGCCGCCGTTGGTGCGGGGAGCAGCGAGGTATTCGGGTGAGGCGAGGGTGCGGAGGATGCGTTCGGCGGTGGCGAGGGCGGAATCGTCATCCTGGCGGCCCCGCAAGCCCCACAGCTTGAGCAGCCCGCAGGCGAGGATGGATCCGGCCGATGCGTCCCTGAGGTCGTTTTGAGAAAAGTCCCAGAAAGGGACGCCGTCCTCGGGAAGGTGGCCGTACAGCCAGGTTTCGAGCTTTCGGGCCACTTCGTAGAAGCTTTGCGCCAACGCTTCGTTCCCGGCCGCCCGTTCCTGTTCGGCCATCATCGCATACCCGTACAGGGCCCAGGCCTGACCGCGTGCCCAGGCCGAATCGTCGGCGTAGCCCTGGACCGTCTGCCGGCCGAGAACGGAGCCGTCATCGGCATAATCGACGAGGTGGAAGGTGGTTCCGTCATCCCGGAAATGGTTCCTGGCGGTGGTGAGCGCATGTTTCTCCGCCACCTCGCGGTCACCGTATTCCATCAGCAGCTCCAGGTTCATCATATTGTCGATGATGACGGGGATGTTCCAGGCCCCCCAGTTCCAGCTGCGGATGACGCCGGCCGACGGGATGAAGCGGGCCGCCAGGGTACGGGCGCCGCGGGCGAGGACGGAGTCGGGGGAGATTTCTCGACTTCGCTCGAAATGACAGGAGGGTGCCGGTTCGGAAGGAAGGGATGGGGTGCCGGAAGGAAGGTCGCGGACCATTTTTCCGAACGAGGACATCAGCTGGAAGCCGATGTCATGATCCGTCTCGCGGTCCAGCAGGCCGGCGAGGGGGAGGGTGTGCTTCATGGCGAGTCTCAAGAACCGGGGATCTTCCGTCTCCTCGAAAATCTGCCAAAGAACCCCCGGATAAAACCCGCTGGTCCACCAGCCGATGTCGCTGGTCACGAGGGTGTCGCCCTGGAAGGTGCGGGGGCAGAGATTTCTCGACTTTGCTCGAAATGACAGGATGTTTGCCTCCGACTTCGCTCGAAATGACAATAAACTGTCCATATAAACAGCCTGCACCTGCGCGAGCGAGAACACGCGCTCGCGAAGGTGCGCCATTGTCTCTTCCTTCGGGGGGCGCGCTCCGCACGCGACGGCCGCGAGGGCGGCCAGCAAAAGCAATCGTCTCATAGCCCAAAGATACGAAATAATCGGAAAAATCCGCACATTACACCGGGAGGTTGCCTGTTGAAAACTTTGTTAATTAAATTTTTTTACGTATCTTTGCCGTCCCAAATTGCGGAACGGAGACTCCCGCAAGGAGGGAACAAAACCTAATTTATTTATTTACAAACATTTATGCCTA
>JAEEGF011930846.1_pt1 | contig 13142 bp, 14 predicted proteins | sample 9134171 | NCBI WGS metagenome assembly JAEEGF01 (sample SAMN16246542, study PRJNA631951) | gut metagenome | biome: gut microbiome; feature: rumen; material: AP-attached | host: Bos | place: Iran: Karaj | collected 2018-10
AAAGTCCCTTCAACCTATCGTGGTATGCGTATCATCTATAAATATGACGATGGCTTTCATGATGATTTCAATGTCAGCGAGGAACTGAAGATTGAGTATTATGACTGATTCTGAATCCCAGGCACCCTTCAAAAGCTCCTGTAAGTAAATGACTTACGGGAGCTTTTTTGTTTCCTCATGCAACGCGCCTTTTTTTCGCCATCTATCTGGCTGCTGCCAAACCCTTAAACGTATAGCCTATACCTTCAACCGCAGCGCGGATGGCTTCTTCCGTAGCAGGACCTTTGATGGTGAGCGTGTTGGCAGAGGCGCTGGCCTTGGCTTTCTCAACGCCCGCCACTTCTTCGACGGCACGGACAACGGCTGCCTCACAATGACTGCAATGCATGTCCTCAACGCGGTAGACGGTCACATCGGGATCTAAAGGCTTCTTGTCTGTAAATTTGCTGAAAAGTTTCATCATAAGAGCATATATGATTAATAATGTTAATACTGTAGCACAAACGATTTTAAACGGACTTGGCAGAGTGGATGTGCTCATGCAGCAAGCATCCTGAGAACTCACGGCGAAGTCTGTTCCCGTAGCATTGAGCAGCAGACCAAAGAGGACTGCAAACCCCACGATAGTCATCAGATAGATAGAGGTAAAACGTCTGCCCATCGACTTATGAACCACAAGGATGGAAGCGAGGTTAACGGCAGGCCCAGCCATCAGCATCACCAGTGCCGCTCCTGGCGAGAGCCCCTTCATCATCAATGCCGCCGCAACGGGGATGCTACCCGTCGAGCAGATATACATAGGTATGGCGACGACGAGTATGACCAGCATCTGCAGCAGCGGCTGACTGCCGAAACTGAGGAAAAACGCGTCGGGCACAGCCACCTGAATCAATGCCGCGACAACAAGTCCGATAAGCAGTCGAAGTCCGATGTCACGAAGCATATCATAATAAGCATACTTCAGTACGCGCCAAATCCTGTTACCGCTTTCTACTTGGCATGAAGCAGACGCATCCTCCTTCACGTCATCCTCACGAACCAGACGGTTTACCAGCAGTCCTCCGCAGACACCTGTGATAAGTGCCGCCGTAGGACGGATAATGGCAAAGCCTAGTCCCATCAGCGAGAACGTGGCCAGGATGGAGTCGATGCCCGTCTGTGGCGTGGCTATGAGAAACGAGGCAATGGCTCCCTTCGAAGCCTTTTCGTTATTCAGACCAATGGCCGTAGGGATTACTCCGCACGAACACAGTGGCAGGGGTATGCCCAACAGCGCTGCCCAAACAACAGACAGCTTGTTATTTCGTGAAAGATAATTGGCATAGAACTTCTGCGGCACGAACACGTGCAGCACACCTGCGATGAAGAATCCCAGCAGCAGATAGGGAGCCATCTCGCAGACAACATTCAAGAGCGATGTGAAGAAACCCAGTATATCCATCGGCTGCTATAACTCAAGTGACTGTCCCCTCTACTGCAGGTGCCTGTCCCAAGGCTATGATCTCTGACTACCGTTTCTTTCCTTTGCCGAAAATGTCGGCGTGGGTGCCAGTACGGTAGAGCGAGATGATACGTATTTCAGTATCCTTTTCGTAAAGCAGCAGCCAGTCGGGGCTGATGTGGCACTCCCAGTAGCCCTTATAGTCGCCACTGAGCATGTGGTTGTGAAGGTTGGCAGGCAGGGGCTCGTCTTTACGTAGCATGTCAACCACCGTCAGCAGTTTCTCGATGTCGAGACCGCGCCGCACGGCCAGTTTCACATCTCGGTCGTACTGCTTGTAGGTCTTAATCGCGTAGAACTGCTTCATAGTGCCATCATTGCTTTTTTGAAGTCTTCGAATGACTCGTAAGTCGTTCCCTTATCCTTGCCACTACGCACGTCCTCGATGGCCTGCATGGTCTTGTCGTTGAGGGACTCGCCTGTCTCAGGGTCATAGAGACGGGGCTTAGTCTTCTGCTTCTTTACGGCCGTCACACCTTTCAACATGCTGATAGCCTTCTTGATGTCGTTCAGCATCGACAGGTCGCTGATGCTTACCAATAGCTGACCTTCTGCGGGTAATTGTGTCGTTCTTGCTGCCATAATCGTCATTGTTTATACCTTTCCGCTGCAAAGATAGGGATTATTTTCTTAACTTCCAAATTTTCGAGCAGCGAACGCAATATATGCTTGCATTTTTATTGCTGAGTCGTGAGTAAATTCGCCCAATGGGTCAAATGATTCGGCGATTTATTTCAAAACCAGACACAAAGAAACGGAAGCCGCTGACTTCCGTTTCTCTATTCTCATCTTTGGGGAACAGGTCAAAGTCCCGTGATCCGGTTTTAATTTATCAAATCACTTGCAATCTAATAAACATGGAACTTTTAAGTCAAAACCATTTCCGAAAGCCGTTTCCATTAGAATACGAATGTAGCCATGTCCTGTGCGAAGATGCTCTGTTATCTTCTGATTGGCAGTTCTTTGCTTCTTTGAATCGCTCATTGCTGTAGCGACCCTATACATATCAGTCAATTCCATGTGGAAGTTGTCCCAAGCCTCTATGATGTTATTATCATTATCATATATTCCTACTTTTGCATAGGTCATGAAGTTGTTGTTTTTAGTTAGACCGCGAGGATCAGGCTTGAATCCATTCCTTCCAACTCCAACTTTCCATTCTGCTTCAACATCATAAAAGGCAAATACCATAGTCTCGCCTTCCTGCCATCTATATCTTGTACGTTCTACCGTTCCCTTTAGAGGATCTGCACTTTCTTTTTTGACATCCCAGCCATTCTGTGCTGAAGCGATTAATGAACTCAGCAACATAACCAAAAATAATACTTTTTTCATAATTATAAAAATATAGTTTGTTATCTGTTTCCTTCTATTTTATCGAGTTTCTTTTCCAATTGAGACAGTTTTTCAAGCACTTCATCATTATTGTCCGCTGCCATAGCATCAACAAAGATGCTATTAACAAGACTCATACCAATGATTCCACCCATGAAAAGAAGTACTGAGAAATAAATTCGAGCAAAAACGGCCATTGCTGATCCGCCATTAACAGCTATTGCTTCAGGCATCTCATACCACCCTTCGATAGTGAATAATCGGAAGATGGAATATACACTGAGAGCAGGATTACCAAAATATTGTGGCGCTAAGTCTCCGAAAAGGAATGTTGTAATGATACTAAATACCAATAAAAGAACAATCAAGCCGATTGCTACTATGTAGGAAGCCTTAAATGCTAATTTGATACCATTCAGAAGACTGTCTATATTTGGAATGAATTTCAGCATACGGAAAGTCTTAAAAGCACGCATCATCCTCAATGACAAAAGGATGTTTGTCCCTGGAAGAATGTCACCGAAGACATTAATACAGGATGGAAGAGCTAACAGGACAAGAATGAAGTCAAATCGGTTCCAACTATCAGACCAATAGTCTGAAAAACCTTGTGCATGGATTTTAACCGCTGCTTCTAACAAAAATAGTAAGGTAAATAAACTATCAATGATTAGAAGTACTCCCCCTTGATTGGAAAGGAAACCACTGAAGAATATAATGCCAGTATTGATTAGAACCAATACCAGCATTATATTGTCATTTGTAAAAATACGCTTAAGTGATTCCATTTATACGTATCTCTTGGCTGCTTCTACCAGTTGTTTCTTATATTTATAAATGTCATCCAACTTGTCGATGGATTCCATTTGTTCGTTTCTGTTCTCATCAACGAATCCAATACGCTTGTTACTCGGATTGTTGAAATGCAATCTACATATTGGCCTACGATTATTGTCGTCAGCAAAAATGGCAAAATAGGATTGGGAATCACGATAAGTGACTCGCTCTGATGCAAGCACCTCGCACACAATACTTTTAACAATATAATATCCCTCCATTTCTTCCTTTGTTGTGTTTATCTTAGAGGCCTTGTCATCTTCTTTCGTCTGTTCCGCTTCTTCATTTGGTTCAACCGCGGTTGATGGAGCCTTTATTGGAGCACCTGCTGCTTCAGTTGCTTTAATAGCTATACCGAGTTTTTCGCTCATCACGTCATTTATGTGACTCTTTAATGCTCGTTTCACGATATCGGTAAACTGATCAAGGACTTTCTGTGTAACAATGCCTTCATAGACACGCTTCGTCAACAATTTTACAAGTTCCGGGGATGGCTCGTCGAATTCTGAACGGATAACCTTCTTGACCTCCGACATATATTTTAACTCATTGGCGCTACTGAGGATATTGTCAAGATCAAAGTTCTCCTTACAGAACTTCTTTACTTCCTCAATCTGAGTCTCACGTATTTTCTCCAGATTTATCTCAAGGAAGGGAACATCGTCCATAATGTTTTCCTTTATCAAGTCTGCGTAAAAACGGTAAACGATGCCGTTAGTAAGCACTCCGAACTTCGCTTTAGAGGCAACATAATATCTTTTCAACTGATTATCATGAAGATTTAAATCCTGCTTCCAATGCTTGCATTCAATCAACATGATTGGTGATCCATCTTTCATGATTGCATAATCAATCTTCTCTCCCTTCTTCTTTGCAATATCACAATCCATCTCCGGTACCACCTCTAACGGATTGAAAACATCATATCCAAGAATCTGGATGAATGGCATAATAAATGCATTTTTGGTTGCCTCTTCCGTTTGGATGGATTCTTTGAGTGATTTAACTCGTTCTGCCAATTGTAAAATAGAATCTTTAAAGTCCATAGCCATATTCTTATCAAGTTCAATCCTCCCAGTCCCGCAGAAGACAACTATATAAACGTGAGAAGCGTGGAACTGTATCCACTTCTCTGACTGAGGTCCTGAGAAAACCGGCATGGGAGAAATGGCTTAAGTCCACGCTATCGCGCGGAAGCCATCATGTTCTCTTGCCATGCTTGAAATTTCTCAGGTTTCAGTCACAAGACGAGCATAACGCTTCTTTTATTTCCTCTAAAGTCGCACCGGCACCTCCTCCGAGGCATTCGCCAGTGTTCAAGGGGCAAAGATACAAAAGATTTCCGATTCTAAAAAGAAAATAGCAAAAAAGTTTGCAAATATCCCCGAAACTTCCTATCTTTGCGCGCAGAAACAAACTGAAAGGATGAGCAATGGAGATCAAATTGAACGACTATCACAAGAAAGTGAATGCCGAGATGAGGGCAAAAGTGGCTTACTGGCAAGAGCATCCGCAGTCGCGCAAGGAGTCCTTAAGGAGATTGAAGCTCTTGCGGGAACAACGTCTTGCAAATCTGTCCAACTGGTAAGACTTAAACAGTGGGCTCAAGAACAAGACTGCTGGTTTGATGATTTTAGCCAGTTTGGCGATTTCTTTGATCGAGGTTCAGAAAATGAAACTTATCTGTCGGCAGATGGTAAGAAAGTCATTAAATTGAATGATTTCCGTTATGCCGACGACAATCTTACATCTTTCTTTGAACGCATAGAGGCACATAATCACTATTTTGACGCATGTCCCTACGATTTGGTAGGTTTTGCCGAGAACCAGAGCGGCAAGACATGTGCCGTGCTTGTTCAACCATATATTGCCGAAGCCCGACTTGCCACTAAACAGGAAATCCATGATGAGTTTCTTCGCTTAGGCTTTCATTCTGAGGACAACGGTGAATACTACACTAACGGGCTACATGATATTTTTGATGCAGTAGATGGTAATGTACTTGTCGATGATGACGGCCATCTTTTTTTCATCGATACCATTATCTTTATATCTGACACCGGCGGCCTCGAAACTTACAATAGTCTGTCGCCACGAGCAAATAGTTGACTCTATACGCATACCCAGACATCCATTCCCTGGTAGCTATTTGTAATACCCGATGCGGACGATGTGTCGGGGTGGGGAGAAGGGGCTCCAGGAAATATGGAGCCAGTTGGAGGCGGTGAGGAGCTGGTCGGTGTACTCCCAGTTTCTAAAGAAGTCCACCAATACCGGGAACTGCGCAAGGTCTTTCGGATGGATGTCGGCAGCCTGGCCGATCAAGTGTTGGGAATTCCTAACGCCGCCCACTTGGCGATTCACAGCTTCGCAGCGGAAGCCCGAACTGATGATGATCGGGCCCACGATAAGCCGGGCGGGCTCTAACAACTGGTGGCAGCCGTAGGTCATGTTGGCCACGGCCTGCATCGTGGGGATGTTCGCGGGGTGTTTCTTCAGATTCAGAAACTCGCCCAGTTTAAAATGCGGCGATAAGCGAACGCCACCAAACTCGAGGCGTGTTTCATTGAGATTCTCTTTCATAGTTGAATTTGTGTGACATGTTTTTGATGATTCGGATATACTGGTCGAGGCCGAAGATTGAGCCGGCGAGCAGGAACGACTGCGCCACATAATAGAGCAGACCTGTAGCCACGTCGCTGATCTCGACCACCTGATAAGTCACCAGCGCGATACTGCTCACGATGAGCAGCACCGCACAAGCGTACTGAGAGATTTTAAAGCCTTTCTGGTTTTCCATGGCCTTGATGTTTCACATCAACGTGCTGCCGCCAGCTGCTCCGAGAAACAGAGTGATGAGATAACTGATCGCCTGAAGGATCTTTCTAACTGTCTTGTTCATAATCTTACATGTTTTAAATGGTGAATTACTAGGGTTATTTCGATGGCTGGAGCCACCTCTCTTTTACCCTACAAAGATACAAAAAATAATCGAGAAAACCAAGCATTTCCCCGATTATTTTCTCACAAAAGCACCGCCCATAAACGAAGAAACGGAAGCCGCGATGACTTCCGTTTCTCTATTCTCATCTTTGGGGAACATTCATCATACCCAGGTGCCTCTGTCCCCATGACTATTCAAGTCTCGAGGCTTTCACTTTTGCAGAGTCATAGTTGAGCCCGAAGCAGCGCATGATATCTTCTAGATCGGAGGGACAGGTCTTTGATTTCTTTGTGAAAAGAACCGTCCCCTGACCCACCTTGGATTAGTCAGAGGATCCCTAATAAGTTCACGACCAATTCAGATGGGTCAGAGAACCGTTCCGCGTCCAATGGGGGCAGAGTCCCCTGACCCAATATTGTTTTCAAATGCGAAGGCAAAGATACAAATTTTTTTTCAAATATCCAAATTTTCAACGCAGAAAATGGTCAGTAGAACCGCCCCCGTGATTGCGGATCCCTTGTTTTTATTCATAATCAGCCATCAGTTGTCGCAGTGTTTCTGCGTATTCACTTTGGCTTTCATCTGTGAAGATTTCTTCCTCACGTCGCTTGACCATCTCAAATTCTCTGTCATTGCGTATCTTCCCTCGTTTTATGATTTTTTGGATTGCTTCTGTTTCTAAATCCATCTCATCAGCAATATTGTGGTCGAATTTTTCTTTCAATAATTGGTTTAAACAATTCATATGTTCAGACGAAAGCATATCTTCCCTTACAAGAATACAAGTTTCTTTGTAAAGAGACTTCATCAATTTAATATTATGGGTTTTATCTGCTTTCTTTATTACACTCATAAAGCCGTATTCGCCATTCACCATAACTTCAAAATCTGGGCTTATTGACAGTAAAAAATCATAAACAGTCAAACACCATTTTTTTAAGGAATCATAATCAGTATTCCCCTTTAATGTTTTAATTTTTTTCATACATCTTTTACATTATTGTTAATAACCTGTATAGGGGGCAAATAGCCATGGGGACAGGTACTTGAGTCATAGCAGTCGTCATACCCAAGTACCTGTCCCAGCGACTATTTAAGGCTTAAACTCAAAGCTACAGCAAATATGGTGAGTATTCTCCTTGTCATAAGCATATCTTATTAGTTTGCGAATATCTGTTTCTTGAAGAAATAGTTATTTTGTACGCTTAAACACAAATGTTGCTGGAATATGGTCGCAGAAATAGATACCACAATAATGGAGTTTCAGCCAATTCCCTTCGATGGCATAGCTGAACGGGACATCGCCAATGTTCAAGATTGGCAATGTGGAGCCATATATTTCCTGATCTTCAGGGATAGAATAGTCAAGGGTTTCAACTTTCCCGTCCTCATAGTTGAAAACAATCTTTCCGTTCCCTTTTAGTTCGATAATGACAGTACCAGACGGATAATGATTGGCATAGCCATCCTTACAGAGTCCTGCAGGTCCGTTTTGGACTTCCATCAAATCCCATTTCCCTGTCAATCCTGTGCCAAAGATTTCATCATCGTCACTGTTGCAGCTGCTCATGCCGACAGCCAGCATCAGCACAACGCCCATCCATAATAAAAAGCTCTTTTTCATACGCCTTGTTCTTATTGGTCCTTTTATATATAACATCTCGGCATCGCAAATCTTGCACGAGAGGGTGCTATTTTTACATACTTTGTGCAAAGATACGGATTATTTCAATACGTTGTATCAAAGGGGGCTTTTTTCTTAAAATCCAAACGGCCCAAAGGGTGCTGAAACATTTGCATCCCTTTGAGCCTTACATATCATGATATAATTAACAAAACAGAGTAGATTATGGATTACTCTCCCTGATAGGTGCCGATGAAGAACACTGCACCGCTGCTAGCCTCACGTATCATATATACAAAGGGCGTATTAGCATGGAAATATACTTTGTTGCCTAAAATTCCTGCTTCTGTATCTCCTAACTCTGCTACAGTTACAGCAGAAGTCTTGGTTCCTTCTTCGTTTACTTCGATAGCAGCAGTCTGCTCCATCTTATACACATAAAGGTTTCTGTTTTCGCTGATCAATGACAAATCTGCCTTATCTTCATCGAACACCGACTCGACGCCCATTTTCTGCAAAGCACTCTTCACATCGGCCTTGTAAGAGCCTTCAAATCTTGGAAGTTTGATGTCTACATCCACAGGCGAAGCAGAGCCATAGTGGTATGGAAGCCATTTACTCATATCGAGTGAGTTGATGACATCGCGAACGGTTTTCCCCTCTTTGGGCAAGAATATGGTCATGCCCCATTTATCGCCAGAGCCATAAGGCAAGAGGAGCGTATAGCAGTCAGACTCCTCGCCAACACGAGCGACGGCATGACGATGCATCATCTGTACCGATTGCGTGGTACCGTCCTCCTTAGTGAATGTTTCTGTCTGCGTATCCTTCTCATCAAATTTCTCAGTCCATGTGGCCTTGAAACTGATGGCATTCATTAGCATCAACGCTGCATCCTCTTTCAACTGGTCCATCAACTTTGGAATCATGCCGCCAGTGTGCCTGTTGCTCCAATCGTTAACTGCTTTCAGAGCGTTGCTCGAAGAAAAGTCGAGTTTTATAACCTCACCCTTGTAATAGTTCGAGATGTCGCTTACGAACTGGTCTTTCAGTTCTATGTTCTGTTTCTCATTAACCACAACGCAGTTGGCATTTGTCAGCGATACCGATGGATCCACTTCCGGTATTTGTTCTATCATGGCCTTGCAGAACTCGTTCACCGACTGTTTCCCACCAAATCCGAGGGCAGTGGTTATTTCCTCGGCGGTCTTGCCAGCAGCCCCGTCGTTCAGCATACCCATCAGATAAGTGGCGCTGATGGGAGAAACGATAATGCTCTTGTCAGCATTTTCGCCCTGACATACGGCCTTGTACAGGTTAAGGGCAAACTCGTTGTTTTTGTTCACGAACTCCTTTTGCGCTTGAGTAAGTTCTACGGAGCGTGTCTTCGGCAGCATGTCTATCATGATGTCGCCCTCATTACTCTCACTACTGCAGCCTGATAACGTCATTGTCATAAAAACTGCTAACACAACATAATAATAACTCTTTCTCATAATCATTCGTTTAAATTTTATAATCCTCTACCATTATAACTCAGTTGCACAAAAAACCTTGCACGCGATCTCAAACAATTAACCTACTTTAACCAAAATGTCATTCTGCTTATTTAATTTGGATAAACAACCATAGATCGGAGTTACTATGTTTGCAATTGGAAAAGTTACCACTGATCGCTGAACATGCGCTGGAGATGGTTTCGTTCTGCTGACAACGACGAACCTCTCCGCTACGCTGCGAGAACCCTCATTGCCATCAGAACGATGAAGGGGCTACGCATTAGAACGTGAAAAATTGAAGGAAAAAGTTGGTACGATAATAATTGGTTTGTATCTTTGTAAGTGCTAAAAACAATATACATTCACAATTAAAACCGTACCGGGATGCAAAGTAACAAAATTTCCTTCAAAGGACAAAACATTTACGTCGGAATTGACGTACATTTGAAAACGTGGCACGTGACAACGCTCACAGAGAGTGGCTACAAGTATTCATTCGCTCAGCATGCAGATGCAAAGGAGCTCTTTGACAGACTGAACAAGAAATTCCCTGAAGCGCACTTTATGTCGGCCTACGAAGCAGGCTTCTGCGGATTCTCCGCCCATTATGCCTTGATAGAGCAGGGCATTGAGAACATCGTAGTGCATGCTGCCGACATCCCAACGACGGGCAAGGAAAAAGCGATGAAAACGGATGCCGTGGACTCCGAGAAGATAGCCTGGGGTTTGAAGCGTAATGAGCTGACAGGCATCTACATCAAGGACAAACGGTATATGGACGACACGAATCTGATGCGCCTGCGCCAGCGTTTCATCATGGATCTTTCGCGTCAGAAGAACAGGACGAAACATCTTTTGTATACACAGGGTGTGACATATCCTGAGCGTTTCCGCAACTGCAGGACGCATTGGTCTCGCAACTTCATGAAATGGCTCCGTGAGGAAGTGGAGTTTCTCTCTGAGCAGAAATTGTCTCTACTGTTGCTCTGTGAGCAGGTAGAGAATACGAGGAAGGCCATCCTTAAGGTTACCCGCGAGATTCGCCGTTTGAGCACCACTGACAGGTACAAAGAGAACTACGATCTCCTTATCACAGTGCCAGGATTAGGCCTAATAACTTCTATGTCGATGCTGACGGAACTGGATAACGACATCGTGCGATTCCCCAACGAACGAAACTTTGTGTCTATGCTCGGACTTATTCCCACCTGTCATGACTCTGGCGAGAAGAAGGTCAGCGGAGAGAAGATAAACAGAGGTAATAAGAATCTTGGCCCGCTAATCGTGGAAGCAAGCTGGGTAGCAATCCAAAGAGACTACCAACTGGGGGCATATTACTCAAGCTGTTGTCAGATTATGAAACCGAACAAAGCCATTATCAAGGTCGCAAGGAAACTCGCCTGTAGGGCATACGCAGTGTTGAAAACAAAGACCAAATATGAACTGTCATAAGAGTAATATAACAGATTTGCATAACAACAGGGATTCAAGTCGGACGGACTTCTTTCATATTACAATGACCACTTACCTGTCCCTGATGAGTCTCTAAGACTACATCTCTTGACGGAGGTTGTGGCATTATATTCCAAGATCTGAAGAAGTAACTTGATGAGTGGCTACGGCTCACTACATCTGATAGAAGTTTGATCCGGCATTCCTGTTGCTTATGCAATTTCCTGACACAGCAAGAACGTGTCAGGAGGGGAATTTCTTGGCTGAATATGTGCAAATTAAAGTAAAAACGATAATAAAACGATTAAACGATGTTAAAAGACAGATCAATTATTTGGTTTGCAACATAGAAGGGACAGGGGCTCGGTCTGGGTAAGCGCAAAGTAGCCGTTGCCGCACGCATTCTCTTGCCCGTGGTATTGTAGTCAACCAGTTTAGGTCCTGGTACCAAAGGGGAATACTCTAAGACGAAACGGGTACGGCGAAACTGGTCTTTAGTGAACTCCTCGTTTGTTGTAAAAGCATAGTCGAGGATGTTCTTTGCCACAAAAGACTCGCCCGTCTTACAATCGGTACGAGTAGCTACCTCATCGATTGTGAAGGTCCTATTGGGATCAAGTGCTAATTCCTTCTCTATATATTTAATAATGTACGCGGAATAATTCTCATAATCACTGACATTCGTGTCATCACAATAGTCATCATCCTCACACCCGTCCTCGGAGAAGGTGTGGAGCAATCCCAGATAGTGTCCTAACTCATGTGCCAAAGTAGAGACGATGTATTTTGAATTGACATGCTGGTCATCCTGCCACTCATTGATGAACGTACTATTGATACAGACACACCACACCTGATCCAGATAGGCATAGTCGCTAGCTTTGTCTGTCTCATAAAGTCCATCTAAAGAATATGCCGAGGTAACAACAGGTAATGTCGTCAGTCCCAATGAGGTCGTCTCTTCGTCTTCCTGCGCAAAAGGGAACATAAAGATATTGATACACTTTTTCAGGTTCAGCTGATAATCGACATACTTCTCGTATTTCTCCTCAGTACTGCCCAAGAAGTCACTGGCATCCAACTCGTCGAAATTCACCTGGTGACGGATAATACCAGGCTCAGCAAGCAGTTCGCCGTCTTTGTCATACTGAGCCATCTCAAAGACGATGTTCATGTCGTTGTCAGCATAGAGTTTGTTGACAGCATTGATAATCTTCGTATATTGACTTTGGGACGCATTCTGTGTCTTGTCATTAGCATCCTTATAGAGCACGTGGAAAACCACAGGTAAATGATACACATATTCATCAAGGTCACCTGTAAAGGCAGGTTGGGACACATTGATCGTATATGCCCTGCCCCCTACCGTGACGGTCACTTTTCCAGACCGTGCCTTGTTGGTGATATTCGGACTGACCCACAAGGGGATGGAAGAGCCATTCCCTCTCTCCTTCACAGGATAGCACCAGTTCTGACAATTGGCATCACTGCTCACACTCCATGAGGCACTGCCTGTCAGGCGAATCTCTTGTGAACGAACATCAGAGGCCCAAGTAAACGACTCCTGTCCAGTTGCGACCTGAACTGAAGGGTTGCCATCACTCTCAGACGAACTATCGTCGCCCCCACAATTAACCAGGGCTAAGGCTAGTCCTATACAGACCAGAAGTTTCCTGCTCTTCATTGTTTAGCTCACTAATACCACCAGGTACTTGCTGGTAGACCAGAACAGTTGCGGGTTGGTGATGCGGAGCACATACTGTTTGTTGGCATCACGCTCCAGTACATAGCTGGAAGCAGGATGAGCCGTCAGCAGTTTTGCGGAACGGGAATAGAGCTTGATCTCTTTGTCGACACGGATATCAATCTTCGTGAAATACTCACGATTGAAATTCGACTGGAGCACCTTGCCGTCCTCGATGATACGCTGTTCCTTCAACTCTTTCTTCG
>JAEEGF010257214.1_pt1 | contig 13141 bp, 12 predicted proteins | sample 9134171 | NCBI WGS metagenome assembly JAEEGF01 (sample SAMN16246542, study PRJNA631951) | gut metagenome | biome: gut microbiome; feature: rumen; material: AP-attached | host: Bos | place: Iran: Karaj | collected 2018-10
CGACATACGACTCGGGCTGCAACTGTTCGGCTAATGACGGCAGCTGCGAGGCGTCAACGAAATGGGCCTCAAGCCCCTTGCGTTTGGCCAGCTGGCGGCACTCGTCGAGCATGGCGGGCGACCCCACGAAGCAGTAGTGTTCATCGGCATACCACTTGTCGAGGCCCAGCATCATTTTCACTCGCCAATAGAGCGTGTGTACAAGGGCAAGAAAGGCACGGACATAAATGGCCAGCGTGATGGGCAGCGTGACGAGGAACGACAGATGGCCATAGTGCTTACGAAAGAAGATGAGCATGGCCTGATAGAACACGTGCACATAGCCATAGCTGGACTTGCTGGTCGACTCGCCCTTGTAGTGGACGATGCAGGCCGGCACGTACCAGTTTTCATATCCTCCTTTCATGATGCGGTAGCTGAGGTCGATGTCTTCGCCATACATGAAGAAGTCGGCATCGAGCAGACCCACTTGGTCGAGCACTTCACGCCGCAACATGCAGAAGGCGCCGCTCATCACCTCGATGCGCCCCGGCTCGTCCCACGACAGATGGCTCATGTAATATCGCCGCGAAGACCCCAACATCTTCAACATCGACACCCATGGCGTGGGCAGTCCACGACGCGATTCGGGAGCCAGCGTGCCGTCGGCATTGTGCATCTTCACGCCCACGCCGCCAGTCTTGGGATGATGGTCCATAAAGTCGAGCACCTGGTGCAGGGCATCTTCGGCCACAAAGGTGTCGGGATTGAGCAGCAGCACATATTCACTCTGTGACTGGCGTATGGCCAGATTGTTGGCACGGGCGAAGCCGAGGTTGTTTTGGCTCTCAATGAGATTGATGCCGTTGCCAAACCTTTCGTGAAGATAGCTCACGGTGTCGTCAACAGAAGCATTGTCGACCACGTAGATTTCGTAGTCGATGTCTTGGGCGGCACGCTGAACGCTCACGATGCACTGCTCAAGATAATGCCGCACGTTATAGCTGACTATGACTACCGTTAGCTTCTTCATCAGGATTGTCTGTAGTTATTGTTTCTGCGGGTTTTTCCTCGCTCACTTCGGCCAAACACCGCTCTTTGGTAGGCACCACAAAGGGCATGCACAGCAGCACTACCACGGCCAGATAGCCGTAGGCAGCCTCGAAGCCGAAAGCGAAATAGAGGAAGGTGTTGACCACAAGCAGCAGGCCCAGCACCGCAAGTCGGATGGTGCCCCAGAAAGCCAACGCCGCTGCCTTGCGCCGCTGCAGGTCGGCGCTGACCGCCTTGAAACGGAACAAGCGCAACGAGAGCGGCAACAGGCCGATGGTGAGCAGAATCATCAGCGTGGAGCAGAAGAAACGCTGTTGCCGAGAGGCATCTTCAAGGATGCACATGTCGACCTTGGCAAACTCGCCGCCGACATAGATGGCGGCAGCCACCAGCAGTATGACAGCGAAGAGCAGCATCAGCCTGCGCTGGGTTGTTGATATTGATGAGTTCATTTTCTGTTTCTTTGTTATTATCCGTTGAAGGGCGTGCGATTCAGGATGGAGCGCCCCAGCGTCACCTCGTCGGTGTATTCCAGCTCGTTGCCCACGGCGATGCCCCGTGCGATGGCGCTGATGGCGATACCCATAGGCTCCAGCTTGCGAAAGATGAAGAAGTTGGTGGTGTCGCCCTCCATCGTAGAGCTTAACGCCAATATCACCTCGCGGATGTTGCCCTGCCGAACCCGCTCCACCAGCGAGTCAATCTGCAAGTCGGAGGGGCCGATGCCATCCATGGGCGAGATAAGGCCACCCAGCACATGATAGAGTCCATGAAACTGCTGTGTATTCTCGATGGCCATCACATCCTGAATGTTCTCCACCACACAGATGGTGGTGGCATCGCGCCGATGGTCGCGGCAGATGGGGCACACGTCGTCATCGCTGATGTTGTGGCACGAGCTGCAATACTTCACGTCGCGCCGCAAGGTGACAATAGCCTCGGCAAAGCGCTCCACGTCGGCCACGGGCTGGCGCAGCATATAGAGCACATGGCGCAAGGCCGTCTTGCGCCCTATGCCTGGCAACGTGGCAAACTCTTGCACGGCACGTTCCAGCAGCTGTGAGGGATATTGCTGATTCACCTTTAATTTTCTATTTCCGACAGCTCCAGCCATCGCATGGACTTCTCGTCAAGCTCATCGGTGAGCAGTGGCAGACGTTTGCTCATCGTGGTGATGTCCTCCACCGAGAGCGTGCCCGAACTGAGCGCCTCTTCAATCTGCTTCTTCTCAGCTTCCAGCTGCTCAATGTCTTTCTCCAGCTGTTCAAACTCACGCTTCTCCTTAAACGACATACGTCGGCGGGTAGTTGACGAAGACTCTTCCCTACGCTTCGGGGGTGTTTTTTCCTCTTTCGCTTCTTTCTGTGCACGAGGCATCAACGTCAGCCACTCACGATACTGCGTGTAGTTGCCTGGGAAATCCTTTATCTCGCCTTGACCCTTGAACACCAGCAGGTGGTCGACCACCTTGTCGGTGAAATAGCGGTCGTGGCTGACCACGATGACGCAGCCGGGAAAGTCCTGCAGGTATTCCTCCAGGATTTGCAGGGTGATGATGTCGAGGTCGTTGGTGGGTTCGTCGAGTACGAGGAAGTTGGGGTTGCGCATCAGCACGGTGCAGAGGTAGAGCTTGCGGCGCTCGCCCCCACTGAGCTTATAGACATAGCTGTGTTGCTGCTCGTTGCTGAAGAGGAAATGCTGCAACAACTGACTGGCCGACAGGTGGCGTCCTTGCCCCAAGTCGACATATTCGGCAATGTCGCGCACCACGTCAATCACCTTTTGCTGCTCGTCGAATTTCAAACCATCTTGCGAGAAATAGCCAAAGCGCACAGTGTCGCCGATAACGATGCGCCCACTGTCGGGCTGCACCTGTCCCAGCAGCATCTTCAGGAAGGTGGTCTTTCCCGTGCCATTGCTGCCCACGATGCCCATCTTCTCATAGCGCGAGAAATTGTAATAGAAGTCGCGCATGATGATGGCATCGTCGGAAAACTGCTTTGAAATATACTGGCACTCAAAAATCTTTGAGCCGATGTATACGTTGCTGGCCTTCAGTCTGATGGCCCTTTCCTCCACGCGTGCCTTCGCCGTCTTCTCCAGTTCGTAGAAGGCATCCTCGCGGGCCCGGGCCTTGTGTCCGCGAGCCTGTGGCATGCGGCGCATCCACTCCAGCTCGGTGCGATAGAGGTTGTTGGCACGAGCAATCTCAGCCCGTCGGTTGTCGATGCGCTCCTGCCTTTTCTCCAAATAATACGAGTAGTTGCCGCGATAGGTGTAAATGGTGTGGTCGTCGAGTTCCAGAATGATGCTGCACACACGGTCCAGGAAATAGCGGTCGTGAGTCACCATGAGCAGCGTCTTGTTGCCCCGCGAGAGGAATCCTTCGAGCCATTCTATCATCTCCAAGTCGAGATGGTTGGTAGGCTCGTCGAGTATCAGCAGGTCGGGTTCCAGTATGAGCACATTGGCCAGTGCCACGCGCTTCTGCTGTCCTCCGCTCAACTGCCCCATGGGCTGCTGCAGGTTGCGAATCTTCAGCTGGGTCAGGATTTGCTTGGCCTTGAGCACCCGCTCCGGGTCGCCCTGATGGTTGAAACAAGCATCGAGCACGCTCTCATCGGGGTCGAATGTGGGTGTCTGCTCCAGGAACCCCACCTTGAGGTCGCGCTTGAAGATGATGGAGCCATCGTCGTAGCCTTCCTTGCCTGTCAGTATCGAGAGCAGCGTCGACTTTCCCGTGCCGTTCTTGGCTATCAGCCCCACCTTCTGTCCTTCGGCAATGGAGAAACTGATACGCTCGAACAGCACCAGCGCCCCGAACGATTTCGTCAGGTTCTGAACGTCGAGGTATGGAATTTCCTTGGCCATGTGGATGAAGCGTTCGGCCCGCCTACTGCCGCACCAGCGATTTGTTGATTGTTTCGATATAGTCGAGCACCTCGTCGCGCCCCGTGCCTTTCTCGGCCGAGGTGACAAAATAGGGAGGCATCTCTTCCCATGTCTCCAACATCTTTTTCTTGTAGGCCTCAATGTTCTGCGCCACTTTCGCGTTGGAAATCTTGTCGGCCTTGGTGAAGACGATGGAGAAAGGAACGCTCGACAGCCCCAGCCAGTTCATGAACTCCAAGTCGATGGCCTGCGGCTCCAACCTCACATCAACCAGCACAAAAGTGTTCACCAGCTGTTCGCGCCCCAGGATGTAGCCGCGAATCATCTGGTCGAGCTTCTGCACTTCCTTTCTCGACCGCTTGGCAAAGCCATATCCAGGCAGGTCGACCAAGTACCACTCCTTATTAATAATGAAGTGGTTGATGAGCAACGTCTTTCCTGGTGTCGCCGATGTCTTGGCCAGCCCTTTGCGGTGGCACAGCATGTTGATCAAGCTCGACTTGCCCACATTGCTTCGTCCGATGAAGGCATATTCGGGCTTGGTGTCGGATGGGCACATCGACACCATGGGTGATGAAATGACGAAATCAGAAGTCTTTACCTCCATCGAGCTTGTTGAAAGGCTTATCTTATTCTATCCAGCGCGCGCACCACCTTCTCGTCGTGCACAATACCCTTGCGGGCCATGACGAGCGCCAAGATGGCAACGGCAGGCAGCACATAATTCCAGTGCATGATTTCGGGTACGGCATAGAGTGCCAGCAGCACATACCACGCCAGCAGCACCACCATGGGCAGCAGCGTGAGCGCGGCCTGCAGCCGACGGTTCTTATAGAGGGGCACGATGGCCGCCGACGCCACAGCCGCCACGATGAGCAGCACCACCTGAAGCGTGGTGCCGCCACCAGCGATGAGGCACACCAAAGCGCACAGCGCTGCCAGCAGCAGATACCAAGTTTGTGGTCTAAGCATAGTTCTACTTATTGAAGGATGCTACTACAAATCATCGGTCTGCATGGCCGACTCCTTCTGTGGGTCGCGCCAATACACCTTTCCGTCGACAAATTCCTGCGTAGCCAGCAATGTGGCCTTGGGCAGCTTCTCATAATAGCGCGAAATCTCTATCTGCTCGCGATTCTCGAACACCTCTTCAAGCGAATCGTTGTAACTGGCAAACTCGGCCAGTTTCTTCGATAGGTCTTCCTTTATCTGCACCGAAATCTGGTTGGCACGCTTGGCAATGATGGCCACCGACTTGTAGATGTTGCCAGTCTCGTCGCACAAATCCATAATGTTGCGGGTCACGGTGTTCACCGGAGCTTTTGACTTTTTGTAATCCATCTTTTATATTAACGATTTAATGATTTAACGATTCAGCGGTTCAGCGAACCTCAATCCCCCACCACCTTCTTGCATTTGGCGATGAACTTCTGGGCCATGGCCACGTTTTTCGATTCCGGGAATTCGTTGATGAAGCCATAGCACTCGTCTTCGGCATCGCGATAGCGCTCTATCCGCTTGTCGGCCGACGAATTCTCGGCCAATTCGTACTTGCTCTTCATGATAATCAACGAGAAGTCCTCACGCCATTTTGAGTAGGGATAGCTCTTCAGCGCATTCTCGGCGGTGATGATGCTCGAGATGTAGTTGCTCTCGTTGTTCGAGTTGATATTGCCGAAATATCCTCCCAGGTTATAGTAGAGCTGAGCCGAGAGCAGTTCTTTCTGCACCAGTTTGTCTTGCAGTTCAAAGAGCCGTTCCTGAGCCTTTGGCCTCAGCTCGCTCTCAGGGAAGAAGTCGAGAAACTGCTGATAGGCATTGATGGCGCCGATGGTAGGCGTCTGGTCCAGTCGTGGCTCGGGCGCCCCTTCATAGAGCGACTGCCCCACATAGAACGACGCCTGCTCGGCATAGTCGCCCTTTGGATAGGTCTGATAGTATTTCTTGAAGGTGGCCGACGCCGACTCGTAGTCGGAACTCATATACTCGCTCATAGCCAGCATGTAGAGGGCTTCCTCGGCATCGTCGTGCCCTTTCTTCTGCGTAATCAAATCGAGCAGGAGCGAGGCGGCACGAGCATACTTGCCCTCGGCAAAACTCTGCTTGGCATATTCGTAGCGATAGTCCATGTCGGTGGTCTTATACACCTTGTTGTACTCGCCTACACAACTGGTGAGCAACACGGCAAAAAGCCCCACCACAATTATTCGTTTGTTCATGATCTTCGGATTTCGGAGTGCAAAATTACTTATTTTTGCGCAAACGGCAAAAAGTTTATCACTTTTTTTACAGCACGTTACCAAGTTTTCACAGTTCGAGCAGCACCGCGCCAGCTTCGGTCGCCTACAAGCAAATGCAGAGCACGGGCACTTTCACTAAGGAAAAATGCCCGTGCCCGCATTGTTGGCATATAGCTATTCTGTCTGGCATCGTTGGGTTTAGAAGCGTCCGGGGCCACCGAAGCCACCGCCGCCGAAGCCACCACCGCCGCCGAAGCCGCCGCCACCACGGTTGCCGCCACCACGGTTGCCACCGCCGCCGCCGAAGCCGCCACCAGGCATGCCCATGCCCATGCCGCCCATGCGCATGCCACGACGTGCCTCGCGTGTGCCGAAGAGGTTCAGACGATAGCTGGCGCGGAACATGATGTAGCTGGTGATGGCGTTGTACTCATTGTCGGTACGTGCCATGGCGCTGATGGTGCGCGAGAAGTTCGACTGCTTGCCCAGGATGTCGAAGAACTGCAACATGAGCGTGAGGGGCTTGCCCTGCAGCAGACTGTGCGAAATCTGCGCATTCCATATCAGCTCGTTGGTGTTCATCGAGGCATCGGTGTAGCCACGGCGGCTGTTCATGCCCATGTCGGTGGCAATCTGTGTGCCCCACGGCAAGTAGACAGTGGTGTTGAAGCCGTAGGCGAAGCTCCAGGTGTCGAGGTCAGACTTGGGCTGCAGCTTGTTGCGTGTGTAGTTGTAGTTCAGCGAGCCGTTGAGTTCCACCTCCAACCAGTCGTTGCGGAAGGTAAGTCCCAGGCGGCTGCCGATGTTGTTCGAGTTGGTGATGTTCTTCACGGCCTGCTTGTTCTGGTCGAGGAAGCTCACGCGGTGGCTATAGTTGTCGTTGAGCGAGACGTTGTAGCTGAAGAGTCCGAGCGAGTCGATGGCCGAGTTCCACATGATGTTGGCGCCGGCATTCCAGTTGCCGTTGATGTTCTCGGGCCGCGAGGTGCGTGCGCCGGAGTTGAGGTCGTAGCTCACCTTGTTGGCGATGCTGTTGGCGGTTGTCGAGAAGTTGGCGTTGGCGTTGATGAACCGCTGGTGCTCCATCATGTAGCTGTTGTAGCGCAGGTTGAAGCTCTGTGTGAACGAGGGCTTCAGGTCGGGGTTACCTGTGGTCTTGTTCAGGGGGTCGGTATCGTCGTTGATGACGAGCAGCTGGTCGATGGAGGGCTGGCTGGTGCTGCCTCGGTATTCGAAGCGCAGCTGCTGCTGCTGCGAGGGTCGCCAGTTGAAGCGGGCCGTGGGGCTCCAGTTGGTGACGGTACGGTTGACGATGGTGTCGACGCCGAGGTAGCGCTGGGTGTACTCCGAGGTCTGGGGCACAATCTGCAGGCCGACATTGAAGTCGTAGGTGTTGCGGATGAAGCGCAGCATCACTTCGCCCGTGTGGATGTAGTTCTTATAGGCGGAGTAGCGGCTCTGGTCCTTGCTGTAGTAGGGGTCGCCGTTCTGTGGGCTGTAGCCGTCGTTCACGAGGTTGAAGTAGTTGTCCCAATGGCGGTAGCTGTTCGACACGCCGTTGAAGTCGTAGCCGCGTGAGGGGTCGGAGAGCAGGGGGTTGGAGTAGTCGAAGGTGGCACGGTCGTTCTCGTTGTAGCGATACTGGAAGGTATAGCTGAACTGGAGGAAGGTGGCGTAGGCGATGGGCTCGCTGTAGGTGGCGCGTGCGCTATAGTCCCACGAGGTGGTGGGTGTGAGGTTGTAGCGGTTGGTCTGATATTCCGACAGTCCGCTGACGCCGTTGAACGTGGTGGTCGACTTGAAGAGCTTGGTCTGGTTGGACGACAGCTGGCGGTTCTCGTTGTCGCTGTAGTTTCCGGTCAGCTGAATGGTAAGGTTGCGGCCCTTGCCGTTCAGGAGCCGGTTCACCATGAGGGTGCCGCCCAGGCGCTTGTTCTCGCCGTAGGAGAGGGTCTTGTTGTTGCTGCCGTTGACGATGATGTCGCTAAGGTCGCCGCCGTTCTTCACGATTTCCTGCATGAGGGCAGCGCCGAGCTGGGTGCTGATGAGCTCGTAGGGGTCGGCGTTGAAGGTGGCCGAGGTGTTCCAGCTGCGCCCGTCGTTGGTGGAGTAGGTCCAGTTGGGACGGAAGCTGATGTTCCACAGCGTGTCGGGGGTCCACTCTATGCGTCCCTGCACGCTCCAGCTGTTGGAGCGGGAGTAGCTCTGGTTCACGGAGTTCTGGAACGACGATACGTTCTCGCCGAGGAAGTTCTTCGAGGCGCGGCGCGACCAGGTGTCGCCGTCGCGGTGGTTCCAGTTCACGCTGGCCTGTGCGATGAGGCGGTCGGTCTTCTCGTAGTTGTAGTTGAGCATGCCCGACTTGGCGGCATTCAGTCCGCCGCCGCCCATGCCGCCACCGCCGCCGAAGCGTCGGCCTCCGCCGCCACCCATGCCCATGTCGTTGGTGTTGTTGGCGTTGAGCATACCCATGAGGCGGGAGTCGCCGCGCATGTGCATGCCGAAGATGCGGCTGGCGTAGCGGTCCTTGGTGCCCACGCCGAGGTCGACGTTGGCCATCGTGCCCCTGTTCATGCCTGCACGCAGGCCGAAGTCGAGCACGGTCTGCTCGTTGCCGTCGTCAATGCCGGTGATGCGTGCCAGGTCGCTCTTCTCGTCGTAGGCACGGATGCGCTCCACGATGTTGGCGGGCAGGTTCTTCAGGGCTGTCTGGGCGTCGCCGAACTCCTTGTTGTCGACCTTGATTTTCGACACGGTCTTGCCGTTGATCTTGATGTTGCCGCTCTCGTCGAGCTCAGCGCCCGGGAGTCGCTTCACCAGCTCCTCGACGACCGAGCCTTCGGGGGTCTTGAACGCGTCGGCATTATATATCAGGGTGTCACCCTTCGACTGTACGCGGGCGACGTTTTTCACTACTTCTACGTTTTTCAGCATCTTCGAGTCGGGCTCAATGACGAGGTTGCCCAGCTTCAGCGGCTGTCCGTTCATGGTGATGCTGCGGAAGAAGGGCTTGTAGCCTACGTAAGTGATGCGGAGCAGGAAGTTGCCGTTCTGCGGAGCTGTCATCTGGAACTGTCCGCTGAGGTTGGTCACGGCGTTGCTCACCAGCGTGCTGTCGGTTTTCAGCAGGGCTACTGTGGCCTGAATCACGGCCTCGTTTAATTCTTTGTCGATGACTGTGCCACTAATGGTGCGCTGAGCCTGAATGGAGAGGGCCGTCTGCAACATGACGGCCATCAGAAGTAAAATACGTTTCATGAAAAATTAAAATTTTTGTTCATAACTACTTTCTCTGACGCATTCCTGCCAAGAAGGTTTAATCTTTTTTTTAAATAATTCAACTTCCGCTTACTGGTGGGGATGCGCAGCTAGATAAACCCTGAAAGGGGGTGAGAAGCCCACAGGGCTGGGATGCCTTCCCAAGCCTATGGCTGCATGCTGACGCAGGGGGTATGATGCTCCGTCCTGTCACCTTACACTACGTGCTGAACGATAGACTTTTAGCAGTTTTGCCTATCATTCAGCACGTGGTGCTTCGCTCTCTGAATAATTCTTTCTTTTGCTATCCTCCGAAGTTATCGTACATGATGCTCTCGGGGTCTACTCCGAGCGAGTCGAGCATGGAGACGACGGCTGCCGACATAGGGCCGGGTCCGCACATGTAGTACTCGATGTCCTCGGGAGCCTCGTGGTCCTTCAGGTAGGTGTTGTACATGACCTGATGGACGAAGCCCGGGGTGTACTTCACGCCTGCTGCGTCGGCAGCGGGGTCGGGACGGTCGAGGGCCAGATGGAAGTGGAAGTTGGGATAGTCCTTCTCCAGGCCGAGGAAGTCATCGAGGTAGAACACTTCGTTCAGGGCGCGGGCGCCGTAGAAGTAGTGCATCTGGCGGTCGGTGGTGTGGAGGGTCTTCGTCATGTGCATAATCTGTGCACGGAGGGGAGCCATGCCGGCGCCGCCGCCCACCCATATCATCTCTTTCTTAGAGTCGAAGTGGGGATGGAAGTCGCCGAAGGGTCCGCTCATGATGACCTTGTCGCCAGGCTTCAGGGAGAAGATATACGACGAGGCGATGCCGGGATTGACGTCCATGAATCCGCTCTTGTCGGGCTTGAAGGGTGGGGTGGCGATGCGTACTGTGAGCATGAAGACGTCGCCCTCGGCGGGATAGTTGGCCATAGAGTAGGCGCGGATGGTGGGCTCGGGGTTCTTGCACTTCAAGGGGAAGAGACCGAACTTCTCCCACGACGGCAGGTACTCGGCTCCGATGAGGCTCTTGTCGAAGTCGCGGTCGTAGTCGATGCAGTCGAAGGCGGGAATCTTGATCTGCGCATAGGAGCCGGGCAGGAAGTCCATGTGCTCGCCGGCAGGCAGCTGCACCTTGAACTCCTTGATGAACGTGGCGACGTTCTTGTTGGAGATGACGGTACACTCGTACTCCTTCACGCCGAGAATCGACTCGTCGACATGAATCTTCAGGTCGCCCTTCACCTTGCATTGGCAGCCCAGCCGCCAATGGTCCTTAATCTGCTTGCGCGTGAAGTGGGGCTTCTCGCTGTCGAGAATCTCGCCGCCGCCCTCAAGCACCTGCACCTTGCATTGTCCGCAGCTGGCCTTGCCACCGCAGGCAGAGGGCAGGAAGATGCCGTTCTCGTTGAGCGTCGCCATGAGGTTGTTGCCCTGTGCCACAGAGATGGTGCGGTCGCCGTTGATTTCGATGTTCACATTGCCCGAGGGAGAGAGATATTTCTTGGCCACGAGCAGGATGATGACAATGGCAATGATTGTCACCAGAAACACTAATATGCTGTAAAGAATAAACTGTGCCATAATCCTTTAGATGTTTAAGCCTGAGAAGCACATCATAGCCATAGCCATGAGGCCGACGGTGATGAATGTTATACCTAGTCCCTGAAGGGGTTTGGGCACGTCGCAGTACTGCATCTTCTCGCGGATGGCACCCAGCGACACGATGGCCAGGGTCCAGCCGATGCCCGAGCCTACGGCATAGACCATAGCATCCCATACGCTGGTGATGGCCTGTGTGTTCGACGGGTCGAGCAGGATGCGCTGCTGCATGAACAGCGAGGCACCCATGATGGCGCAGTTCACGGCGATGAGCGGCAGGAAGATGCCCAGGGCGGCATAGAGCGAGGGGCTGTACTTCTCGACGGTCATCTCGACGAGCTGAACCATGCCCGCAATAACGGCGATGAAGAGGATGAACGAGAGATAGCTGAGGTCGACACCCTCGACGAGGCAGTCGGGACCCAGCACCTTGGTCTGCAGCAGATAGTCGACGGGCACGGTGACGAAGAGCACAAACGTCACGGCCAAGCCCAGTCCCAAGGATGTCTTCACCGTCTTCGACACGGCCAGATAGGAGCACATGCCGAGGAAGAAGGCGAATATCATGTTGTCGACAAAAATCGACCGGAAGAATAGACTGATTATATGTTCCATTTCCTATATTTACAATTTGTCAATTTACTATTTACAATTGATTTTACGATTTCGTGTATTTAACAATTTATTATCGCTCTGGCCTTTGAAATAGACAAATAGCTCAAATGACAAATAAAATGTAAATTGTAAATCGTAAAAATGTAAATCCCATTATTATTCCTTATAAAAGTATGCACGATGTACCCAAATCACAATACCCACGAGAATGAGGGCCATAGCGGGCATGGTCATCATGCCGTTGTTGATGTAGCCAGCCTCGTAGACTCCGTCGGGGATGAGCTGGAAGCCCAGCAGCGAGCCGCGACCCAGCAGTTCGCGGACAGCGCCCACGATGACCAGTATCATGGCATAGCCCAGGCCGTTACCCACGCCGTCGAGGAACGACGGCCAGGGCTTGTTCTGCATGGCGAAAGCCTCCAGGCGGCCCATCAGGATACAGTTGGTGATGATCAGTCCGACATAGACCGAGAGCTGCACACTCACGTCATAGACGAAAGCCTTCAGCACCTGGCTGACGATAGTCACCAGCGCGGCCACCACTACCAGCTGCACGACGATGCGGATGCGGTTGGGGATGGTGTTGCGCAGCAGGGAAATAATCACATTGGCGAAAGCCGTAATGACCGTCACGGCTAGGCCCATCACGATGGCAGGCTTCAGCTGGCTGGTGACAGCCAGAGCCGAGCAGATGCCCAGCACCTGTCCGAGAATGGGATGGTCGAGGTTCAGCGGTTTGGTGAAAGCCTCTTTATTCTGTTTGCTAAATAGTGCCATAATTCAATTAGTAATGAGTAATTAATAATTAGTAATTATGATTAGTTCTTGCAACCGGCTTTTGTGGAGTCCTCGCAGCAGGCGTCTTTCTGCTCCTCGCAGCAGGCGTCTTTCTGCTCCTTGCAGCAGGCGTCTTTCTGTTCCTCGCAGCAGGCGTCCTTCTGCTCCTTGCAGCAGTCGTCCTTCTGCTCCTTGCAGCAGTCGTCCTTTTGTTCCTTGCAGCAGTCGACTTTCTGCTCCTTGCAGCAAGGATGGGATGAGCCGACGAAGCGCTGGGCTACATTCTGCAGTCCTGCTTTAATCATGTCGTTCACACCATTACTGGTCAACGTAGCACCTGTCACGCAGTCCACCTGAGTCGTGGGGTCGTCCACTTTCTTCACGACAGAGAGCGCCACATCGCCATTGGCAAAAACCTTCTTGCCAATGAACTTCTCCTGCCACTCCTGCGAGTCCTTGATCTCAGCACCAAGGCCGGCCGTCTCGCTCTCGTGGTTGAAATAGGCGCCATAGACTGTGGGGTCGTCTTCACCATGAATAGCGATATAGCCGCTGATGCCGCCCCAGAGTCCCATGCCTTTCAGGGCAAAAACCATGATTTCTTCACCATCGACAAGGCAGGCGTAGGCTTTCTGCCCGTCGACCTCAGTCTCCGACTTCACCACCTCGGCATACTTGGCTTCTGCTTCAGCATCGTCAAGGCCGCGCAGGTTCAGCGAGTTGAGGATTTGTTTCT
>JAEEGF010984454.1_pt1 | contig 13141 bp, 9 predicted proteins | sample 9134171 | NCBI WGS metagenome assembly JAEEGF01 (sample SAMN16246542, study PRJNA631951) | gut metagenome | biome: gut microbiome; feature: rumen; material: AP-attached | host: Bos | place: Iran: Karaj | collected 2018-10
GGCCACTTTGTCGCCCTTGCTGGCTGCGATGCTGACATCGAGGCTCTCGATTTCCTCTGCCGGCTTGTCGCGAAGCAGGGATGCGCGCTTGGTGTTGGCCAGGATTTCGCGAGCGGTACGAGCCACACCCGTTGCTGAGCAATAAGCCTCCAGACAACCGGTACGACCGCAACCACAGCTGCGGCCCTTCTCTGTGCGGTCCATGATGACGTGACCCAGTTCGCCTGCAAAGCCGTCGCTGCCGTAAACCAGCTGGCCGTTGATGACGATACCGCTGCCCACGCCCGTTCCGAGGGTGATGACGATGAAGTTCTTCATGCCGCGTGCTGCGCCGTAGGCCATTTCGCCCATTGCGGCTGCGTTGGCGTCGTTAGTGAGCTTCACGGGAATGCCTGTTGCCTTGTTGAACATCTCGGCCAAGGGAATGACACCGTTGTGAGCCCAGGGCAGATTGGGAGCGAACTCGATGGTGCCGTTGTAGTAGTTGCCGTTGGGGGCTCCGATGCCCATTCCCTGCACTTGCGATGCTCCGCCTATCTGATCCAGGAGGGGCTTCAGGCAAGCCACACCAGCCTCGACGAAGGCGTCGGCAGTCTTGTACTGCTGCGTCTTGATGCTGTTCTCTGCAACGACTTCGCCACGGGCATTAACAACTCCGAAAACGGTGTTGGTACCACCCAGGTCCACACCAATCACATAAGGTTTTACTTTGTCCATAATTCAGTATTTAGTTTAATGTTTAGAGTTTAGAGTCAGTTTTTAGTGTAGAGTTGCATGTTTTGAGTCGCCAAAGAGACAAAAACGCATAGTTTCTGCACAAAGTTAGGAATTTTAATTCAAAATTCAAAATTCAAAATTCAAAATTATTAGTCGTCATGCCATTTTTTGTCCTTTATAGGCCAAAATGTCTTTAATTATGAATGGTGAATTATGAATTGTGAATTAATTGTTGTATCTTTGCGCCCGAAAAATCTTAATTCTTAATTTAACAGATAGTTCGTGTTGTGGATTGAATCAGTGAACGCCCTCGACCTTGCCGTGCGAGGTATGGTGGTGGGAATAGTGGCAAGCGCTCCGATGGGACCAGTCGGGGTGCTGACCGTTCAGCGTACCTTCAACAAGGGCCGCTGGTACGGCTTTGCTACGGGCTGCGGGGCTGCTGTGAGCGACCTCATCTACGCCATTGCGACGGGCTTTGGCATGAGCCTCGTGATGGACTTCATCGAGCGGCCCACTACGGTCTTCTACCTCAAGATACTGGGCAGCATACTGCTCTTCCTGTTCGGAGCCTATACCTACTACACGAAACCTGCCGAGCCCCACAAGTCGAGCGGCAAGCGCGGAACGCTCTGGCACAATGCCTTCACGGGATTCGCCATTACGGTGAGCAACCCCCTGATAGTCTTCCTCTTCCTGGCTCTCTTCGCGCGTGTGGGCTTCGTCGTGCCGAATCATCCCGTAGAGCAACTGGTCGGCTATGCAGGCGTGTTGTGCGGCGCGATTGTCTGGTGGCTCATCCTGACGACTGCGCTCAACAAGCTGGGCTCGCGCTTCGAAATGAATACCATCAGCCTGCTGAACCGCCTGCTCGGCCTGCTGGTCATGGTGGCTTCGACGGTGGGACTGTTCTATACGCTGTTCAGGTAATATGTATATCGCTAAGAAACTCAGAAGCCAAAGCATCAGCGCCTACTTGATCTATATGTATCAGGTGGAGGACTTGGTGCGTGCCTACGGACTGGATGCCGAACGCATAGCCGCCGAATACCTGCCGCGCTTCGGATACGACGAGATGCAGATGAAGGAGGCAAAGGAATGGTACGAGTCCATCGCACGAATGATGAAGGAGGAAGGCAAAGAGCAATCGGGACATGTTCGCGTGGTGCAGAACACCCTCGACCTCCTGGAAGACCACCACAAGGAACTCCTTGCCGACCAGGACGAGCACGAGTACAAGTCGGCCTACTACAAGGCGCTGCCGCAAATAGTGGCCCTTCGCACGCAAGGCAACAACAAGGAGAAGCACGAGATGGAGAACTGCATAGACGCCCTCTACGGCGCCACATTGCTCGGCATGCAGGGCAAGGAACTCTCGGCAGGGACTCAGGCTGCCCTCAAGCCCATCAGCGAGTTGCTCCTCCTCGGAGAAGAGAAGGCGAAGCAATCTTGAATTTTGAATTTATAAATTTTGAAATATAATCAATGGTAAACGAAATAACACGCCGTCGCACCTTCGCCATCATCTCGCATCCCGATGCCGGTAAGACAACTTTGACCGAGAAACTGCTCCTCTTCGGCGGACAGATTCAGGTGGCCGGTGCCGTCAAGAGCAACAAGATACGCAAGACCGCCACGAGCGACTGGATGGAAATCGAGAAGCAGCGCGGCATCTCGGTCACGACCTCTGTGATGGAGTTCGATTACAGACCCACCCCCAGTCCCTCCCTCTATGGAGGGGAGACAGAGAGTCCGCTTTATAAGATAAACATCCTCGATACCCCAGGTCACCAGGACTTTGCCGAAGACACGTTCCGCACCCTTACGGCAGTCGACAGCGCCATCATCGTGGTCGACGGCGCGAAAGGCGTGGAGGCCCAGACACGCAAACTGATGGAAGTCTGCCGAATGAGGAAGACGCCCGTCATCATCTTCATCAACAAGATGGACCGCGAGGGCAAAGACCCCTTCGACCTGCTCGACGAACTGGAGGAGGAACTGCAAATCAGCGTTCGTCCCCTCTCTTGGCCCATCAATCAGGGTGCAAAGTTCAAGGGCGTCTATAACATCTACGAGCACAACCTCAACCTCTTCACGCCCGACAAACAGAAAGTGACGGAAAAGGTGGAGGTGGACATCAACAGCCAGGAACTCGACGAACGGGTAGGGGAACGCGACGCAGAGAAACTTCGCGAAGACCTCGAACTGGTGGATGGCGTCTATCCCGAGTTCGATGTGCAGACCTACCTCGATGCAGATGTCGCTCCTGTCTTTTTCGGCTCGGCCCTCAATAACTTCGGCGTACAGGAACTGCTCGATTGCTTTGTTCGTATCGCACCTTATCCTCGTCCAACAAAAGCCGAGGAACGAACCGTCACGCCCGACGAACCGAAGTTCACGGGTTTCATCTTCAAGATTACGGCCAACATCGACCCGAACCATCGCTCGTGTATCGCTTTCTGCAAGGTTTGCTCGGGCAAGTTCGTCCGCAATGCTCCCTATCTTCATGTCCGTCAAGGCAAAACGCTTCGCTTCTCAAGCCCTACGCAATTCATGGCTCAACGCAAGGAAACCATCGACGAGGCTTGGCCAGGAGATATTGTCGGACTCCCCGATAACGGCATCTTCAAGATTGGCGACACCCTGACGGAAGGCGAGAACCTGCATTTCCGCGGCTTGCCCTCCTTCTCGCCCGAGATGTTCAAATACATCGAGAATGCCGACCCCATGAAGACCAAACAACTGGAGAAAGGCATCAACCAGCTCATGGACGAAGGCGTGGCTCAGCTCTTCATCAATCAGTTCAACAACCGCAAGGTCATCGGAACGGTCGGACAACTTCAGTTCGAAGTCATTCAGTACCGACTCGAGAACGAATACGGTGCCAAGTGCCGCTGGGAACCTATCAGCCTCTATAAGGCTTGTTGGGTAGAGGCAATGCCGGGTTACGAGAGCGAACTCGAAGCTTTCAAGAAGCGCAAACATCAATATATGGCTCGCGACCGCGAAGGCCGCGACGTCTTCCTGGCCGATTCGGGCTACGTCCTGCAAATGGCACAACAGGACTTCGAGCACATCAAGTTCCACTTCACAAGCGAGTTCTAAGACATGACACAAAAACAAATAGCCGAAGACATACAGAATGCCGTACAGACCTTAAGGCAAGGCGGACTTATCCTCTACCCCACGGACACGATATGGGGTATCGGGTGCGATGCGAGCAACGAGGAGGCGGTCCGTCGCATCTTCCAGCTCAAAAAGCGCGAGGACAGCAAGGCGATGATTTGCCTGGTGGACAGTGCCGACAGGATGCAGCGATACCTGCGCCGCGTGCCGGATGTGGCTTGGGACCTCGTGGAGTTTGCCGAAAAGCCGCTTACCCTCATCCTTGATGGCGCTTCCGGTCTTGCTCCAAATCTGATAGCCGAAGACGGGAGTGTGGGACTTCGCGTGACGAAAGAGAACATCAGCCACGAACTTTGCTACCGCTTCCAGAAAGCTGTCGTGAGCACGAGCGCAAACATCAGCGGAGAGCCATCGCCCGCTTGTTTTGCCGAGATTTCCGACGAGATAAAGCAGGGCGTTGACTACATCATGCAGTCCCGCCAGAACGATACCAGCAAGTCGAAACCCAGCCAAATCATCAAGTTGAGTCTGGACGGCCGCATACAAATAATAAGGAAATAGACCTCTAACCCTTTAGGGGGAATGCTAAAGTCAGAAGATAAATTTGAATTTTGAATTTATAGATTTTGAATTACAGAGATTCCATAGCATGGCTTATCCGATGGCGTCGCAGACACTTCTCTGAGGGCAGGTTCGTCTTGCTCGTCAGTTTTCTGGTCGGTATCTTCACGGCTTGTGCGGGTTTGCTCCTAAAATGGCTTATCGGGCAGATCGAGGAGTTGCTGACACACGAGTTCGTCGAGACTGGCGCCAACTGGCTCTACCTCGTCTATCCTGTCATCGGCATTTGGTTGACGATGCTCTTCATCAAGTATATTGTCCGGGACGACATCGGGCATGGCGTCACGAAGATTCTCTTTGCCATTGCCCGCAAACAGAGTCGCATCAAGCCTCACAACACCTGGACCTCTGTGGCGGCTTCGGCCATTACGATTGGTTTTGGTGGCAGTGTGGGAGCCGAGGCACCTATCGTCCTGACTGGCAGCGCGATAGGTAGCAGTCTTGGTCAGGTTTGCCGACTCTCGAACAAGTACATGATGCTCCTGGTCGGTTGTGGAGCCGCCGGAGCCATTGCCGGCATCTTCAAGGCCCCCATTGCAGGACTGGTCTTTGTGCTCGAAGTGTTGATGTTGGACTTAACTATGACCAGCCTTCTGCCATTGCTCGTGACGAGCGTGACGGCTGTGGGCCTCACATTCGCGGTTTCCGGCACCAATCCCATCTTCGAGTTCCACCTGCAAGACGCCTTCTCGGTCAATCGCATCCCAGCCTATTTGGCTCTGGGCATAGTCTGCGGATTGGTGGCGCTCTACTTTACCAGGACTATGAATTTCCTCGAAGGTATCTTCCACCGTTTGCAAGGCCGCTACAAGAAGTTCCTTTTAGGAGCCGCCATGCTGAGCCTTCTCATCTACCTTTTTCCGTCGCTCTACGGCGAAGGTTACGACCTGATCGCCCTTTTGCTTAACGGAAACGGCCAAGCCGACTGGGACACTGCGATGGATCGCTCGCTCTTCTACGGGTCGAACCACTTGCTCATCTACCTTTTCCTCATCGTCATTTTCAAGGTTTTCGCCTCGACGGCCACAAACGGAGGCGGTGGTTGTGGCGGTATCTTTGCGCCCAGCTTGTTCCTGGGATGTATTTGCGGCTTCATTTTCTGCCGTCTTTGGAACATGTACGACGTGCTTGGTATCGACATTCCCGAGCGCAATTTCGCCATGTTGGGCATGTGCGGACTGATGAGCGGCGTGATGCATGCGCCCCTGACTGGCATTTTCCTCATCGCCGAACTGACGGGAGGTTATGCCCTCTTCATGCCTTTGATGATTGTTGCCACCTGCTCCTACCTGACCATCAAGTACTTCGAGCCGCACAGCATCTACGCGATGAGGCTTGCACAAAGAGGCGAACTGCTGACCCACCACACAGACAAGTCCATCCTAACCCTCATGAGCATGGACAGCGTGATTCAGCATTACGACCAAGTCCTCTATCCCGACATGAATCTGGGCGATGTCGCTGCGCAAGTCTCGAACAGCAAGAACCACGTCTTCCCCGTCGTGAACAAGCAGATGCAGTTCGTCGGAGCCGTTTATCTGGACGACATCCGGCACCTTGTTTTCCGCGCGGAACTGTACCGCGATTTTGCCGTCTCGCAACTCATGACGCAGCCCGAGGCCCTTCTTTCCGTGAACGACCCGATGGAGGTTGTGGTCAGTGTGTTCGACAAGACGGGAGCCTGGACGCTGCCCGTCGTCGACGAGGAGGGCATTTTCGTGGGCTTTATCCGCAAGAGCACAGTCCTGACCGTCTACCGCCAGATGCTGGCCGACCTCTCGAACGACTGATGCTCTGTTCAGCCGACCTTAATGGTTTGCCCTGGCTTCACTTTGCACGTCTTGATGGTCTTGCCGTTTTTCTCTATCTTGACAAGGAGTTTCCCGCCGTTTGAGCGCTGCACCGAGATATTGATGGGCTCGTCCGTGCAGGCATAGATGTTGCCCAGGCTGTACTCGTTCCATTCTGTGGGCATTTGCGGCGTCAGGGTGAAACTCCTGAATCCCGTTGGACGGAAGCCCAGCAAACCCTCTGTCACGATGCGACAGTACAGACCGCTCTCGGCCGAGAGGTGGCGCTGACCGCCTTCCGGCCATGCCTCCACCACGTAGGGGACATGTTCGCCCAGCAGTCGGATCTGGCTGAACTTCTTCAGGTATTCCAGCGCTTTGTCCGCATAGCCTGCTGCAAAGGCTCCACGGAACCCGTAGAGCGTGGAGCGGTCCCAGAAAATCTTGTCGCCGCTTTGCGAGAGCATGCCGTTCTCCGTCCATAGTTGTGGCGAGAACATGGCTTCCAGCGTGCCTTTTGCTCTCTCGTAGATGCCCATTGTCAGGGGGATGCAAATCCAGGAGCGCAGCACGTCGTTGCCCTCATAGTAGCGATATGTGTCGTAGCCCTCCACCGTGGCGTGGAAGAATTTGTCGATGTTCCGTCACAGTTCGGCCGCCTGCCTTCTGTAGGTCGCTGCCGCCTGCTTTCCTTTGCCCAGTTCCTCTGCGAGAAAGGCGCTGCTGATCAGAGCGTCGTAGTAGAGGCTGCTTGTGCACAGATTGGCGTCGCCGCTTGGCAGTCGGTGCTCCAGCTCGTCGCCCTCGCTCGCCACCACGCCGTTCTGGTTGATGCGCCGGTGACAGTATTCCAGACACCATTCTATCAGGGGCCACACCCTTTGCGCGATGTCCGGCTCCCCTCTTTCCAGGCAATAGCGGCTCGCCCCGTATGCCAGCATGGCTGCGTCGCCTCTGTCAAATGGACCGAACACGTCGTCTCCGCCGCAAATGATGCTCCAAGGCACGAATTTGTATTCCGGATTGATGAGTTTCAGGTAGCACAACCAGGTCGTCATGGCGCTCTCGTTGCCTTTGTCATAGCCGAGGAACGGGAAGAACGGATTGACGTATTCCGCCTGGTCGTTGCACCACATGGCGGCGTAGTACGACTCGCCTCCGGGCGCGTGCATCAGGCCGTTCTGGGTGTGGAAGATGCTCTCGCTGGCGCGTATCTTGCTCATCTCGAAGAGCGTCTGTATCGTGTTGTCCGGGCATCGGAACTGCAGGCGCTTCATGGCCACTTCGTCCACAAAGGCCCTTCTGTTCGCCAGCTCGCGCTCCACGTCCAGCGCCGTCTCGTGTTCGTCCTTTTGTGCGAAGGCTTGGATGGAGCAGTGGAACGAGGCGCTTTCTCCCGGTTCCAAGGTTGCCTTCAGGTCTTCCTCGAACTCAGTCCGAGCCAGCAGGCAGTAGCTGCCTCGTGTGCCGTCCTGTTTGTTTGTGGTGCGCATCCAGCGCAGGGCGGGTACCAGTATGGTCGCTTTCTTCTGTCCGATGTTCTTGATGGTGTATTTCTCGCAAACCGCGGTGGCTGTGGTGCTCGGGAAGAACTGGCAAGTCAGCTCGAAGTCGTTGCCGTCGCCCTTGATGGTGCCCTCCACGTTCAGTACGCCGTCTATGGTCACCGCCTTGACCTGTTGCTGTGTCATGGCGCGTTTGTTGGCCGTCATGCCCTTCAGGAAATTCACGTCGCAGCGTGGCATCCAGCTGGCGTGCGTGTTGTTGGGTATGGTTCTGAGCATAGGGAACACAAGGTGTCGGTCCACCGCGAAGCGTTTTGCTCCGTCCACGCCCCAGTAATAGACCACCGAGGCTCTGAGGCCCGACATCTCAATGTGGTCGTTGTAGGGCAGTTCGCCCTTGTTGGTTTCCCATTGAACCGAGTGGTTGCTGTTGGCCACCCATCTGTTTTCCTTGGCTTGCAGCGTGCCTGCACCCATCAGGAAGCATGCCAGAAGTAGAGCTTTGTGTATTCTCATGTCCGTAGAAGATTAAAAATTATTGGTTTCGCTTGCAAAGTTAACATAAATAAATCACATACGCAAGCGAAAACACCTGAAAAGACCTATCGGGAGCGAAATCTCACAATGGCAACCAGCATCACGCCGTAAACCAGCGCCACGGAGAGTTTGCCCGGATAGACATCTGTCAGCACACCGCCCGGAATGCTGCCTGCCAACCCGACGACTTTGTTCTGGATGGCTTCTGCGCAGTTCAGCAACGCGCCCAGCGGAGCGACGGGCAACACCATCGCGGCGATGGTCAGGTAGATGATGACGGTCGTCAACGGAATGAGGATCAGGCTGAACAACGGCCCGACCAGCGAGACTTGATGGAAATGATAGGCCACGAGCGGCATCGTGCCGAAGCTGGCAATGCACGAAACCATCAGCAACCTGACGGCCCAGTTCGCCCCTTGGAACTTGTCGGACAGAGGTCTCCACAGAGCCAGGATGAAGAAGACTGCGGTAAACGAGAGTTGGAAACTGACGCTCAGCAGCGCTCTGGGGCTTATCAGCAGGATGATGATGGCGGCCAGAGCCAAAGGGTGCAGCGGGTCGGTGTCATATTCCATCAGCGAGAAGGTGGTCATCAGGGAGAGCATCAGGGCGGCCCTCACCAGCGAGACGGGCATTCCCGCCACCAGCGTATAGCCCCATAATGCGAGTAGGACGAGGGGCAGAGCGTGCCAGCGCCACTTGCTGAAACGTACCAGACGAATGAAGACCAGATACATCAGACCGTAGATGATGCCCAAGTGCATGCCGCTCAAGGCCAGCAGATGTCCGGCTCCGGCGCGGTTGTATGCCTGTCTGGTCTCGCGCTTCAGCCCGTCTTTCCGTCCCACAACCAGTGCTGAGCAGAGCGCCAGGGTGCGGGGCGATACGCCCGACCTCTCCAGTCTTGCCGTCAAAGCCGATTGCACAGAAGCCACTCCATTTTCAATTTTCACTTTTCCATCCCCAATTATCCATCTTCCCTCTCCAATAGATGCCCTACTGCAGCCCAGCAATCCCCAGACTAGCAGGGCCAGCACATCGTGCAGGTGGCGCGTCTTTCTTGTCAGGTAACAGGCGACGAAGACTGCCACGAGCAGCGGCAAACAAAGGGTGGATGGGAAGTTCAGTCCAACGGCAATGCCCGCCATCAGTGCGACAGCGCACCAGAGCATTGGGTGCTGGATAATCATGGAAGGTTAGGTTGATTAATGTAACAAGTGAACTTTGCAAACGTCACACGTGACAAATGCAAACGTCACACGTTATGTTTGTAAATGTCAAACGTTATGATTGCCAACGCATAGTGTGATGTTTGAAATCCTTCTACAGTTTGGCGAGTTCCTCGCAGGCTTGGGCTGGGTTGGGGGCGCCGAAGATGGCGTTGCCGGCGACGAGGACGTCCGCCCCGGCTTCCTTCAGCAACTTGCCCGTCTCCATGTTGACACCGCCGTCCACCTCGATGAGGGCACGACTGCCGGTCTTGTCGAGCAAGGTGCGCAGCTCCCTGACTTTCTCCAAGGTGTGAGGGATGAACTTCTGACCGCCAAAGCCCGGATTGACACTCATCAGAAGGACGAGATCCACATCGGCCACGATGTCCTCCAAGACGCTGACAGGCGTGGCAGGATTGAGCGTGACACCTGCCTTCATGCCCGCCTCGTGTATCTGACCGACCACGCGGTGCAGGTGCGTACACGCCTCGTAGTGCACATTCATCAGATAGGCGCCTAGCGCACGGACCTGGTCCACGAACTTCTCGGGCTGCACAATCATGAGATGCACGTCGAGCGGCTTGCTGCACAAGCGCGCCACATGCTTCAGGACAGGAAAACCAAAGGAGATGTTCGGCACGAAGACGCCGTCCATGACGTCGATGTGGAGCCAGTCGGCACTGCTGCGGTTGAACCACTCCATCTCGGCCTCGAGATTGCCGAAGTTGGCTGACAATAGTGAAGGGGAAAGCATGAAATGGGAGTTTAGAGTTAAAGTCTCACCCCAGCCCTCTCCAAAAGAGAGGGAGTTGGGATGGTTTAGGGTTTAGCGGTTAGAGTTTAGCGGTTAGCGCTATAATGCTTATTTTCTTATTCTTTTAAGCTTTTAAGCGGGACTCCGAGCTTGCTCGCCTGCTCCGCGACTAAAATCGCGCCTTGGTGCTAGAGCATCCTAGAATACCTGCGGAGCGCAAGAAGCCGTAAGCTATGCCAAGCCGATGCATGGCTGTGGACGATAGGCGCGCGCAAACTGACGTATCTTGGTCAGGATGGCTGTGCTTGGCTGAAAATAGGGGAGGGGTAAAGTTTGTTCCATAGGCGAGGGTGATGGGAAATAGTTTAGAGTTTAGGGCCTCACCCCAGTCCTCTCCGAGAGAGAGGGAGCAAGGGGTTGAAGTTTAGTGTTTAGAGTCAGTTTGAGAGTTCAGAGTTTAGCGGTTAGAGTTTAGCGCTTTAATTCTTATTTTCTTATTCTTTTAAGCTATAAGCTATGCTAAGCTGTAAGCTAGCAAGGCCTCTTTATATGTAAAACGTATGATGTGTGCGTTTTATTGTTGAAACGGGTATGTTTTTTACGATATTTCGACTTTCAGGCTTATTTAGATTTTTGCGAAATAGAGGTGCAACCACAGGGGGCACTATGCCAAATGAGTAACTGCATAGAATTTCGCATGTTAGTGAATTGCGGCTGGGGGCTGGGGGATGAATGGTGAAGGGCGCAAGTGGTTGAGCGACAGTCCGTTGGAATTTTGCAATAGAATTTTTATGAAGAAAATGTGCTTTTCGTGGCGACGATTGAAACACAAAGGGTTATGACTTTGAACACTTTTCGGAGCAAGCAAAAAAGTTTGGCGATTTCAGGATTTTGTAGTACCTTTGCACTCGAATTCGCCAATTTTCGAAAGGGCATTTTCCCCTCGCTGCGAATTGACGTTTTCGGGATGGGAGCGAAGGCTCTATAATAATATATAATGTATAGAAGACAAACGTGACTGAGAAGAAAAAGATATTGTGGCAGCGTTGCATGGAGATGTTCCGCAGCAACGTTAGCGAGCAGCAGTTCCAGACTTGGTTCTCGCCCATGAGACTCAAGTCGTTCGACGCTGCCAAGAAGGAGCTGGCGGTATACATACCGTCCCAGTTCTTCTTCGAATATCTGGAGGAACACTTCCGCAGGCTCATTCACATTACCATCAACCGTTTCTTCGGCGAAGACGTCAGGCTGATCTACCAGGTGGAAGTGGCGGACAACGTGACGGTGGGGCAAGAGAGCGAGGACACGGCTCCCTCTACGGCTCCGTCCAGCCGCGAGGCAAACAAGTCGCCCCTGTTGGCACAAGCCGTGGGAATGGCCGACGACCTGGACTCGCAGCTCAATGTCCACCAGAGCTTCAGCAACTTCATAGAAGGCACGAGCAACAAGCTGCCCCGCAGTGTCGGTCAGGCCATCGCCGAGCATCCCGAGCAGATGACCTTCAATCCGCTCTTCATCTACGGTCCGAGCGGTGTGGGCAAGACGCACCTGGTAAACGCCATCGGTCTGCGCACAAAAGAGCTGCATCCCGAAAAGCGTGTCCTCTACCTGAGTGCCCACCTTTTCATGGTGCAGTTCACGGATGCCAGGAAGAACAATGTCTTCAACGACTTCATGCACTTCTACCAGAGCATCGACATGCTCATCGTGGACGACATACAGGAGCTGGCTGGCACGAAGGTCGCCACGCAGAACGCCTTCTTCCATATCTTCAACCACCTGCGCCAAAACGGCAAGCAGATCATCATGACGTGCGACCGCCCGCCCGTCTCGCTGCAAGGCATGGAGGAACGACTGGTGACGCGCTTCAAGAGCGGACTGATGGCCGAAATGGAAAAGCCCGAGGAAAGCCTGCGCCGCAGCATTCTGCACAGCATCGTCAAGCACGACGGCCTGAACATCCCCGACGATGTGCTGGACTTCATCTCGACGAACGTGAACAACAGTGTGCGCGAACTGGAAGGCATCATCCACAGCCTGCTGGCCTATTCCGTCGTCTACGGCAAGGAAATCGACCTCGACTTCGCAAAGCGCATTCTGGCCGGCCGGACCAGAGTGGAGAAGAAAAACGTCACAATTGACCAGATCATCACCACAACCTGCGAACACTTCAACGTGAAGGAAGAGGACATCTTCGGGAAGAGCAGAAAGGCGGAAATCGTGACTGTCCGGCAGATGAGCATGTATCTGGCACACAAACATACGAAGCTGACCGCTAGCAAGATAGGAATATACGTCGGAAACAGGGACCATGCCACCGTCTTGCATGGCATAAAAACCATAGACGGCAGGCTGAAAAAGGACTCGAAACTAGTACGTCATCTGGAAGAGCTGGAAGAGAAACTAATAGGAAAAGCACTATGAACATCAAGCAGAGAAGAACCATCCGCAAATACACTCAGCAGCCCGTCAGTGACGAGCTGCTGAATCGGTTAATAGAGGACGCCTCCCGGACACAGACCATGGGCAACCTGCAGCTCTACAGCGTCGTGGTGACGAGGTCGGAAGAAAAGAAGGAGCAACTGGCTCCGGCACACTTCTACCAACCCATGGTGACACAGGCCCCCGTCGTCCTGACCATCTGTGCCGACTTCCGCCGGACGACCGACTGGTGCCTGCAGCGCGAAGCCAGTCCCGGCTACGACAACGCCCTCAGTTTTATCAATGCGGCGACGGACGCTCTGCTCTTCACCCAGACATTCTGCTGTCTGGCAGAAGAGGAAGGACTGGGCATCTGTTTCCTGGGCACAACCATCTACCAGCCGCAAGCCATCATCGCGGTGCTCGAACTGCCCGAACTGGTCTTCCCAGTGGCCACAC
>JAEEGF011020602.1_pt1 | contig 13140 bp, 11 predicted proteins | sample 9134171 | NCBI WGS metagenome assembly JAEEGF01 (sample SAMN16246542, study PRJNA631951) | gut metagenome | biome: gut microbiome; feature: rumen; material: AP-attached | host: Bos | place: Iran: Karaj | collected 2018-10
GACTTTGACCTTGAACTTATCGAGGATGATTTATGAGAAAAAAATAGGACCAAAAGGGCATCAAATTCCCCTCATCTGCCTGAGCTTGCTCCCCGTAGGAACTCCATCAGGAGAGGCAGCCTAAAGTGTTAACGAAAGTTAACTCTTATTAGGCTAAGAGTTTTTATAAACTCTCTTCCCTTTGCTCGTTTTTATATCCCCATTTTCGGTGGAGCAAGCTCCCCCGATCCCACAAGTCCAAAACCATCAAAAAAGACCAACCAGGAAGAAAATGATGGCACATAAAATGACGAAAACACAAAACTCATGATGATGACATTGGTAATAAATACAAATTGTTACCTGACAGATTTTCCGATGTTTTTAAAAAGTAGAAAAAATACCTGGACTTCCAAATCATGACAATATGGCAATTGTACACGGTCTTAAAAAACTTGGCATATCTTTTGCGACAGATTCAAAAAAAGCTATTATAATTATGAACTTTAAAAAAGTAAGCAGCACGATACTTTGGAGAGACAGTCTTACTGTCGCTTTGGGAATCATAGCATCTATAGAAACTCTGTTTGCTTTGACTGATTTTGGGTTAAATGATTATACATCGATTAATGAATGGTGGAAGAGAGCCTTAATCATTGTAGGCATATTCTTATTAATATGGATAACTACGGCATGTATTAAAGCATATAGAGCAAATAAAAAAGTCGTATTGAAAATCCGTGGAATTAAGGTAACTATCAAAGTCGGAGACATATTTAAGTCTACTGATTTGAAGCTTATCCCGTTTAATGAATTCTATGATACAAAAGTTGATGATATCGTGATTGCTCACAACTCATTAAATGGAAAGTTTATTACCGATCATGTGCCAAATGTAGAGGATTTGCAAGCAACAATTACACAGGCTGGAGATGTATATGGACTAAAACATAAGATCATTGGGGGACGCAATGCCTTCCCTTTGGGGCGCATCATTGTGTATAAAGATTATATGTTGCTATCATTCTCTCATTTCGTACATAATCAGGCAAATTTGACACACAAAGATTATGAAGGATGCCTTCGTACAATGTGGAAAGAGATAAGCCGCACATATGCAAATCGCCCAATTACGCTCCCACTACTTGGCGGTGGGATTACACGCTTTGAAGATATCTCTGAGAAGAACGAATCTCACTTACTGAGGTGTCTGCTCTGTACTTTAAAAACATCTAATGCTAAAATATATCAGCCCATCACGGTCGTTTTGACAAAGGAGGCTATGGATAATATTAATTTATACGAAATCAAAAAAATATTCTAGGGTATGTATTACAGAACAAGAACATACATAGCTGCTGACTGGGATCATGACAAAGATGCAGTTGATACGTTGTATCGATGGAATGATAGTTACTGGTTTGATTTATCGTTTTCTGATGCGCATGATTTAAAACAAGCGAAGGACACCAGTTTAAACTGTTCAATTAAGAAGTCATTAGCAGATAGACTTGATGCATCAAAAACATTTGTGTTAATCGTTGGAGACCATACAGATGAGCTAAAAGCAGGAGGATGCCAATATTGTAATAGTTATAATAGCTTTTGGGGGAGCTGTGCAAGAGGATATTCAGTTGATACCAGAAGCTATATTGACTTTGAGTGTGAAAAAGCTGTTCGAGATAGGCTAAAAATAATAGTTTTATATAAGAATACTACTATAAATCGTTCAAAATGCCCAGATGCTGTGCGCTGGATAGGAACTCACGTTGCTATGATTAAAAGGCAAGGCGGACAGCTGTATTGGGATTATGAAGCAGTGAAAAATGCATTTGATAGTTGAAAGGGCGAGAATCACAAACGGCAAACGATGAAACCTTAAAAGTCAAGAAGGTAGGACATCAATAAATGAGATAGCAGAGTGGCACAACTTGTCACCCTGACTTTCTGATACGCCCCATTATGAGAATGTACCTTTTGAATTACCAAAAGGGTGGTGTTGGTCTATTGTAGATGATATCGCTTATGTAGCATCGGGAAGTACTCCAAGTAAAGATTCTTTTGTGGAAAACGGAATACCTTACATTAAGATGTACAATTTACGGAATCAAAAAATAGATTTTGATTTTCATCCTCAATACATAACAGAAGATGTTCACAATGGGAAACTTCAGCGGTCGAGAACAAAGGTGGGTGATTTACTTATGAATATTGTAGGACCACCCCTAGGGAAGCTGGCTATTATTCCTTCGTCACTTCCAGAAAGCAACTTCAACCAGGCTGCGGTATTAATTCGGCCATATTGTCATAAAGAAGTATTAGTGAAATATCTTTTCCATTACCTGTCTGAAATGTCAGAAATAAATTCTATTTCAACTAAAGGATCTGCGGGTCAACTGAATATTTCATTAACACAATCACAAAATATGCGTATTGCTCTCCCTCCTTTAGAGGAGCAAAAGCGTATAATTGCAAAAGTGGAAGAATTATTTACAGAAGTTGATAGCATAGAGAACAACTGTTTTGACCTAGATAATTCCATAGCCAAAATTAAATCAAAGATACTTGACCTTGCGATTCACGGAAAACTCGTACCACAAGATCCTAATGATGAGCCAGCAATTGAGCTGCTGAAGAGGATCAATCCGTCTTATTCTCCTTGTGATAACGCGCATTATGAGAATATACCCGTTGGATGGTGCATAATTAAGGTTGGTGAATTGGCGCAATATACAAATGGGAAAGCCTTTAGACCTGCTGAGTGGGAAATAGAAGGTTTGCCAATTATCCGAATTCAGAATCTTAATGATGAACTATGCAAATTCAATTATACATCAGCTTCACATGAGGAGAAATACAAAATCACTGATGGCGATTTGCTATTTGCTTGGGCAGCTTCATTAGGTGTGTATATATGGAATGGAGGAGAGGCCTGGTTGAATCAACATATTTTCAAAGTTGAACCTCATTCATTCATTGAAAAAGAGTATCTTTTCTATCTTTTTCAATATCTTATCTCTGAATTCTATACTCATAGTCATGGGTCCGGTATGGTACATATTACCAAAGGTGAATTTGAAAAAACTTTGGCATATCTTCCACCAAAGGCAGAACAACTCCGTATCATTAAAAGAATAGAGGAATTGTTCCAAAAACTCGACAGTATCAATGCCAATCTATAATTCGGCACTAATTCTGTCTAATAAGTTGTAGTATTGTTCTATCGCTAGGACGATTCGCCGTTGTTCTGCAAGAGGGGGAATGGGTATAATCAACTCCCGGAACATTCTTTTATTGAGATGAGGAATGGTTGAACCAACCTTATTCTCTCTCAAAGCCTTCTGATATAGTCTAATGATGTTCAATACGTATTGAGAGTCAACATTCCCGTTTATATTGAGCACCTTCATAGTACTTCCTTGATAACCCTCTACTGGGGTGTGGAATACTTCACCTGAGTTTTCTCCATCTACAAGAATTAAAGTTGTTCCTACTTTAACTAATTTGCCTGATAGTTTCTTGATGAAGTTTCCTGTCCTTAATCCCCTGACATCAATATAGTAATATTCTCTATTAGTAATGACTTCACCTTCTCTTAAAGAGCAAATGCTTCCCAAACGAACGGAGCACCAAGAATTAGGAATATTCTCATAATGCGCGTTAGGTAGCTCTTATATTGTTACTGTTTCATTTCAAAATAGAAGTATTATGGTAACAAAATTTGAGAAGCATCTTGGCAAGTCAGACTTAGCTAAGAATACCGTCACATCGTATGTGTGGACGGTGAAGTATTTCCTTGCTCATTACAAGGAAATCAATCGCAAGAATCTTTTGGCATATAAAGGGTATCTAATTGAGAACTTCAAACCACAGACGGTTAATCTCCGACTGCAAGCGATCAACAAGTATCTAGAGTTTATCCGGCAGGATAAGCTGAAGATGAAATTCATAAAAGTTCAGCAGAAAAACTTTCTGGAAAATGTGATCAGTAATGAGGATTACAAGTTTTTGAAAACCAGGTTAAAGGCCGATGGCTACGTTGAATGGTACTTTGTCGTATGGTTCATGGCTGCAACTGGAGCACGTGTCAGCGAATTGTTACAAATCAAAGCGGAACATGTGATAGTGGGACACCTTGACATATATAGCAAAGGGGGTAAGCTTCGTCGTCTCTACATACCCAAGGCCCTGCAAAAGGAAGCAAATCAATGGCTTGCGAATAAAGGTATTTCGAGTGGTTACATCTTCCTTAATCGCTATGGGGAGCGTATTACTACACGCGGAATCGCTATTCAACTGAAACATTTTGCAGACAAATATGCTTTGAACCGCGAAGTAGTTTATCCACATTCTTTCCGACATCGCTTTGCGAAGAATTTCCTCAACAAATTTAATGATATAGCTCTACTCGCCGACCTCATGGGACATGAAAGCATTGAAACGACACGTATTTACCTTCGACGTACGGCAACCGAGCAACGACAGATTATTGACAAAATAGTAACTTGGTAAAATTGCTTGTCATGGATAATATGACAAGCATGACAACAATTTGAAAGAATGCCCTATGGTATGCTTGTTGCAAGAACTAATTACTGAGACATACTGTTTCTAAACTGTAAAACAAATCTCAGAAAGGAGGTGTATTTAATGGGGAAAAACCAACATGTTGTTCCAGTTGATGGGCGATGGGGAATTAGAGGTGAAGGCAATTCAAGACTTACTTCTACATTTGATACCCAAGCCGCCGCTATAGCTAGGGCTCGTGAAATAGCGCGAAACCAGCAGTCGGAATTATTCATTCATGGGAGAGATGGCCGTATCAGAGAACGAGATTCTCATGGCAACGACCCGTTCCCGCCTCAAGGCTAATTGATGTCTTTAAGGATGGACCAGGGAGATATTAATCTCCCTGGCATTTTGTTTCTAATGAACTGGCAATTTTGTCAAACACCGCAAACAGTTCTTCTATCTTGGCAACAATACGAAGTTGTTCTGGATAAGGTGGAAGTGGTATTAGGTGATTTTTAATAATATCACCTCCAATGGCCTTAAAAGTAGAGCCTGTTGCCTTTTGTTCTAATTCATCATGACATGTTTTCAAAACATAAAAACCATAGAACAAATCTATGTTTGAAAATGGTTGCAAGGAACACAAGCCACGTCCAATGCATAATTGGCGATCAGTAAGATTGACGGATCCAACTGGTGCACGGACGCAAAGTAGAATAGAGTGAGCTTCTGCAATTTTTGCGGATTGTGTAGTATAAATACCTGATGGCATTATATATTTATCTGAGAAGTACACTTTTCCTTGATGAAACTCGATACCTCGATTCTCTCTGTTAAGATTTTCACCTGTTGGAGAGCAACCCATGGTGATGTGGAAAGTGTCTTGTATCGAACACCAAAGCCAACTTTCCGGAATGTCCTTCTTCTCATGCGCGTTATCACAAGGAGAAAATGAAGGATTGATGCGTTTCAATAATTCGATTGCTGGCTCATCGTTAGGATCTTGTGGTACGAGTTTTCCGTGAATCGCAAGGTCAAGTATCTTATACTTAACTCTGCTAATAATTTGTCCCAGATCTGATACCTCATCTTCCATATTGCCTATGGCTTTTAGCCAACTCTCTGTTTTAGCAACTATGCGCAACTGCTCTTTATAAGGAGGTATAGGTATCAAATGCTTTGACAGCTTCTGAGCATTTATGTTTGACTGATTGACAGCATCAGTTTTTACCAGATTACACCAGTCTCTATGATATGAACTATTCAGAACGTAGTTTATGAAGTCAGGGCAAACGAGTATACAACGCACTCTAATCAAGTATCCAGCATAAATAGCTGGGAGATCTGATTTAAAGATAGCCGTTTTGCCAACCCATTCACTGCTATTAGTGCGATTGAAAAGCAGGTCATCCTTCACCAATGTATATTTGCTTATATCATTCTCGTTTGATGAGTATACCAAATCTGCAAAATCAATAGTACCTATGCGAGTAATGTTACCCATTCTTAACACAGGTACATCGCCTTCTCTTAATGACTTCTCTGATGTTCCGTATTGCAAATCATACGTAAATGATTCCATATTGGTCCACTCCCATCCCTCTGGAATCTCAAACGGTACATTCTCATAATGGGGCGTATCGGAAGTCTTTGTTGACTTCTTGCTTCGTTTAATCTTGCCTTCTTTGATAAGTCGTTCTTTTTCAGCACGGATACGCTCCAAGAGTACAGAAGCTGGCTCATCATTGGGATCTTGTGGTACGAGTTTTCCGTGAATCGCAAGGTCAAGTATCTTTTGTCGTAGTTTCTTTGTGTCCATTTTTATGTTCTGGCAAATTACCAGCAAATTAAATTATGCTCATAAATGTCTTTTTCCGAAAAGGGTTTTACTCACCATCTTTTTGACGTTAGCAAGTTGCAGGCAAGTTAAATATAGATTATATTTCATTGATTTCCAGTGCTTTTAGATTTACGTCTCGCTTACTGGGCAAGTTGCAGGCAAGTTAAATCTACCATTTCGAATACCCTCTATAAAAGAATTTTTCTTAAGAAGAATTCAATCGTGGCAAATTGCAAGCAAGTTAAAATCATGCCCATATTGGAATGTATTTCATATAACGCGGAGCTGTTGTTGGATCAATCGGTTTGATTAACTTCTGAGCCATAGCCTCTTTTATTAAACGCGACATCATTCCTGAAGATGACACTTTAAGCCCAAACCTTTCGCGCAAGGAACTATTAGTAAGGACGTCACCTTCAACGAATCTTACACATGCATGAAGATATACAGACCAAAGCTTGTCTTCCATTGAGATGTTTGAAAACTCATAATGGGAGAATAAGGACACTTTTGTGGAATCTTGATAGATTTGAATTCGTGGAGCAGGTAATTGTTGCCGTTCACAACTAATAACCATTCTATCCCAACCACGACCAAGTTCCTCACACATTCGGAGCCTACGCATGAGTGAGGCCAATTTCTCGTTTCTTGACTTTGGCGGGTTATCAATGATCCTCATAATTTCCACTAATGGTGTTCCTGGATTTGTTACCTCCACACGATTTTCAAAGATTTCGACAATGGGGCCAGCACCAGCAACGAAGAAATCTTGATGGATGATCGCATTTGCTATAGCCTCTCTAATAGCAGGTAATGGGAACATACTGTTTGTAGTTCTACGTACAGCGTTAATATCTTCTTTAGATGGCAGTAGAGCATAGACATAATTTACGGCTTTTTCCAAACTAATTGCATAACCCTCTGTCATGGTTTCTTCTTTCAGGATAGTCAACCGGTTATTATCCTCGTATTGTACTACTCTGATAGCTTTTCTTCCAAGTTTGGGGAAATCAGACAGTTTTTTTGCAAACAGAATGGCTCCGAGATTTGTAATTGCATACAATCCATTATCTTGTTTCTGAATAATTCCTTCTTCTTCAAGATAATGAGCATAGCCTTCTGGTTCTGTTGGTACGGGTATTTGTAATATTTCAAAATAGGCTTCACAATCTAACAAACGAAGTATTTGTTGTAATTGTTGGTCTATTGTTACAAATGTATCTTCAAATTGCTCATGGCGAAGTCTATCCCATAATTGCGCTTGCAAGGCAGGAAATTCGTTGATTTTTTTTGTGTAGCTACCTACACGGATATAATCAATCTTTTCAAAGGTAACAGGAACGCCAAGAGCCTTTGCAATAATAATGACTTCAACATGCATCCCATCAATATCAACAGACTGAAAATCGAAGTCAGCATTCTTTGAAAGAAGATACCTTAACCAGTTTTCTAATTCTTGATTGCCTTTCTTTGCTTGTTTCAGCCTAACCTTTGTCCCGATTATTTCATGTGTTCCATCTTCCACTCCCCATATCATATATGCATGAGAACGATCCGCGAGTACCGCACTATTTGCTAATGCGCTAATATCTTCTCCAATCATATGTGGTTCATCATTATTATGCTTGAATTCAACCCATCCCGTCTCAACAGGGAGTTTGCATAATTCCTTTACTAATAAATCCAAGTTTTCCATAATTCCTTATTCTTCAATATTCTTTAGCAACTTTTGTAACTCGGCTACGGCTTTGCTGATGTTATCACTCTTCTGCTGAATGGTTTGCATCAGTTCAAAGAGAGTCATGCCATCGTCATTGTCGGTTTGCTTAATCCATGTAATATCAAGGCTGGTCTTGTCACGCTTGAGTAAATCCAAAATAGGATACTTGCGCCAACGACCATTGGGATTTCCCTCGCTGTATGTCTCCTTGCGCTGAGCTATATCTTCAGCATGGTAGCAAGAAACGAAATCGTCAAGGTGGTGGCGCATCATAGGCTTGGTAGCCAAAGTGTGCTTGATGCCTGTGCGATAGTCATAAAACCACACATCCTTTGTTTGTTCACCCTTCTTGAAGAAGAGAACGTTGGCCTTTACTCCTTGGGCATAAAAGATACCAGTAGGCAAACGAAGGATTGTATGGAGGTTGAAGTTCTTAAGCAGTTCCTTTCGGATGGTTTCACCTGCACCACCTTCAAAAAGAACATTGTCGGGCAACACTACAGCTGCACGACCCGTATTCTTCAGCATTACCATGATATGCTGAAGGAAGTTCAATTGGTTGTTCTTTGTCTCCACATAGAAGTCTGGACGGTCAATATCAACACTGCCAGCCGGACGAGTACCAAAAGGAGGATTTGCAAGAATGACATCCACCAACTTTTGCGGTTGTTTTTCTAGAGAGTCCTCACAAAGAATTGGGCTGCGATCAGTTCCAATGCCATGCAGATAAAGGTTCATGGAAGCCAATGTTACTACAAGGGCGGTATTGTCGTAACCCGTGAGTGCTTTCTCTCGGAGGAAATCGCGTTTCTCTTTGTCCTGTGATTGACCCTTCATGTAGTCGTATGCAGCGAGAAGGAAGCCTCCTGTGCCACAAGCAGGGTCACATACTGTTTCTCCAATTTGTGGACGTGTTACATCGACCATCGCAGAAATAAGAGAACGTGGCGTAAAATATTGTCCTGCCCCACTCTTTTTGTCTTGTCCGTTTTTTTCGAGGATGCTCTCATAGATAGCACCTTTCACGTCACCATCCATCACAAGCCATTGCTCCTCATCAATCAATGTGATTACTTTGCGAAGATACACAGGTTTATCAATCTTGTTTTGAGCCTTGACGAAGATAGTACCTATGAGGTTTTCTTCCGCACTGAGTTTCTTAAGTGTTTCCTCATACTGATTAATTAGGTCAAGACCATCCAATTCAATGAGGTCTTTCCATCGATAACCTTCTGGAATGGCAGAGTCCTCACCAAACATTTCTGTGTTCTCATCGTCCATCTTCAGGAAAAGTAGATAAGTGAGCTGCGTGATGTAATCGGTAAAGCCAACGCCTTGACCAGATAAAGTTGTGGCTAATGTCCAGACTTTCTTTGTGAGCGATGTTTCTTTATTTGGTGCCATATCTATATTATGCTGTTTTTCGATATAATAAGAATTTTGAGAGTGATACCAATGCTTTATCGGCCATTTCTTTTCCACCAAAGGCTTTGATCAGCTGTGCTGCACGAGTCTTGTCGTCATCAATGATATCCTTTATGGTACAAGCTCCATTTGAAGCGATGTAATCCACAATTTGCCGAATGATTGAAATTTGTGATTCCGTCACTGTGCGTTGCACCTGGCCATACCATAGGTTGAAGCGTTGTTGTGCCGATGGATAGAGACTCTCCAATGTCTCTATCTGATGATTGGCAAAGCGAACTAACTGGATTATGTTGGTCAATGCTTCCTTTTCTTCTTTGGTTGTATGTTTCTTGACCGAATGCGGATTGACGATAGCGAATGAGTTCCATAGGCGAGCTGTTTGAAACTTATTGTTGGCCAACTTCAATTTGTTCTCCAAATCTTTTAGCAAGATATAGGTGAGAGGTTCGCCATCGTTGTTGTAAATTATGCGTAATGCCTCTATCTGGTCCTTGTGTTCCTTGCAATACTGTTCAAAAGCGGATGTCAGTTCTCCTGCTTCTTCTTGCGAGAAGCCCTTGGAAATAAGATTGTCTTCGCCAGGCTGCAAAGTCTCTACGAAACCAGCGGCAAGAATAAGCAGATATTGACGAGCTTCAGGATGGTTGGAGAGTGGTGCCACCAATCCTTTACGCTCGTTATTGGGTTCGTTAATGCTCTCATAAGGTGGTAATATCCCTTTTTCAAAGGCATCAAAGATGTTCGTGGAGATCTCCTGCATGTCAGCATGAGCCAAATTTAAAAACTCTTCACGTTGTGCTATCGTACATTTATTATATATGCGAGCGAGACGCGAAGCGATTAGACGCAGAAACTCATCGGAGACATTGCCATGAGTCAGAAGTTCCAATAGACGTTTCAATGTAATGATCTGCTTGGATTCGCCATCAGTAGCTTCTTTAATCGTTTTGTCGTGTTCGGTTACGCCCACAGCATCGACTAGGAAAAAACAATCTTTACTAAAGGCATTGGGAGTGACATTACGTAACTGCTCATCACCGATAGTGCGTACTCCGCGCCCCTTCATTTGGATATAGAGCGGTTCAGAAGCGACGTCACGCATGAACATCACCACTTCGAGTGGTTTGACGTCTGTTCCTGTTGCAACGAGTGTACAGGTAACTGCAATGCGAAATTCCTTGTCATTTCGGAACTGGCGTATCAATTCATCACTGTTGCCCGAGGAGTATGTTATTTTTTGCACAAACTTATTGTCCGTCCGACCAAACACCTCCTTGGCTATCTGCACTATATTGGTGGCATGATTTTCATTTAGGGCAAAGATTAGCGTTTTTGGTAGATAGTCCATAATCGGCTCACGCTGCGGGTCGGTGAACATTTCTGTATAAACGGCATCACGGAACGTTTCTAGCACTAATTTGATTTGAGCAGGATTTATGACACTTCGATTAAGTTCTTCTTTGGTGTAGTTTTTTGTTTCTTCGTTCTTTATAGTTTCTACCTTACCCGTGTATCGGGTTTCCCTGCGTAGCACATCGCCTTTTCTGATGGCGCCACCGTTTTCTGTGGCTTCAGTTTTGATGCGATAGACACGGCCATCAACATTAACACCATCAACAATGGAACGTTCCAACGTGTAGTTTACCACGCGATTGTTATTGAAGAATGCTATAGTTTCAGGAACTGGTGTAGCCGTCAGTCCTATCAGTCGGGCTGATGTAAAATAGTCGAGTACCTTTTTCCAGTTGCCATAAATGGATCGATGACATTCATCGATGATTATCAAATCGAAGAAATCTGGAGGCAAGGTCAGGTCGGCAGGTAATTGTACCTCTTCTGTTGCAGTGTCTTCGTCATCTTCGTCGGTATCAGTGATTTCATCACCCTTCAGTAGAGAAAAAAGACGTTGTATGGTTGAAATAACCACGTTGCTGTCGGATGGTACTCTCGCAGATTTCAGGCGATTGACTGAATAAATAGTGTTGAAGGGATCACCATTTTCTGTTAAGCGGAACATACCAAACTCACCTTCTGCCTGTTTGCCCAAGTTATTGCGGTCAACCAAGAATAGGATTCGTTTCATCGGAGTGAATGCTAGGAAGCGGTAAGCTGTCAAACAAGCAGTATAGGTTTTTCCTGCACCAGTTGCTAGAACTATCAATGCACGGTTTTGTCCAGCGCGAAAGCTGTTTTCCAGTTCAGTAATGGCTTCATACTGACAATCACGTAAACCTTTTTTCTTCAACATTGGCAGGCCAGCATAGACATTCTCGATGCCTAACATCTTGACTATTTCTTTTGGTGTGTGAATTCGGTTCAACTCAATAAGGTCTCCATCTTTATCGCGGAAATCTCTGAAGTATGTTTTCTCTCCGTTTGACTGATAAATAATAGGCAAAGGATGGGAATAAGCCTTGTAACACTCGGGCACACCACGAGCATATAGCTCAGTTTGATCACAAACTTTATCAGCTGTTACATCTATTTCTTTCCTTTTTGCTTCAAGTACTCCAACTGCCATTCCATCGATAAACAGGAAGTAGTCTGCTTCCCGATTACCTTTCAATAGACCTTCGCGAATTGCTGCAGCAGTAATGGTTGGGGAATAGAAATCTCTGTCCACCACTTTCCAACCAGCATCTTCAAACATCTGGTCTATCTTTATTCTTGCTTTTTCTTCTGGAGACATAAGCTATGCTATATATTATGAATTATCAGAAGTTTGTCATCAAAAAAATTATCGCTGTACAACTTCACTAAGTTTCTTGCCTTCAGCATCTTTCCAATCGTCCCATCCGTTACTGGGGCGGCCTAGAACGTATCCGGCAGCCCTACTTGGGCTATTAATTGGGACATCATGAAGAAGGATAATTTGACCATTGTCTCGTTTGCAGTGTTCTTCAATGAATTTGTTGCGACTGGCAATCGGCCTGAAGCTATTAACGACATCTGAAGCAAGGATGCTCCCTTTCATCAATACGAATTGCTTTGCAGCTTCATCATAAAACCCGGTACCCTGTGCTGGACGGTCAGTTGCATTCACATAGAACAGATGATTTGGATTCTGCTTTAATTGTGGAGTGTCAAAGATTCTACAGCCAAAGAACCGACACAGAAGTTGAATTTCGCGGAAGAATACTTCCATGTCATTGACACGATAAGGTGCAATATTTGGTTTCTTGGGATTTGCTCCATTCAAGAGCTCATAAGACCTAGCATTTTGTGCTGCCTCAATGCCCAGATACTCTAGATACTTCACATCGTCACCATAAATTTTATGACTATCTGAGATGAAAACAAGAGCTAAGTCCCAGAAATCCTTTTTCTGCAAGTGGTCATTCTTTCTATTGGCAAAGTCTGTTGTCTGTCCGATATAGGCCTGCAATTCATTTGCGTCTGGCGAACTAACCAAAATGTAGAATGCAGGTTGCCCCGAAATATCACTGATCGTATTCGCCAATGCTATCTCTTCACGAGGAATAACGTAGAGGTAACATGTGGAATTTGCGCCCATATAAATGTTCCTGGCTCCTTCAAGCTTGCCATCAAGCAGCTCAGTGTGTATGGTGAACGTATTCTTCTTCATAATTTCCTTTCAATCCTTATGAGTTCAGTATAGTCAATCTCGAGCAGATTGGCGATTCTCTCAATCATTTCCAAG
>JAEEGF010693363.1_pt1 | contig 13138 bp, 8 predicted proteins | sample 9134171 | NCBI WGS metagenome assembly JAEEGF01 (sample SAMN16246542, study PRJNA631951) | gut metagenome | biome: gut microbiome; feature: rumen; material: AP-attached | host: Bos | place: Iran: Karaj | collected 2018-10
TATTTTAGAGATATGGAAGTACTTTCTTCATGTTCTTTACGTTTGTTGAATCAACGATTGCTGACTGACGAAGATTTCTCTTTCTCTTTGTAGTCTTCTTGGTTAAGATGTGGCTCTTGTATGCCTTATTTCTCTTAAGCTTTCCTGTTCCTGTTACCTTAAAGCGCTTTGCAGCTGCTCTTCTTGTCTTCATCTTTGGCATGATAATTTTCCTCCTAATTACGATTTCTTTTCTGTAAGCACCAGGCTCATAGAACGGCCTTCAATCTTTGGTGCCTTTTCCACTACTGCAACCTCTGCAAGTGCCTCTGCAAAATCATCTAAGATATGCTTTGAGGACTGCATGTGAGCCATCTCACGGCCACGGAAGCGAAGTGTTACCTTTACCTTGTCGCCCTTTGAAATGAACTTCTTTGCTGCATTTATTTTTGTGTTCATGTCATTAGCATCGATGTTTGGAGACATGCGTATTTCCTTGACCTCAACAACGTGCTGTTTTTTCTTAGCTTCCTTCTCACGGCGTGCCTGCTCGTAACGGTATTTACCGTAGTCTACGATTTTGCACACTGGTGGATTCGCCTTTGGTGAAATCTTTACAAGATCTAATCCTTCATCATCGGCAAGCTTTTGTGCCTCTCTTGCTGACATAATGCCAAGCTGTTCCCCATCAGAACCGATTACACGAACTTCTTTGTCGCGAATCTGCTCATTAATCATTAAATCGCTAATGGTCGTACCTCCAAAAATAAAAAAATAGTGGATACAGAATATCCACCATAAATCATCACAAACAAGGTTTGTGTGAAGTATAAGACCCAAGTCACAGTAAATATACGTGCTAAGGTGAGAGTGGATACTCTACTTTGTTTTCACAACGCAATTAATTTATCACATAAATCAGCCTTAGTCAACAACTTTAAGCTAATTTAAAACAAATTTTCTAATAACCTCGGCAATGCCGTCATGATTATTATCATTTTCTGTAACGTAATCAGCAACAGCCTTTAGTTCTGGTCTGGCATTTGCCATTGCAACCCCTATCCCTGCTACAGAAACCATACTGATATCGTTTCTTTCATCTCCAACACAGATAATATCTGACGCAGGAATGTTTAAAATCTCAGCAAGTTTTAAAACACCATCTCCTTTTCCAGTGCCCTTTTTAATATATTCCATAAAGGCATAATGTGAAAAGAAGCTTTCGAATCTATCACCGAAAACAGCTTCGTGCTCATCCTTAAATGCTTGTAATGCCTCAGGATGGTCATAATCAATAGCAATAAGCTTTGTGATATCTTTATCCTGCAGCTGGGAAACATCTGTTAAATAAACAAGTTGCTCTCCTGATAGCTTTTTGTAGCTATCAATAAACCAGTTATCATTAAAAGTGTATATGTGTTTAGCATCAAAAACAACACATGTAAAGCCTTTATTTAAAACCTCTGTAATAACCTCAAGTGCATCTGCATTAGGAATGCAATCACTAAACAGTTCCTTATCACTATTAAAAGGAGTGCCTATAACCCCCTGATGACCTAAGATATATACATTAGGGCGGTCAAACTCTTTGTACACTGAAAGGATTTCATTTAAAGCATGATTTGGTCTGCCTGTATTAAAGGCAAAGGCATGACCTGCATCTAAAAGTGCTGTAATAGCCTCAAGATTTTCCTGACTGATGGTCTTATCATCATTAAATAAGGTTCCATCCATATCTACAGCTAATAATTTTTTACTCATCAATAACCTCACTTGCAAAGATTGGCGTAAAGGTTCTTCGTTTCAAGAAGTCAATCTCTACATCACTAGACTTTTTCGCCTCTTTGCAGAAGGTATCCTGTGCTCCTAGGGCCTTTTTGCCACGAGGCGGCTTAATTCTAACATAATTAGCCTCCTGTGTCATCTCATATGCCTTCAGAGTATCTGACAGCTGAACCTCTAAAATATGCTTAACTTTAAGCTTTAAGACCTCATCCTCCACTGGAAAAATTATTTCTACACGACGGTCTAGGTTTCTTGGCATCCAATCGGCAGAGCCCATGTAGATATCCTCCAGACCATTATTATAGAAATAAAAGATTCTAGCGTGCTCTAAGTAAGTGCCAACTATAGATGAAACATGAATATTTTCGCTAACCCCAGGAATTCCAGTCTTTAGGCAACATATTCCTCTTACAATAAGATTAATCTTTACTCCAGCATTACTAGCCTCGTAAAGTTTTTCAATAATCTCTTTATCGCAGAGGGAATTCATTTTTGCAACTATAATAGCCTCTTTGCCTTCCTTTGCATGACTAATCTCCCGATTAATCAATGTAACAAAGGTATCCCTAAGCCAAAGCGGCGCCATTACAAGCTTATTCCAAGTGGCAGGCTCGGAATATCCTGAAAGCATATTAAACACAGCAGTTGCATCCTCGCCATAGGCTTCGTTGCAGGTAAACATTCCGCAGTCTGTATATAGCTTTGCGGTGGAATCGTTGTAATTGCCTGTGCCTAAATGAACGTATCTGCGAATGCCATCATCCTCACGGCGAACCACAAGTGCAATCTTGCAATGAGTCTTTAGGCCTACCAAGCCATAAATAACATGGCAGCCAGCCTTTTCTAGCTTTTTTGCCCAGATAATATTATTTTCCTCATCAAATCTGGCCTTGAGCTCTACTAGAACTGTAACCTGCTTGCCATTTTCCGCAGCGTGGGCAAGACTTGCAATAATAGGTGAATTACCACTTACTCTATAAAGAGTCTGCTTTATAGCAAGAACCTGTGGATCAAAGGCTGCCTGGGCAATGAAATCCACAACAGGATCAAAGGTCTCATAAGGATGGTGCAGTAAAATGTCACCCTTTTTAATCTCATCAAAGATTTTTTCTCCAGGACGAAGTCTAGGATTGTCCTGAGGCTTAAAGCTTGGGGAACGCAAATCACTGTGGCCTTCAATGCCATAAAGCTTCATTAAAAATGTAAGGTCAATTGGGCCCTTAATTTTATAAATATCTATTTCATTTACACCAAGATTTTTCTTTAAAATAGAAAGCAGCTTTTTATCTACTGAGCTTTCCACCTCAAGGCGAATAACCTCTCCCCATTGACGGGACTTAATCTGCTTTTCAATTTCAAGGAGCAAATCCTCTGCCCCTTCTTCATCGATAGAAAAATCCGCATTTCTCATAATTCGATATGGGCAAGCCATAACAACGTTATAATTTAAAAACAGCTTATCCATATTCTTTTCGATTATCTGCTCTAAAAGGATGAAGCAGTCATGTCCGCTTTCATCAGCAGGTAGCGAAACAAGGCGTGGCAGCACAGATGGCACCTGAACTGTAGCAAACTCTACATCCTCAGAATCAGTACCAGCTACTGTAGAGCCCTTTTTCTTTTCAATTAGGGCTGCAATATTTAAAGTCCTATTTCTAATAAGAGGAAATGGACGTGATGCATCAAAGGCCATTGGCGTTAAAACAGGATAAACCTGGCTCATAAAAAATGAATCAATATATTTAAGCTGCTCATCATTTAGGTCCTCGTATTTGTCATAAAGGATAATGCCAGCTTCCTTAAGTATTGGAAGAAGCGACTTGTTAAAGATACTATACTGTAAATTAACAAGGTCTCTTGTTTTTTCATTAATGGCAATAAGCTGCTCAGTTGGAGTCATTCCTGCAATGTCAGGCTTTGTGTAGCCAGCATGAACCATATCCTTTAATGAAGCCACTCGCACCATAAAAAACTCATCTAGGTTTGAGGATGTGATGCTGACAAACTTAAGGCGCTCCAAAATAGGAAGCTCCTTTACCATAGCTTCATTTAGTACTCTAAGCTCAAATTTCAACCAGCTTAGCTCTCTATTATCATAATATTTTGCATCGGAAATATTGATTCTACTAGTCATATAGCCTCCTATGCTTTTCCCTTCTCCCTAAGTACAGGCTGAATAGAAAAAATCTCTGTAAAAAAGTCAGCGTTCTTTTTAAATAAGCCTTTTTCAAGTGCAAGTGAGCTATTTGCCTCAATAGAAATAACTAGCTCGTTATCCTTAACTCTCATGGAAACATCCTTAATCTTTTGCTTATGAGACCTATCTAGGGCATTCGCAACCTTTAAAATAGCAAGAAGCTTTAGAATCATAAGATACTCTTCTGTTGTAAACCTATCTGAAAGAGCGTCATATGGGTCCACTGGCTTTCTGTTAAACTCTACCGTTGTGGCAATCAGCTCTCTTTCCTTATGGCTAAGGCCTAAGATTTCTGAACTCATAATGATGGTATAAGAACAGCTTGATGCCTCTGCCAAAGAAATATATTTTCCGCAGTCATGTAAAATGGCGATGCACTGAATTAGAACTCTCTCTCGCTTTCCCATGCCATGGTATTTTTTCATGGCATCAAAAATCTCTGTAGAAAGCTTTTGAAGGGCCTTTAGATGAGGCTGATAGCTTCCATATCTTTTTGCCACAGACCAGGCAGCGGAAATAATGTCATTATCAAAATCATGGCTAGCTGTAAGCCATTTTTTATTAAAGCTGTGATTGTAGGCCATGCCTTCGCACACTGAAACACCAGGTGCATACACTACCTGAGGTGATAAGGTTTCGGCCAATACTTTATAAAGCATAACCAAAGGCTCCATAAAGTTTTCGTTATCTAAATAAATATCATTTTGAAGTTCATAGCTTTTAATGAACTGCTTGTTGACTTTATTCAGAAAATCCATGTAATCCTTTGTTTTGATTTTTTTATTAGAAAAGTTTGCAACTCTTTCAGCAATGGTACCTACCTGAACTCCAAGAAGTATCATGTATTTAGGCTCGATGTCTCTTAAAAACATCTGCTTAAATACATCAAGCTCCTTGTACATCATTTCGTAGGTCTGCTCCATATAGTTGCCTGCAGAAATGCCAAGCTTTTTTAAGTTTTCACTGATAGATACTGTTCCAAGGGAAAGATGCTGTGTAGTAATGATTTTACCTTTGGAGAAAAGTGTAATCTGAAGAGTGATGCCACCTATATCAACAAGAACCGCTGATTCATTAATAAGTGATTCAAAATCATCCACAGATGCAACAGCCTGATAGCCTAAGAAACGCTGCTCTGAGTTGGAGATAACCTGCACACAAAGTCCAGTGTGAATTTTTATTTGCTCTAAAACAATAAGACAGTTTGAAGCCTGCTTAATAGATGGGCCAGCAAGGACACTTACTCCGTCCACCTTATAGGCTTCAAAAGTCTTTTTCATATCATTTAAGACGCGACAAAGCTTTGATGTAGTTTCAGATGTGATTGAACCTTCCCGCAAAACATCCTTGATTACATCAGATTGAATTTTAAGGGTCTCTATTGTTTTGATTCCCTTTTGTTTTCCAATCTCAAATATCTTCATTGTGGTTTCATAAGAACCAATGTAGATACTAGCAAATAGTTTCATAAAATACCTTCCCCTAATATTTAATAGTTACCAAGAATTCTAAGACTAATGCACTCTTCCTTAAGACCTACAAGAGCATTAGAAACAGCCTCATCATCCAAGTGACCGTCTATATCGATAAAGAATCTGTACTGCCAATTAACGCCTTTGATAGGACGAGACTCAATTCTATTCATATTGATTCCATTGAACATAAGGTTTGATAAAGTCCTGTAAAGACTGCCTGGCTCATGAGGAATCTCAATACATAGGCAAATATGATTTGCAGACTTTTGATACTTTTTTTCCTTTGAAACGATAATGAATCTAGTCTCGTTGTTTTTATCATCAGAGATATTTTCATCTATAATATCAAGACCATATAAGGAAGCATTTAAAGTGCTTCCAATGGCAGCCTGAGAAACATCATTATCTTCCTTTATTTTCTGTGCTGAAACCGCAGTGTTATGAAGGTTGATAACCTCCCAGTCCATATGACTGTCACGAATGTATTTATCGCACTGGGCTATTGCCTTTGGATGAGAATAAACTGTTTTGATATCAGAGATTTTGGCACCCTTAACACCAAGAAGGGCATGGTCAACCTTTAAAATCTGCTCACCAACTATGGATACGTTGTATTCAGAAAGCAAATCAAAGTTTTCCTCTATAGAACCGGCTAAGCTATTTTCTATTGGAAGCACGGCGTAATCAGCCTTGCCTGAAATAATAGCCTCCATGGCGTCTCGCCAAAGGTCCACGTGGAAGCTGTCCTTGATTTCGTCCTTAAAAAAAGCCTTCATGGCAAGCTGTGAGTAAGCTCCCTGCACTCCCTGAAAACAAACAACGGCATCAGAATAATCAAAGGCATCGTATTTAACGTAACCACTGTCAAAGGTTTTTCCGTTTTCTCGTAAAATAGAAAACTGCTTTTTTCGGCTAATAGACATAATCTGGGTGTAAAGCTCTCTGATAGCCTGCTTAGTAAAGGTATCAGATGCATAGCCTTCAAGCTTATCTAGCTTTTCGTTTTCTCTTGCTTTGTCATAAACGCTTTTTCCTGTAGACAGCTTGTACTGAGCAACCTGACAGGCCAGCTCCATACGCCTTGTAAATAAATCTAAGATTTCCTTGTCTACCTGGTCAATTTCTACTCTGATGTCTGCTAAATCTCTCATGGGTCTCCTACTTATCTAGCTCAATAATTGGTGGGTTAAATACTTGCACAGATGTACCTCCAATAGGCACGTGAAATGTTGTGCCTGAAAAGTAGTCTGCGAAGTAAACATATCTGCTGGTTATATTAATGTGATTGTACTGTCCTTCTGCAACAAGGGTTTCAGCTCCAGATGTAAGGTCTACCATATAGATACCGTCTGGATTGCCTTTTATAGACTGATAGTACAAATAGTTACCTGTTATATTGTAATCAGAAGAACCATAGGAGGTAATTCCAGTAGGATTGTTACCTCCTAAGTCAGATCTATAAATTCTATTTTTCTCATCAAGGTTCATGAAATATAGCGTATTGCCTTGAATGTTTGGCATCCATAGATTTAGAGAATTCACAAATGCCGAATCTTTTTTTTCTAGATTCATGGAGTGAAGGTTATGATCCCTTTCCACGCCAGAATAATAAAGCTTTTCTCCAACCATGCAGGCTGGGTCTATTGCTGCCTTGCTAATCTGTTCCTTTTCAGTTCCATCAATCATAACAGAATACAAGGTAGTGGCATCTTCAGAATCATAATGAAAGTAAACTATTCTGTTTCCAGCCAAGCTTGCATTGCTGCAGTTGGCATCATCGAGAATAATTACCTTTTTATTTCTAAGGGTCATTCTACAGAGGGAATTAATATTTACATTTAAAAATCCCATCTGTGAATAATCCTTATTACCATTTCTGCTGTAGTAAAGATAGTTATCGTCTGCGTTAATATAGTAGACACTATCATTAGCAAGAATATTAATATTTGATTCATCAGGGTTCATGGTATATATCCTAGAAAAATCATTAGGATTGGCAAAATATACCACGCCTCCATGCTCGCAAAACAAGCCTCCACCATACATATTTCCAATGGTGTTACCATTAGTGCCTGGCTCGTTAAACTTGGTGACAGAGTTGATGTATTTGTAATAGCCTAAACCACCAACGATGCCAAGTGCAATTACGATAGCTAATACCCTTTTTAATACCTTCATTCGACTGCCCTCCCCAAGGCCTTGCCTTAAACGACTTATGTAAAGTCAAACAGTGAAAGCTGGTTAGACTGTGGCAAATCAGTGATAATGCCAAGTCGCACCATAGTATCAAGAATTGATTGTGAAACTTTCCCTCTCTCTTTTATATCGTCAAGTGAAAGGAATTTACCCTGGCTTGCAGCAATTTGTAACTGTTCTGCAGCCTTGTCTCCCATTCCTGGAAGTGAGTTAAATGGTGGAAGAATCTTTCCATCTACTATTTTAAAGTATCTTGAGTCAGATTGATATAGGTCCATAGGTAAAAAGTCAAAACCACGGGCATACATTTCCTGCACAAGACGAAGGGCAATAAGAACATCCTTGTCTGTAGCAGATAAATCTGACTGAGATTTATAATACTTAATCTCCTGCTCACATCTAGCCTTACCCTGACAACACTTTTCATAATCGAAGCCACCAGCTCTGATTGAGAAAAAGGCAGCGTAATAAGCAAGAGGATAATTAATCTTACAGTAGGCAACACGCCAAGCCATCATAACGTATGCGGCAGCATGAGCCTTTGGGAACATGTATTTAATCTTTTCACATGAGCCAATGTACCAATCTGGCACTCCGTGCTCCTGCATGTGCTGCTTGTAGGTTGGCCACTCGTCGCATTTACCCTTGGCTACTACGCCTTTACGAACTCGCTCCATGATAGTAAATGACTCCGCTGGGTCAAGTCCCTTATGAATAAGGTAAACCATGATATCATCTCGAGTACAAATAGCCTCTGTGATGGTAGCTGTACCGCTAAGAATAAGGTCCTGGGCGTTACCTAACCATACGTCAGTACCATGGGCAAGTCCTGCAATACGAACCAAGTCAGTAAAATATTTTGGCTTGGCCTCAACAAGCATCTGCATGGCAAAGTCAGTACCAAACTCTGGAATACCAAGTGTGCCAAGAGGTGTACCCATAATATCATCAGGAGTAATTCCAAGAGCCTTTGTGCTTTGGAACAAGGACATAACATCCTTGTCATCAAGCGGAATCTCTGTGGCGTTAATGCCAGTCAAATCCTCCAGTCGCTTAATCATAGTAGGATCAAGGTGTCCTAAGATATCAAGCTTAAGAAGGTTGGCATCAATTTTATGGTAATCAAAGTGAGTGGTTACAATATCAGTATCCTTGTTGGCAGGATGCTGAACAGGTGTGAATGAATAAATATCCTCACCATTTGGAAGAACTACTACACCACCTGGGTGCTGACCAGTTGTAGACTTTACGCCTTCTACTCCCTTTGCAAGTCGTTCATTTTCAGCACGACGCTTTCTAATATCACGCTTTTCAAAATACTTAAGCACGTATCCAACGGCGTTTTTATCTGCAAGTGTAGAAACAGTTCCAGCCTTGAAGGTCTGACCCTCGCCGAAAATAACCTCCGTATATTTATGAGCCTTTGACTGATATTCGTTGGAGAAGTTAAGATCGATATCAGGCTCCTTATCTCCCTTGAATCCAAGGAATGTTTCAAATGGTATATCAAATCCATCCTTTGCAAGTGGCTTGCCACACTTAGGACAGATTTTATCTGGCATATCTACACCAGAAAGTCCCTGGTTGACAATCTCCTGCACCTCTGGGCCGTCAAAATCCACGTAGAAGCAGTTAGGACATCTATAATGTGGTGGTAGTGGATTAACCTCTGTGATACCAGCCATTGTAGCTGCAAAGGAGGAACCTACGGAACCACGGGAACCTACCAGGTATCCATCCTCGTTTGACTTCCAAACAAGCTTCTGGGCGATAATGTACATAACGGAATATCCATTACCGATGATTGAGTTAAGCTCTCGCTCAAGTCTGGCTGCAACAATCTCTGGGAGTTCAGGTCCATACACTTCATGGGCTCTAGTCTCACAGATACGGCGAAGGTCCTCCTCAGAATGCTCGATAACAGGTGGACATTTATCTGGTCGAACTGGATGAATACGCTCGCACATGTCTGCAATCATATTCGTATTTTCGATAACTACCTCGTGTGCCTTTGCAAGTCCAAGGTATGAGAACTCCTCAAGCATCTCATCAGTAGAATGTAAGTAAAGTGGTGCCTGCTGGTCTGCATCATCAAAGCCCTTATTTGCCATGATAATACGTCTATAAACCTCATCCTCTGGGTCAAGGAAATGCACATCGCAAGTTGCAACGACAGGTTTGTTATACTCTTCGCCAAGCTTAACAATCTGCTTGTTAATATCCTGCAAATCCTTGATAGATTCAATTTCATCGTATTTATCAGAACGAACCATGAATTCGTTATTGCCAACTGGCTGAATCTCAAGATAATCGTAGTAGTTTGCAATACGTGCAATCTCAGTATCGTCTCTACCGTCTACAATAGCACCATATAGCTCACCAGCCTCACAGGCAGAACCAATAATAAGGCCCTCTCTGCACTCTGTAAGAAGTGACTTTGGAACTCTAGGGTAACGACTATAATATTTACAGTGAGATTCAGAAACCAATCTATACAGATTTATTCGTCCCAAATCATTCTTAGCAAGTACGATACAGTGATGAGCACGCATCTTTTTAATCTGCTCGGCAGTAGGCGCACTCTTTTCATTTAAAACTGTAAGGTCAAAAATGTTTTCCTTTTCAAGCTTTGTAATAAACTTAAGGAAAATCTTTGCAGTAACCTCTGCATCTGCAACAGCTCTATGGTGATGCTCATTTACAAGGTTTTCTGCCTTGCAAACTGCATCAAGATTAAAGCGGGCCATGTTAGGATGGAGATATCTGGCAACCTCCATTGTATCCACATGGGTATAATCATATGGCAAATTAAGCTTGTTGCAGTTGTATCTGATAAAGCCAGTATCAAAGGATGCATTATGGGCAACTAAAATACTGCCCTGACAAAATTCCATAAATCTAGGAAGTATTTCCTCGATTGTAGGTGCATTCATAACATCCTCATCTGTAATAGATGTTAATGATGTGGTTTTATAAGAAATAGGAATCTCAGGGTTTACAAACTCTGAAAATCTATCAACTATTTCTCCGTCTACAACCTTTACAGCACCGATTTCTATAATCTTTGCTCGCTTTGGATTAAGACCTGTAGTTTCAATATCAAAAACAACATAGCTATCTCTAAGAGACTGGCCCCTAGGGTTAACAACAGGACGCTTTGTATCATCAACAAGGTAAATCTCACATCCGTAGATAACCTTGAAATCTCCAAGTCCCTTCATATGGTCAGCATCACAGAAGGCCTGAACAACACCATGGTCTGTAATGGCAAGAGCCTTGTGGCCCCATTCCTTTGCTCTGGTGATGATGTCGGTAATCTCTGATACACCATCAAACTCTGACATTTTAGTATGGCAGTGCAGCTCAACACGCTTTTCGACAGCTGTATCCTGACGGGTAACTCTGTAATCGCGAATCTTTTGAATGTTATTGATTCGTCCTACTGTAAGCTCCTTAGAATAAATGTCCTCATCAAGCTTTCCTGAAATCTTGTAAAATCCGCCTACTTTAAGCTTTGATTCAAGCTCTCTACCCTGGTCAGCATCATTAAGCCAGAACTTTACAGAAATAGAATCTGTAAAATCTGTCATGGCACCAGTACCAAAGTATCCACCCTTTTTAGTCTCTCTAAACTCAAGGGATGTAAGCTGCCCACGGATGACAATAGGTCCCATAAGCTCAGGGTTAATGTCCTCCATGGCAGTGGCATTTTCCATGATTTCGTTACCCATAATAATATCTGGGTCGTCAGATTTAGTAAGAGGCTTGATAAACTTCTTCTCTGGCTCTTCTTCAGAACTTTCTTTAGTTTCCTTAGCCTCCTCTTTTACCTCTTCTGCAGGAGCTGCGGCAGTTCTAGCATTAATAGCCGCAATCTTGTTTTCTATTTCAAGAATAGCATTCTCTAAGTACTTGCTCTTTACAGGCTCCTTATATTCAAAATCAATCTTAAGATTCTGGCGACATCTGTTACAGAAAATGTTGTGAAGCATCTCATGAAGCTCCTGCTCTTTTTCATGAGCTATGAGAGTGTCTTCGATTGTAATCTTAAGATGGCCATCCTCTGTTATTTCTCTATCTGCTTTTTTATATATGTTAAAAAGAAGAGCACTTTTTTCATCCAGCTCCTCTAAAATACTATCGTTATAAGTTTGAATAAGATTTGATGGTGTGTACTGACTTGAAAGATCGAAATCCTCTAGAATCTTGATGGTGACACCATTATTTGGAAAAAACTGTTTTTTAATAGACTTTTCCAAGTGCCAGATGCGACGCTTTGGAATAAGGGTATTAAAAGTTACGTATATACGTATATCATCTTTAGAGCGACCGGTACTTACCTTAGTAATAGTAGCATCACTAAGGGCAGTTTCCATGTCGCTCTCTGTATTCATATTTGGGAAAACTTCAAAAAATCCCATTTGATCCATAACAAAATCTCCAACTGCTATCTCATCTAGGCCAATTAATTAATTCTTGGCGTAAAGCATCAAGAAGTTTATCTTCTGGTAATTTTTGTACCACTTCTCCGTGCTTTATGAGCAAGCCTTCGCCGATGCCGCCAGCAATGCCAAGGTCGGCTTCCTTTGCTTCGCCTGGGCCATTTACAACGCAGCCCATAACAGCAACTTTAATATTTAAATCAGAAAACTCTTCTACCATTGTTTCAACCTTGGTAGCAAGGCCGATTAAGTCAATCTGAGTACGTCCACAGGTAGGACAAGATACAACTTCGATACCGCCTTTACGAAGTCCTAAGGTACGAAGAATGAGCTTTGCTGTCTTAATCTCTTCAATTGGTGCACCTGTAAGAGAAACTCTGATTGTATCACCAATGCCCTGAGATAAAATCATTGCAAGACCAGCAGCTGATTTGATGTTACCAGCTCTAACAGTACCTGCTTCTGTAATACCAACATGAAGTGGATGGTCTGTTTTATCTGCAATAAGCTCATGTGCCTTTACGCACATCATAACATCTGAAGACTTAATACTGATAACAAGATTGTCATAGCCTAAGTCCTCAATAATCTTAACCTTATCAAGAGCTGATTCAACAAGTCCCTCTGCTGTCACCCCGCCATATTTTTCAACTAAATCCTTTTCAAGAGAGCCAGAATTAACTCCTACTCGAATAGGAATATTTTTAGCCTTTGCTGCATCAACAACGGCCTTGATTCTATCGGTGCTTCCGATATTGCCAGGGTTGATACGGATTTTATCTGCTCCATTCTCAATAGCTGCAATAGCAAGTCTATAATCAAAGTGAATATCTGCAACAAGAGGAATATGTATCTGCTTTTTTATCTCAGGCAGTGCATTTGCAGCCTCCATATCTGGAACTGCCACACGAATAATATCGCAGCCTGCCTTTTCAAGCTCTAAAATCTGGGCAACAGTAGCCTGAACATCCCAGGTTTTAGTATTACACATAGACTGGATGAGAATAGGATTATCGCCACCTATTACTCTGTCACCAATTCTAACTTCACGAGTCTTCATAATT
>JAEEGF011069166.1_pt1 | contig 13137 bp, 10 predicted proteins | sample 9134171 | NCBI WGS metagenome assembly JAEEGF01 (sample SAMN16246542, study PRJNA631951) | gut metagenome | biome: gut microbiome; feature: rumen; material: AP-attached | host: Bos | place: Iran: Karaj | collected 2018-10
ATGCCAGGGCAAAAAATTCGCGAAGCGCATTTATTTGCGGAGTTGCATGAGCTTGTTTCACAAGCTCATGCAACTCAATTCCTCGATAGCTCAATGGTAGAGCATCCGGCTGTTAACCGGAGGGTTGTAGGTTCGAGCCCTACTCGGGGAGCTGGCCGGTGATGATGCGCCTGTGGGAAACACCCGTTCCCATACCGAACACGATGGTTAAGCCACAGGCGGCCGAAGGTACTTGGTGGGTAACTGCCCGGGAGAATAGGAGATTGCCGGCCTTTTCTGTTTCCGCATGTCGCTGAGCGTTTGCTCGGCTTTTTTTGTGCCTGTTTTATGCTCTTGACACAGAACAAAATAAAAATCCCCGTACTTTGTACGGGGACGGTTAACGGGTTATAACATATAGGCTCAGTATTCCTGGTCCAGATCGGCAGCTTCAGTCACACCTTCTACGGAAGGATTGTTTTCGACGACGAGAATCAGACCGTCTTCAGAAATGCGGCGGTTGTGCCAGGTTGCTTTTGTAACGTTGTAGATCTTATAGGGCTCAAGTTCCGTGATATCCATCAGCCCGGGCTTCTCATTCTGTCCGGCGGTAAAAAGCGTGCAGGAGCCTTTGAGCAGTACAAAGACTTCGTCGGTCATCATGTGGCGGGTCATTCTGCGGATCGGGCGGTATTCCGGAGATCCGCCGGCCATCGCAACGCCCCATGTCCCGTACTGAACCAGCATATTGAAGCGGCTTCCTTCATATTCATATACTTCCAGACCATTGACATCCTGTGTTTTCATGATAAATGCCTCCCGTGATCCCTGTTCTGTATTTCCTATATTATAACAGCCGCAGGGACAGATGTAAAGCGGCGAGCCGGATAGCTGCAGGGCGGACGGCGGACCGGAGAGACAGCATACCAACAAAAAACCCGGGACTGGCCCGGGTTTTCCGTATAAACGAAACGTATTGATCAGGTGTTGTCAGAACTGGCTTCTCCGGAGTTTGAACCATAGCCAAAGCCGTCGAAGATGTCCTGCAGCCATTTGCCCCAGTCATCCAGAGTTCCCCACGGAATCTCTTCTTCAGAGTCTTCAGAATCGTTATCTCCTGAGCCTCCCGGGAACGGAAGCTGCGGCTGTCCGGACTGCCCGTGATGTCCGTCGGATGCGGCAGAATCTTCCTTATTATTCTGCTGCGCGGCAGTGCCGGTCTTCTCATCCAGAACGAGAGCAACGTCCTCGGTTTTCTGTGTTTTGCTGTGATAGATCGTAAGGACGACTTCATCTCCCGCGGAATGCTGTTTCAGCAGAGCTTTGAGCTGAGTTGTACTGGCGACAGGCGTACCGTCAAAAGCTGTAATCATATCGCCCTCCGCGAGACCGGCTTTGTCGGCCGCGGAGCCCTCTGCGACAGCCTGGATGTAGATGCCTTCCGGCAGACCGTAATACTGGGTCACTGCGGAAGAAAGAATTGCTGTTGAGATTCCGATGGACGGACGGCCTTTGACGTATCCGTACATCAGCAGGTCCTGAGCGATTGACATCGCGTCATTGATCGGAATGCAGAAACCGATTCCTTCAACGGAAGCGTTGCCGGAGGTGACAGAAGTCGAATATTTCGCGGTTGTGATACCGACTACATTGCCGTTCATGTCGAAGATCGGCCCACCGGAATTGCCGCTGTTGATCGCGCAGTCCGTCTGGAACATATTGATCGGGGTTCCGTTTTCGCTGATTTCACGGTCAAGAGCGGATACATAACCGACAGTCAGGGTGTTGGTCAGCTCACCCAGCGGGTTACCGATCGCCGCTACCTGTTCACCGACCTCGATATTGTCAGAATTGCCGATCGAAACTGTCGGCAGACCGGCGGCATCGATCTTAAGCAGCGCTACGTCATTATCCTTATCTCCGCCGATGATTTCCGCAGGATATTTCGTCCCGTCCGTCGTTGTGACGGTGATCGTATTGGCATCCGCAATGACGTGATAATTGGTCATGATATAGCCGTCTTCTGTAAGAATAAATCCGCTGCCGGAAGAAGCCATCGGCGTGATCTGACCGAAGATATTGGTCGTTGTACCCTCATTGGCGATTGCGACGACCGCGTTTGCGTAAGAAGCATATACACTCTGAGGCGTCATTGCGGCGGTAGACGGATTGGCCGTGACGGTAAGTGTCCCGTCCGCAAGACTCAGCGTGTCTGCCTTAACCTCAGACGCGGATTTCAGACCGGTGCCGGCTGATGCTGTGGCCTGGCTGCGCAGCATGATGCTTGAAACAGCGAAACCGCTCGCGCCTCCGACGATCGCACAGATCAGAACCGCCGCCAGAAATTTACGGAAGCCGTGTTTTTTTATTTTACGGGCTGCCGCAGGGCGCTCGTTGTTGTTTTCCATCGAATTCATATAGTTCTCATAGTTCTCCATGACAGATAACCTCCTTCTTGTTTCTTCTATCATCATATCCCATTGTAGCAGCAAAATATGAAGAATATTGGACGTAAAAGTGAAGAAACTGTTCGGAATTGTAAATTTTTATGAATAGTTCTCCCCAAAAACAGACACCGCTCTCTTCAGAATTGACAGAACAGGGACGGAGCCTTATAATAACAGCAGAAATGACCGAAAAACAAACTGGAGGATATTATGGAACAGCGAAGCAAAGACGAACGGGAACTGTGGGCGCAGTTTGACGCGCTGGAGCTTGGATCCGGATGGACTGAAGATGACGTCCGCAAGCCGCAGATCCTGATTGAAGATGTATACGGAGATTCCCATCCCGGCAGTACGCATCTGAACAGCCTGACGGATGAGGTGCGTTTCGGCGTGCTGGAAAAAGGCGGATTCGGCGCAAAATATCACGTTACGGATATCTGTGACGGATGTGCGCAGGGGCATGACGGCATGAACTGGGTGCTGGCTTCGCGTGAAGCGATCTGCGATATGGTCGAAGTCCACGCGGGAGCAGTTTCCTGGGACGGGCTGGTGCTTGCAAGCTCCTGCGACAAATCAATCCCGGCGCACCTGAAGGCCGCAGTCCGCATCAATATTCCGACAATCTTTGTTCCCGGCGGATCCATGCGCCCGGGTCCGGATATGACAACGTCTCTGGTCGCAGGGGACATTTCTCTGCGCCAGAGGAGAAAAGACAACATTACTCCGGAGGAGATCCGGGAGTACAAGATCACGGGCTGCCCGAGCTGCGGAGCCTGCACTTTCCTGGGAACGGCATCTACGATGCAGTGTATGGCGGAAGCGCTTGGCCTTGCTCTGCCCGGAAGCGCGCTGGCGCCTGCGACCATGAGGGACATTACCGAGTATTCGCGCCGCGCCGGACGGCAGATTATGGAGCTTGTCAGACTCGGTATCCGTCCGCTTGACATCGTTACACCGGCATCGATCCGCAACGCGATCATCGTGCACAGCGCGATCGGCGGTTCGACCAACGCGATGATCCATCTGCCGGCCATCGCGAGAGAAGCCGGACTGGATCTGCCGATGGAATGGTTCGACGAGATCAACCACAGGATCCCGCATCTGGCAAACCTGAATCCGAGCGGGACGCAGCTGACGGAGAGTTTCTGGTTCGCGGGCGGCGTTCCGATGATCCAGTATTATCTGAAGGACGAGCTGGATCTGGACGTTATGACCGTAACGGGACATACGCTCGGAGAGAACCTGGAAAGGATCGAAAAGGACGGATTCTTCCGCCGGAATGTCCGCTATCTGCACAATTACGGTCTGGAGAGAGAAGACGTTATCGTGCGTCCGGAAGACGCGAAGGAGAACGGTTCGGTCGCGCTGCTTAAGGGTAATCTCGCGCCGGACGGAGCTGTTTTCAAGTCTTCGGCCTGTGTACCGGAGATGAGAAGTTTTACCGGAACCGCGCGCGTATATGACAGTGAAGAAGCTGCGCATGACGCGGTCGTCGCACATGAAATCAATCCGGGAGAAGTCGTGATTATCCGTTATGAGGGCCCGCGCGGAAGCGGTATGCCTGAGATGCTGATGACGACGGAAGCGATCTGCTGTGACCCGCAGTTGAACGGAACGACAGCGCTGATTACGGACGGACGTTTCTCCGGAGCGACACGCGGCGCGGCAATCGGCCATGTATCGCCGGAAGCGGCCCGCGGAGGTCCGATCGCTTTTGTCGAGACAGGAGATCTGATCACTTGCGATCTTGAGAAACGGACGATCAACGTGACGGGTATCGCCGGACGTCCGGTCAGCCCGGAGGAAGCCGCGCGCGTGCTTGCCGAGAGGGCGAAAAAGGGCTATAAGAAGCCTTCCGGCCGCAAGGGTATGTACCGCCGTTATACGGAGAACGCGCTGTCCGCGATGGAAGGCGCCGGATACTGAGCCGGCGGAGGGAATCCGAGCCGGAATAATCAACAGGAGAGAGATTCATGAAGTCAGAGTATATCACACCGTCGGTTACATTGTTTAAGTCAGACGGGAGCCTGGATCTTGCAAGCCAGGAGAAGCATTATCAGAGGCTGATTGACGCTGAAATCAGCGGAATCCTGATTCTTGGGAGCATTGGTGAATTCTTCGCCCTCCGCATGGAACAGAAAAAAGAAATGATCCGTCACGCGGCATCCGTCATTAAAGGAAAAACGCAGTTCCTGATCGGAACGGGCGGGATGCAGCAGGGAGAGCTGCAGGAGCTGACGGCTTTCGCCTTTGAGAACGGAGCAGACGCGGCAGTCGTGATCTCGCCGTACTATTTCACAATGAATGAAGACAGTCTGCGGGAGTATTACGGTGCGGCGGCCGAGGCGGCATCCGGAATGCCGGTGTATATTTATAACTTTCCGGACCGCACAGGATATGATATCAGTCCGGCGCTGATGCTGGAGCTTGCCCGTACGTATCCCAATATCCGCGGGGTAAAGGATACGATTCCCGGTGTCGCGCATACGCGGGATATTGTCAAAACCGTCAAGACGGAGTTCCCGGAATTCCGCGTGTATTCAGGGTTCGACGATAACTTTGCCTATAATATCCTGTCGGGCGGAAACGGATGCATCGGCGGGCTGTCCAATGTAATTCCGGAGTTTTTCCGTGATTTCCGCAAAGCGCTTGAGGCTGAGGATCTGGGCAAGGTTTCCGAGATGCAGCAGACTGTCAACCGGCTGATGGATATTTATAATGTCGGCGTGCCGTTCGTGCCCTATATCAAAGCAGCATTGTACGCTCTAGGACTTATCGGCAGTGCACAGTCGACCTTCCCGCTTCCGCAAGCCTCAGAGAAGCAGATTACACAGATCCTGTCAATCCTTAATAATTCCGAAAAATAATAAAATTAACGGTTCAAAAAACTGCCGTTTCGGGCCGGATCCGTAATCCATTGCCTGAATTAAGGACAAAACGCACAAGTTTTTAACCTTTTTTTTAGTGAATAATATTGACAAGTCTGCCATACTGTGAGATAATACGGCTAGATTTCTATCGGTTTTTTTGGGAAATTCGGTTTTTAATGAAACGGATTTGTTCTACTATTACTACAAAGGGGGGGCTGTTGTTGAGCAACGGTGCAGTTACGTCGGGCGTAAAGAAGACAAAAGGACAGAAGCTGCTGCAGAATATCGGGAGAGATTGGCAGTTATACTTCTTCATTCTTCCCGCGGTTGTATTCTACATTGTTTTCCACTATCTGCCGCTGTACGGTATCCAGATCGCTTTTAAGGACTATAAAGCGGTTCAGGGTATTGCCGGCAGCGCATGGGTCGGATTCAAGCATTTTAAGACGTTCTTCAGTTCTTATCTTGCTAAGCAGCTGATTGTCAACACATTGGCAGTTAATATCTTTAACCTGCTGTGGGGATTCCCGCTGCCGGTTATCCTTTCTCTGCTTCTTAACAGGCTGCCTTCAGAGAGATTCAAGAAGTTCAACCAGACCGTCATCTACATCCCGCACTTTGTTTCCACGGTTGTTCTTGCAGGTATGCTTTACATCTTCCTGGATCCCAATAACGGTATTGTCAATAAGTTTATTGCATTCCTGGGCGGCACACCGCAGTACTTCATGGCAGAGAACCGCTGGTTCCGTACCGTATTTGTTGCCTCCTCCATCTGGCAGAATACAGGTTGGAACACCATTATTTACATTGCAGCCCTGACCGGTATCGATCAGGAAATGTACGAAGCGGCCAAGATCGACGGCGCGACGATCCTTCAGCAGATCTGGTACATCGATATGCCGAGTATCATCCCGATGGCTATGATGATGCTGATCCTGAACTCCGGACAGGTCATGGCAGGCAACATGCAGAAGACACTTCTTTTGCAGACGTCAGGCAACAAAGGAACATCCAATACGATCGGTATGTATGTTTACACGATGGGTCTGACACAGGGCCAGTTCTCCTACACCGCAGCTATCGGACTTTTCCAGAATGTGGTCAGCTTCCTGATGGTTATCACGGTTAACACGATTTCGAACAAACTGAGTTCGATCAGTATGTTCTAAGGAAGGAGGACACTACCATGGCAAAAGAAAAGACTGTCAGAGTCCATAAAGAGAACAAAGTCCAGCTGACATTCGGCGACAAGGTCTTTACCGTTATCAACCATATCATCTGGGTGCTCGTTCTGTTCATCGTTCTGTATCCTCTGTACCTGATTGTTATTTCCTCCGTTTCTGACCCGTACGCGGTTCTGAACGGCGACGTTGTCATCGTTCCGATCGATTTCTCACTGATCGGCTATGAGAAGATCCTGCATTATACGACACTGTGGCGCGGCTACCTTATGTCCATCATCTATACGGTTGCAGCTACGGTTCTCGGTATCTTCCTTACGATGCTGGCAGCTTACGCGCTGTCCAATAAGTTCCCGGGCAAGGGTATCTTCAACTTCATGATCATCTTCACGATGTTCTTCAACGGCGGTCTGATTCCGACCTTCCTGGTTATGAAGGATATCGGCCTTTACAACAATCCGCTTATCATGATCCTGATGGGAGCAATGAGCGTATGGAACACGATGATCGCGAGAACGTATATGCAGACATCCATCCCGCGTGAGCTGTATGAGGCGGCTGAGATTGACGGTTCGTCGCATTTCCAGTATTTCTTCAAGATCGTCATTCCGCTGTCCAGCACGATTATGGCTGTTTTGTCGGTTTACTACGCAGTCGGTAAGTGGAATGATTACTTCACTGCTCTGGTTTATCTGAGAAATCAGGCACTCTGGCCGATGCAGACAGTTCTGCAGAAGATCCTTGCCGCGCTGACCATGTCCGCCGGCGACGTTGCGGAGATGTTCCAGGATAACTACACAGACGTTGCAGAGACGCTGCGTGTATCCAACGTTGTTAAGTATTGCGCGATTATCGTTTCAACGGTTCCCGTAACTGTCCTGTACCTGCTGATGCAGCAGTACTTCGAGAAGGGCGTTATGATCGGATCCCTGAAGGGATAATCAGGTTTCAGTCATTATTCTGTATCCTTCGCCGCAAGGCGTTGAGATAAAAAGTATTACAATACTGGAAAGGAGATCTAAGTATGAAAAAGTTTGTTGCGATGCTGCTTGTACTTGCTATGACAGCTTCTCTGCTGATCGGATGCACAGGCGGCGGAAACAACTCCAGCAAACCTGCTGAGTCCAGCAAGGCTGCTGAGTCCAGCAAACCCGCTGAATCCAGCAAGGCTGAAGAAAGCAAAGCTGAAGAGCCCACAGTCGAAGTTGTCAAGACTCTGACAAACTGGGACGGAACCACAATGGATCTGCCGATCGTTGCTGACGGATCTGTTTCCTTCTCTCAGATGCAGGGCATCCGTGACACGGACGCTACGACTCTGAGCCCGGACTTCTGGTATGTTAAGAAGTCTGAGGAGGATACCGGTATTCATGTTGACTATACTCAGGTTAACATGTCTGACTGGAACAACCAGCTGAACCTGATGTTCGCTTCCGGAGAATATCTGGATACGATCATGAAGAGTTCCGGTACGGTTGACTCCGAAATGTACGGCGTAGATCAGGGCATCCTGATCGCTGTCGATGATCTGCTTCAGTACATGCCTGTTTACAAGGCACGTCTGGATGCTGACACCGATTCCTGGAAGGCTATCATCAAGTCTGACGGCAAGATGTATGGTATTGCCAAGATGTCTGATGACGGCACTCGTCTGAACGGCGCATGGTTCATCAACAAGACCTGGCTGGACACCCTGGGCAAGGCTGTTCCGACCACCACTGATGAGCTGCTTGATGCCCTTCGTGCATTCGTTAAGGATGACCCGAACGGCAACGGACAGAATGATGAAGTTGGTTATGAGGCAGTCTTCGATGAGATGACAACTCATATCTTCAACGCTTGGGGAATCCCCGAGAACGCTAAGCACATCGGAATCGATGACAACGGCAAGGTTGTATTCCATCCGTTCAACGAAGACTATCGTGCTGGTGTTGAGTATCTTGCTACCATGTATGCTGAAGGCCTGATGGATACTGCTAACGTTACGCAGGACTCCAACGCCAAGATCGCTACATACAACAAGACTTGGGATGCCAACAATGAACACAGCGTATGCGGTTTCACGACCATGCATCGTCTGAGGTCCATGGGTTGGGATGTTCTGAAGAACGACCTTGTATGGATGCCTGGCATTCATGCTGAAGGCAAGTCCTTCAAGAACCAGACCGGAATCGGCTCTGCCGGTGAAGGATTCTACATCACTGTTGCTGACCAGGTTCTTCCTGAGACTGCAAAGTGGATTGACTACCAGCTGTGCGACCAGTCCATGTACGAGTGCTACTATGGACCGGAAGGAAACATCTGGAACTGGAACGCGGATCACAAGTGCGAGCTTGGACCGGCTGGAGACCAGGGCGTTATGGAGTTCTCTCTTGGCGTTAACGGTCTGTACTATCTGCCGGCTTGGTACTATAACGAGACCTTCGTACAGCCTGACTACCGTGTAGAGCGTATTGAGTACAATGCGTACTACAAGGAGAACGGCTTCCAGGAGAAGAATCCTTATGGTATCATCGGCGCTCTGAGCCTGACACCCGATGCTTCTGCTGAGATCGCTCAGATCTTCGCTAACCTTGAGACCATCTATGACCAGGCCGTTGCTGACATGATCATGCATGGTGTTGACGATGCGAAGTGGACCAGCCTTGTCAACGAACTGACCGCTGCAGGTGTCGAGAGATACCTTGAGCTGTATCAGGGACCGGTTGACGATTATCTGGCCAACAACTAATCAGAACAGAATCTGATTCATACCCAAAAGGTATAAGCAATCCCCCTCCGGATAGTCCGGAGGGGGATTTTTTATCTGCAGTAACTAAACGAAACCGCTCTCCGGGTCACCCGGAGGGCGGTCTTATTATGCGGCTGTTGTGCCGGCCGTTATTTCTTAAACTCAACCTCTTCAACGACGATCTCAAATCCTTTGTTTGCGAAGAGAGCTTTAACGTCATCAGCGGATGCGGAGGCCGGAAGTTCAGCGAAAAGAGGAATCGCAGTAGCCGATACCGTGGAATCATCCCCCTGGAAGAATGTGATCAGAACAGGATGTGCATTTTCAAAGACGTAAACGAAGATCATGTTTTCAGTCAGCTCGTATGAAACAAAGGTTTTAGCCGCTGTACAGATGCTTGCTGCCGCGATCGCGGCGGAACCGTATGTGTTATTGACCATCGAGGATACGGTCAGGATCATACGCCCCTGCATATATTCTTTCAGCGGATCGGAAAGGAACGCACCGCCGCCGGAAGCAGCAATCGCAGCATCAAGGTAAGCCGCAAGGTTCGGTACAGTGATCTTGTAAATGGCCTGCGGAGTTGAATAATCACCTTCAGCAAGCTTGGCTATTTCTTCGGAAACGGCCGGCGCGCTGCCCATATAGACCGAAACATAGACATTGTCTGTGACCATGTCCCGGATCAGCGCGATCAGATCCATCCCGTGCTCTGCAAGAGATTTACTCGGAAGAGGCTGAGCGGGAGGCGGGATAGTACCAGGTGCAGTCGAGTCAGCGGATGAAGCAGGAGCAGAAGACGAAGCATCAGCATTGTCCCCTGAGCCGCTGCAGGCTGAGAAGCACAGAGCCGCAGTCAGAATCAGGCAGAGGAGAGCGGCAGTTATTTTTTTACAAGTCATGCAGATACCCTCACTTGGCCAGCTCGTGATAAAGCTTTTTGACGGTATAATAGGCCAGCTTAGGACGGCGGTATTCGTCCACAATGCCCTTATTGTTCATCTGACGGGGACGCATCATCGCCCAGCTGCGGGTGACGCGGACGTCGCAGAACTGCCAGACGAAGATTCCGCTGACAGCCGGATTGTTCAGGACGGCAGGGATCTGTTTTGCCAGGGTTTCCGCCTGATTGTCCTCAGTCCACTTGTCCATATTCGGATTGCGGTATCCATAGACGCCGCCGGCACCGATCTCCGTGATCAGGAAAGGCTTGCCGGCTCCGGGCGTTGTCTGCACCCAGTCAAGAAGCTTCTGCAGCTGTACTTCCGCCGTCTCGGATCCCTGGAAATCATACCAGCCCGGATAGATATTGTAGGAAACAATGTCCGGCAGATCCAGACAGATATCGTTAAAGTGCTTGCAGCTCGCGAACGATGTCGGGCGGCTGTGATCCAGAGACTTAAGCAGCGCAAACTGCTTCTCATAACAGCCGCGGCCGTATTCGGTCTCGCTTGCGCATTCATTCAGCAGGCCCCAGATGATGATGGACGGGTGGTTGTAATCGTCCCTGACCATCTCACGGATCACATCCTCGCATTGGTCCTCAAAATGCGGATTGCGCATCTTGTCCTCGCGGAAGCCGCGTGCGTGGTTCTCTTCCCAGACCATGATGCCTTTTTCGTCGCAGAGATCCAGGAAAAGCGGATCCTGCGGATAATGCGAGGTGCGGACCGCGTTCGCGCCAAGATCCAGGAACAGATTCAGATCGGTGTCCATGATCTGCGGCGGAATCGCGCAGCCGAATGCCGGATGATATTCGTGGCGGTTGAATCCGCGGATCTGCAGTTCTTTGCCGTTGTAGAGAATCTTGCTGCCCTTGACCTCAATCGTGCGGCAACCGACGCGCTCTACACGGTCATCATAGATAGAAGAATAAGACTCGGCATCTGCGTCCTCGGGGATCTCATCCGGATTCGGATCACAGATATAGACAGCTACCTCATACAGCTTCGGGTGGTCCGGAGAATAGGTTTCGGCACCCGCAGCAGCAACTTTTCTGCAGATCGTGACGGACGTGCCGGCCGCAAGCTCCTGCGGCTCGGAGATCCGGGTCGTTTCCTCGAGGAAATCCGCCTCGGCCTCCAGATAAAAGGTCTGCGGCTCCTCTGATACATTGCGGATCACGGCCTCGATATCGAGCGCCCACGCATCGTCCTCGCGGACCGGTGTCAGATGCAGGCTCTGCACATACAGGCTGTCGAGCTCTTCCATGAAGCAGGGACGTGTGATTCCGCCGAAAGAATAGTAGTCGTTCTCGGTATGCAGCGCGGATTCTTCATTAAACTCATTGGAAACATGGACGGACAGGCGGTGAATGCCCGGCTCAAGCCCTGTCGCGATCGCCTCGAACGCTGTAAAAGCGTTGTAGTGGTGGGCCAGCAGCTGGTCGTCCAGATAGACGTCGGCAGTATGGCTTACGCCTTCGAAAACGAATCTTGTCTCCTCGGTACAAAGCACGTCTCGGGAGTAAACAGCCTTGCCGCGATAGCTCTCGTAGCCGGGATAGGTTTCCCACGCACTGGGTACATAGACCTGAATCGGCTCACGGCCCTCTGCCTGGAAGGTCCACATACCGGAAAGTTCAGTCGGCTGGTTTAAGGTATGGATAGGAAAACTTCTGAACATAATGGCGATTCCTTTCTTAATGATTTTATGGATCAGAGCATGGCTGCCAGAATCCGGTCGGTTTCTTCGCGGGAACGATGCACGATTCCATGCATGCCGAGCGCCTTTGCGGCGGCAATGTTATCCGGATTGTCGTCGATCATGACACATTCCTCCGGGATCAGACCATAGCGGTCAAAAAGTGCCTTGTAGATCCCGGCTTCCGGTTTGATGATCTGTACTTCGTAGCTGATCAGAGCCCCGTCGACTTCATCGAGAAAAGCGAAGGGCGGGGTTGCATTGGTATAGGAGAGGCGGGAATAATTGCTGAGCAGATAGACGCGGAGGCCTTTGGCGCGGTAGCCGGCAAGCCATTCCTTTGCGAAGGGATATTCGCGGCAGTTCTCTCCGACGCGGGTGAAATACTGCCGGATCTCGGCTTCGTATTCAGGCGCGAGCGCAGCGCAGCGGCGGATGATCTCTTCATCCGGCAGCAGGCTCCGGTCAAATTCATTCCACCAGGGTCCCCGGACGGTCGCCTTGGCGATCCGGTCAAAGGTCTCGCCGGTGTAGCCCATCTCCTGCATCAGGTCTTTCCAGCGGAAGTCCACCAGTACCATTCCGATATCAAATACAAGATTTTTAATCATATGTTATATAATTTACAGCGGACCTGCGATTCAAAGCAGCTTTACAGCCCGGGGACAGCAGTGATGCCGATACCCGGTGTTTCGTTCATGTGGATCAGCGGGCCCTCGTAAGCCGGACCGCCGGTATAGGGATCGATCCGGCAGAGTCCCGGACCGTCGAGATCCGCGCGGGTAATGACGGAGCGGGCAGCTGCGAGATGAGCTCCCGCGCTTACGGCAAGCTTGCTCTCCAGCATACAGCCCATCATGCATTTGACATTGTAGATCTCTGCGATCGAGCAGATCTTAAGCGCTTCGTAGATGCCGCCCGTTTTCATCAGCTTGATGTTGACAAGATCGGCTGCGCGCATCCGGATCACATTGATCGCGTCCTCCGCGGAGAAAATCGACTCGTCCGCGAGGATCGGCGTGTAGGTGTTCTGCGTCACCATCTGCATGCCCGCCAGATCATGCGCCTTGACCGGCTGTTCAACCAGGTCGATGCCGATGCCGAGGTCTTCCAGACGGCGGATGATCCGAACCGCGTCCTTGGCCTCCCAGCCCTGATTCGCGTCGACCCGGATCAGGACGTCCGGTCCGACAGCCTCACGGATCGCCTGGATCCGGCCGATATCCGCAAGGCCTTCTTTGCCGACCTTGACCTTGAGGATGCGGTAGCCCTCGCTGACAGCCTTT